>Ga0326512_10001879_pt1 | contig 15781 bp, 24 predicted proteins | sample 1_2617_0518_D_FD_203652 | JGI IMG/M metagenome (GOLD analysis project Ga0326512, IMG submission 203652) | Bovine rumen microbial communities from UC Davis, California, United States - 1_2617_0518 | ecosystem: Host-associated > Mammals > Digestive system > Stomach > Rumen | place: USA... | reverse complement strand
AATAGCCGCAAAAGACGGTCATGTACTTGTAGCTGATTGCAAAGTTTGTCAAAGTGGAAGATTTAGCTTTGCGAGATATGAAGAAAACCAAAGAAGCGCATTCAAGCTGTTTCTCGAAATGAATCCATCAAGCAGAGCATACATTGGAATCTTCGCTTGGTACGATGACAAATGCTACTGGTTACCATATGATATGCTGGAGCAGAAGAATGTGGCAAGTATTAAGTTGACGGAGGATTTGCTATGCAAGCATCAGTTGGGTCTGAAATCGTTATAAGAAACTATACTAAAAGCTTTTTTGATGAAGTTCGTCAAAAGTTGGAGTTCCCGAATCCAGACTATTACAAGAAGCAAGCATTAGGCAAGTATGTGGGCAACATCCAAAAGGATGTTGTTCTTTGGCAACGGCACGGAAGCGATTTGGTTCTTCCGTTTGGGATGTTAAAATTCTGTTTTGATAGAGCAAACCAATTTGATGAAGGCATTCTCAATGCAATCTCAATGCCCAAATTTCGGTTTGATTATCGGTCTAATATAAACTTATATGATTATCAGGAAAAGGCCGTTCTTGCGGCTCTGAGAAATCGGAATGGCATAATAGTAGCACCATGTGGAAGTGGCAAAACACAAATTGCCTTGGAGATCGCAGCAAGGCTTGGACAGCGTATGCTTTGGATTACACACACGATTGATTTGATGAATCAAAGTATTGAAAGAGCAAAATCGGTATATGGACTTTCAAAGGATGATTACGGTACTATAACAGGCGGTAAAATTGATCTTGGAAAAGTGGTAACTTTTGCTACTGTGCAGACTCTTGCAAATGTTGATTTGTCCACATCCTTGATGAAAAACTATTGGCAAGTTGTGATAGTGGATGAATGCCATAAAGCCGTGGGAACACCGACGAAGTTGATGATGTTTTGGAAAGTCGTATCAAGTCTTTCCGCAAGATACAAATTTGGCCTTACGGCTACTCCAAAACGGGCTGACGGCCTTGAACCGTGCATGTATGCATTGCTTGGAGAAAAAGTTTATGAAGTACCGAAAGAGGCGGTTGAAGATACTACTTGTCCAGTTGAAGTTGTTTTTCGTGAAACAAATTTCAATCCTCCTTTTGAAACATTTCTTGCTCCAGATGGGACAATTGACCACAATGAATTGATGAGTGGGATTATTTGTGATGCTGGCAGAAATGCAATGATTTGTGAGGATGTGAAAGAATGTGAAAAACCTTGTATGATTTTGACTGATCGTGTTGCTCACGCCGAATTCTTCAAATGGGCATTTGGAGATGATGCGATTTTGCTTGTAGGTTCACAATCGAAGAAAGAACGTGAAGAAGGGCTTGAACGTTTCAGGAGAGGCGAAGTTCCGATTCTTGTTGCGACATATCCGATTGCAAAAGAAGGCTTGGATGTACCAAATCTTCGAAGCGTATTTCTTGCAACACCCACTCGAAATGAAGTGACGGTTGTGCAATCATGTGGCAGAGTGGGGAGGAAAGCAGACGGGAAAGAAAAAGGCATAGTGTATGATTATGTAGATAAAATAGGCATACTTAAAAGAAGTGCAGACCAAAGAAAAAAAATTTATAAAAAGTCAAATTTCCTATTTACATTTTGATTCATTTATGATAAGATAGTTACAGATGGAACACGAAAGGAGATGTCAAATATGGTGCTTGCTTGTCAAATCGCGGAAATCGCATTCGTAGTTTTATGTTTTGCGGCTTCCGTGATTGTCTTTTTCGGGATTGAAAAAGAGATTAAGAATTTGAGGAAAAGAGTGAAGAATCTGGAGAAAAGATTTGATGATGTTTGCGTTCGCTGGTGCAATGAAACAGAAGAAAGTCTGGATGAAATTGACAAATTGAAAAAGATGCAGAAAAAAAAGGATGCAAAAATCAAGAACTTGGAACACGCCAAAAAACAATTAGCGAAAGGTGGAAAGAAAGTCAATGATTAAGTACGAATCAAATTGTGTAAGTTGCGGATTCCCTTGCATGAAAGATTCTTGTCCGAATTATAAGGTTCGTGTTTGCATTTGCGACAAATGCAAGGAAGAAGTTGAACGGCTATTTTGGTACAACGGTTTTCAGTATTGCAAAGACTGTTTGGTTTCAGAATTTGACGAGGTTGATTGTGATGATGATTGTTAAAGCGAAGAAAACTATTCCAGAAAAGATTGAAGAAGTTCGTGAAATGTTGATGGAGACTGATAACGTTCCGATGATGAACTATTATAGAGGAGTGATTGAAGGCCTTGAATATGCTTATAATTTGCAATTGAGTAGAGTTGAAATGGAGGAGGCAATCGAAGTATGATTTTACCGACGAAGAAAATGACGGTCATTGAATTCGCAAGAAGGCGAATGAAGGAAGCGGACAGACAAGGCGAGGACGATTACATCATCCAGTATTGGAGAGCCTACCTTGACGGCGCGGAATCACAAAGGAAAGAGGACTTGAAACGGTTGGAAGAGCTCAATGACCATATTAAAGAATTGGATAAGCAAATTAACGAACTTGCAATCATGTTAGGAGTTGATTTAAATGCTGAAGATCACGTTTGAGTATGCGGACGATTTTTCCGGCTGGGAATGGAAACGGCAGACGTGTATTGTTTCATCCGTTGATGAGTGCAAGAAGATTTACGGACTTGGCGTGGATTGCAATTACAGAATTATTGAAGTAAAGGAGTTGTGATATGTACGAATCAATACCTGAAGAATTGAAAAAGGTCAAACAATGGGTTTGCTGGGCTGGCGATAAGTTGCCAAAGAACCCATATACTGGGCAGAACGCACAGAGCAACAACAAGTCAACTTGGAGCGACTTTGAGACAGCTTGTAAAGCCGTTCAGAAGTACGGATTCAACGGAATCGGTTTCATGTTTGCACCGCCTTATTTCGGAGTTGACCTTGACAAATGCATTGGGAATCAAGATTTCATTGATGAATTTGTTGAAGGGCTTCAAAGCTACACTGAATACAGCACGAGTGGAAACGGAATCCACATCATTTGCAAGGGGAAGTTGCCTGATGGGGCAAGGCGCAGAGGCAATGTGGAAATGTATTCCGAACGTAGATACTTTATTATGACGGGTAAGCCGTATTGCTTATATAATGAGATTAAAGATTGTACAGAATCTATCAAGATTCTTCACAGCAAATATCTTCCGTCTGAAACCCCAAATGTTGCCCCTAAAAGATTTGAACCTCTTTCCATGACAGATCAAGAAGTCATTGACAAGGCGAGAAATTGCAAGACTGGTTCTTTGTTTCAGCTTTTGTATAGTGGACAATGGGAAGGGCTTTATGCAAGCCAGTCTGAAGCTGATTTGGTGCTTTGCAATCACTTGGCATTTTGGACACAGCGTAACGAGGAACAGATGGATAGGATTTTCAGAAGTTCCAAGTTGATGCGTGATAAGTGGGACAAGAAACGAGGTAGTTTGACGTATGGGCAAATGACCATTCAAAAAGCTTGTCTTGATTGCCGTGAAGTATATGAGCAAAAAGGGAATGACACGCAACTTGCTATTAGCGTGTTTAAAAAAGAGCGAGGAATGACCCCGAAGAACCAGTATGATATGACCGATACTGGGAACGCACAAAGGTTGCGCGACAAGTATAAGGGAAGTATTCGGTACTCATACAACCGCAGAAAATGGATGTACTGGACAGGTAAATGCTGGTGCTATGATGATAGCGGTGAAATCAAAAAGCTTGCCGATGTTGTAATTGAGGATTTGAAGCGTGAAGCATTCGCTGAAGAAGATGAAAATGAACGTGAACGAAAGTTGAGATTTGCAACAAAAACAGCGAATTCGGCAGGAAAGTGCAATATGATTATAGAAGCACAGCATCTTGATGGTATTCCTATTATGGTGAATGAATTGGATGCTTACACGGACTTCTTGAATTGTCAGAACGGTATCGTAAATCTTAGAAACGGAGAGCTGATACCGCATGACCCGAACTTTATGATGTCGAATATTTGCAACTGCGAGTATGATGTTTCTGGCAAGAAGCCAGAACGCTGGATGAAATTCCTTGATGATGTGACAAGTGGAGACAAGGAATTGCAAAGATATTTGCAGAAGTGTATCGGATATTCGCTTACTGGAAGTACGAGAGAACAATGTGCGTTTTTCTTGTACGGAATCGGTAACAACGGCAAAAGCACTTTTATTGAAACGATTGCTGATATGCTTGGTGGATATGCAAACAATGCTCAACCTGAAACAATTATGATGAAGCGGAACGGCGATAGCATTGGCTCGGATATTGCTCGATTAAAGTCGGCAAGACTTGTTACCACAGAAGAACCGACAGAAGGAGTTAGACTAAATGAAGGTTTAGTTAAGCAGTTAACAGGAGGCGGTAAGGTAACGTGTAGATTCCTGTTTGGCGATGAATTCGAATATGCTCCCGAATTTAAGATTTGGGTTGCTACTAATCACAAGCCTGTCATTCGCGGAACTGATGTCGGCATTTGGCGCAGAATCAGATTGATTCCTTTTGAAGTAACGATACCGCCAGAAAAGGTAGATAAGATGCTAAAGTATAAGTTCAGAGCCGAAATGCCGCAGATTCTTCATTGGGCTGTTGAAGGATGTATGTTGTGGCAGAAAGAAGGCATTGAACCTCCTAAAGCTGTTCAGGATGCGACTCTTGAATACAAGGCAGAAATGGACTTGCTTGCAACATTTGCTGATGATTGCATTGTTATAGATTATTCGGCACAAGGCATTATTGCAAGCCAACTTTATTCTGTATATACTGCATGGGCATCTGCAAACAAAGAGTATGTAATGACAAGTAGAAAGTTCTTTCTTGAAATTGGTAAAAAATTGCCAGACAAAAAGAGAATTGCAGAAGGGATTTTGTATCAAGGCATAAAACTTTCTGATGTAGCTAAAAAGGAATTCCTAAAACGACAATATAGAATCGAGGACTTTACAGAATGAATTGGTGGAGATATTTGCTGATTAGTGCTATTGTTTTTGCTTCAAACATGGCTATGTATTTTTATGGCAGAAGGCATGGTGTTAAGCTTTGCCAAATGCAGATGTGGCGCGATGTTCTTGCCAATATATTGAATCCTAAAGATATGACTATGTTTTGTGAAGCAGAAGAAAACGAATTTGATGAGTCTCAAAAGATTGCTATTGTAATGCATGAAAAATTCTTGCTTGAAAAAGTCGAAAAGGAGATAAAAAAATATGATTGAAGAACTAATTGAGGCATTAAGATATTGTACCGTTGTCCCGAATACTTGCATTGAAGAATGCCCGCGTTATCATAACGGTCTTGTCGGCAATGAGTGCGCAAGGCGTTTGGTTTCAGAAATAGCAGATGCTCTTGAATCATCGATGAATGAAAATAAGATTGTGTTGCCTGTTCCGATGAATGGAGATATTTGGATTATTGTTGACACTATAAAAAAAGCAGGTTGTTCACATGAGACACGATATTTGATAAAATCAAAGCTGACGTTTTCTAACTTACCGAGAGTTTTGAATGACTTCGGAAAAACTATATTTGCAACGAGAGAAGAAGCAGCACGGAAAATAAAGGAACTGAATGAACAATTATGAATTGATTAAGTCGACTGAGGTACAAAATGAATAACTTAGAACTGATTAAGGCGTTGCGGAAATGCGGGAAACAAAGCCCCGACAGATGTTGGGACTGCGAATACTATGACCGCGAACCGTGGTGCGAATCCGCGCTTGCGAATGATGCCGCCGACGCGCTCGAAACGGCTGAACAGCGGATTGCGGGACTGGAAGCGCGGTTGTCGCAAGAGGGCGAGTGGATTGAAGCGAACACAAGACCGAGGTCGGCACAGTTCTATTGTTCCGTATGTCACAGAACTTGCTATGACATTCAGCCAACGAGAGATAAGGCGTGGACGAAGAGGTGCAGATACCAATTCTGCCCGAACTGCGGCGCGAGGATGCGGAGAGGAGAAGAGTGATGGCTGAATTTAAACCGAAGGAATTGATCTATCGTGTTGAATCGGATGCGAAAGGAATGGGCATCGTGCGAACCTATCAAGGCGAATTGGTGCGGTGCAAGGATTGCAAGCACACAAAAGATGACGGGTGCGGAGCGATCTACTGCAAGAAATGGGACAGATGGGAGATGCCGGAAGACTATTTCTGTGCTGACGGAGAAAGGCGGTAAGAAATGGCGAACGACCTACACGACAAACTTGTCGAACACCTTGCGGCGATGGAAGAATGTTGCCAAGTGTGCGAAGTAGAAAGTAAAGGATGGCATGATGCATGGGTTGTGCGGCGCGAACTGTGCAGAGCGATGTGGGCGGTGCTGACTTGGATTTTAAGGAGGGACGGGAAATGAAAAGTTGTATAATAGAAGACGAACGTTTGCATGATATTGAAGAAGCGGTTGGATTCAAAATAGAGGACAACAGAGATTTGGACTATGCTCTTGAATTATTGTGCAGGCATGCGTGGGAGGAATGAAAATGGTTGATTTGCAAACCCATCTTTATAAGATAAAAGAAGCCGAATGGGAACTTTCCCACGCTAAAAGCAAGCGTCGAAAGAACGATCTTTTGAAGTATATCCATCGATTGCACAAAGAAAGATCAGAATGTATGAAGTATCTCAAATCGGGGACGATGAATCAAAAAAGTTGAAAAAAGTTGCAAAAAAGTTAAAAAAAGGAGTTTACATTTTGGCTATTTTGTGGTAAGATAGAATCAGGACAAAGGAATAACCGATGTCACTAACGAAAGAGAGGTCACAGAACTCATGGAAAACATCATCACTAAAGAGCAGCGCAATCTGGTTATCAGCTACTACAATGCAACGAACGGTTGCAGGATTCAGTACAGCAATGAATACAACATCAAACTCGCAGATAGAGCAATCGTTGCAGCCGATGGCGACACGAAAGTGATTCGCAACTTCATCAAAGAGAACGCCGGAAAGTTCGATTCATTTGAAAAGGTTGTTGAGGCTTTTGAAGAAAGCAGAATCGAACAGCAGAAATCCGTTGAGGTCGCACCGCAACCCGTTCAGACTCCGCAGACCAGCATCGACTTTCTCGGTCAGGTCGTTGTTGAACTTCTTGCAAAAACGAAGTCCGAAGAAATCAAAAGTGCTGTCGTTGACAAGGCGATGGAAGAAGTCAAGAACTTCATCCAAAAAGAGTATGGCTCGATTCAGCGTAAGGTCGATCTGATCATCGGTGATAAGAAAGTCCAGATGGAAGGCATCGTTCACAATAAGTTCGATACCATTCTGAAGTTCGTTCAAGCCGATGAACCCGTGTTCCTCACTGGTCCCGCTGGTGCAGGTAAGAACTTCCTCTGCCAGCAAGTTGCAAAGGCGCTTGGCTTGGACTTCTATTTCAGCAACGCCGTTACGCAGGAGTACAAAATCACAGGCTTCACCGATGCGATGGGAACGTTTCACGAAAGCCAGTTTTACAAGGCATTCAAGTATGGCGGATTGTTCATGCTCGATGAAATGGATGCTTCGATTCCCGAAGTGCTCATCATTCTGAATGCGGCGATTGCAAACCGCTACTTCGACTTCCCAGCACCGATTGGATACGTTGCGGCGCATCCGAACTTCAGAGTGGTTGCCGCTGGCAATACATTCGGCAATGGTGCTGATTATGACTACGTTGGACGCAATCAGTTGGATGCCGCTTCACTCGACAGATTCGCAATGGTGCGTGTTGATTATGACAAGAACATCGAAGATGGTTGTGCGAATGGCAATACGGAACTTGTTGAGTTTTGCAGAAACTTCCGTATGATCACAGCAGAATGTGGTATCAGAACGGTTGTCAGCTATCGCGCAATCAGCCGCATGGCTAAACTTGATGCTTCCATGGACACGGTTGAACTTCTTGAAACGTGCTTACTGAAGTCGCTCGAAAAGGATGACCTCAAAGTGATTGTAGACAAGATGATGATTGGAGACAATAAATACTTCAAGGCTTTGAAGAAAGCTACTTCGAGAAGATGAGGAAAATTCCTCATCTTCTTAGTAAAAAAGGGAGTTTACATTTCGAACTTTTTATGATACGATAGAATCAAGGTAAGGAAAGAGAGGTCAAGAACCCATGAGCATCATTAAAGAGTACAAGCCAAAAGCATTGAGCAACAAAAAGCTGACGGTTGAATGTTTCAACACAGCATCCGAAGTTGTTGAAGTTGCAAAGACAAGAAAGATCACAAATAGTTCTTTTAACGATATGCAAAGACCTGGCGAAGTAAGCGAGGGCTGGCATAGCGTGAAAAGCTATAATGAAGCACTTCATTTGATGGAGACTGGTTATCAAGCGGCTGTTGATGAAATGAAGGCTCAAATCAAAGCCAATTTTGCTGGACAGGGTAAGCGAATCAGCTTCAAGAATGACATTGTTGGGTACGCTCCGATTGTACCGCTTGCAATTCAAGGCGTTCCGAACTCCATGCAGAACTCGTATATGAAGCCTATCAAGGCAAAGGTCATTGATGTATATTATGATATGACTGCGGCATCCTCATATAAGCCGAAAGACTTTATGAAAGCTGGCTCGGAAATGCTTTCTGCAATCATCGAACTGGAGGCGCAAGGTTACAAATTCAATCTGTATGCTGTTCAATCTTATAACGATTCAAGAGATGCAGATGTCCTCGTTGTGAAAGTTAAGTCGAGCAACACGCCGTTGGATTTGAAACGAATTTCATTCCCCCTTACACATCCTGCTTTCTTCAGAGTGATTGGCTTTGACTGGTACAGCAAAATGCCGAAAGCTCGGTATCGTTCATGTTACGGTCATGCACTTGGATATGACTATGATAATGAAAAGTTGACGAATGCTTTTGAAGAAATGTTCGGTAAGAAGTGTGTGTTCTTTGCGGCGAACAAAATCATCGGAAAAGGCAAGGACTATATGAAAGGAGTGCTTACGAATGGAAAGTAAAGACAATTGGGTAAGATGCCCATATTGCAGACATAAATTGTTCAAAAAGTTGATGAGCGGTGATGCATTGATTGAAGTCAAATGCTCGTCATGCAAAAATGTTTTCGAGGTTTATCTCGGAAATCAGTTGACAAAAAAGTAAACTGCAAGTATAATGAAAGCACGGTAAGTACCGTGCTTTTTGTTGCATTTACATGCAACGTTCAAAAAATTATATTTGAAGGAGAAACGGCATTGGAACACACTCTTAAAATCACCTATTTGCCTGTTGATTCTCTCAAACCTTATGAGAGAAATGCACGAAAGCATGATTTCAAAGACATCGAAAAGATAATGAATAGCATCAAGCGATTTGGCTTTGATGATCCTATCGGCATTTGGGGAGAGGATAACCTTATTGTGGAAGGACACGGTCGGCTGATTGCGGCTAAAAACCTTGGAATGAAAGAAGTCCCCACAATCAGGCTCGACCATCTTAGTGATGAAGATAGGAGAGCATATGCATTAGCGCACAATAAGACCGCAGAGAACTCCGAGTGGGACTTTGCTGTCCTTGACCTTGAATTGAGCGACATTCTCGATATTGACATGAATGACTTCGGATTCGATACTCCTGACTTTGATGATTATGGAGAGGAGAAGCTTGAGAAGCTTCCAGAGGACTTCAAGAAGTTCGATGAAAAGCTTGAAACAATGCACGTTTGTCCGAGGTGCGGATATGAGTGGAAATGAATATAAAGTTCCTTCGATGAAGGAGATAGAAGCCATTCCTTGGAATGGCTATAATGTTGTGTCAACGTTTTCAGGCGGTGGAGGTTCTTGTACTGGTTATAGAATGGCTGGCTATCATGTGATTTGGGCAAACGAATTTGTCGAGGAAGCGCAGAACACATATAGAGCAAACCATGCAGGAACCATCCTTGACTGCCGCGACATCAGAGAGGTAAAGCCAGAGGAAATCCTTCTTGCGACAGGGCTGAAAAAGGGTGAAATAGATTTGTTCGACGGGTCGCCACCTTGTTGCGCCTTTTCTACGAACGGCAAGCGTGAAAAAGGATGGAATCAGGAGCGCGATTATAGCGATGGAAAAAAGCAGAGAATTGAAGACCTGTTCGAAGAATACATTAGATTGGTTGACGGAACTCAACCAAAAACTTTCGTCGCAGAAAACGTCAGCGGAATGGTCAAGGGCGTTGCAATCGGTTATTTCAAGGACTACTTACGAAAGATGCAGAGATGTGGCTATAAAGTCGAAGCAAAGTTGCTCAACTCTAAATATCTCGGAGTCCCGCAGGCAAGGGAGCGAATCATTTTCGTTGGAGTAAGAGAGGACTTGGGATTTGAGCCTGTTTTTCCGAAACCGAAGCTTCCCGTTCTGACATTGAATGACGCATTTAAGGGTCTTGTTCAAGATGATGAGCAAAGGCAATGGCTTCTTGACAAATGGAAGGAAACGAGCATATACAAATGTTGCATTTCAAAGATGAGAAAGAATCCGTCAAAGGTTTTGTACTGGGGCGCTATTTCTCACGAGAAGTCCAGATTCAATCTTCTTCGAGCGTCCATGTATCAACCTGCAAATACTGTCCTTCAATCATGTGGTATTGGAGGATGTATGCCGATTCATCCGCTTGAAGACAGGTCGTATACTATTCCAGAGTTGAAACGGCTGACTTCCATACCTGATGACTTCATCTTGACAGGTAAGTATGAACAGCAGTATGAACGGTTAGGAAGAATGGTTCCGCCGCTTATGACGATGGCTGTTGCAAAGACAATTCAGACTGAAATTCTTGACAAAATAGAGGTGCAAAAATGAGTGATATTATAAATGCATATAAAAAGATGCTCGAAAGTTACCGTCTTGTTTTCTCAGATGACCAAGAAACGGCTTTTTACTGTCCAATAAAGAAAACTATAACCTTAAACAGAAAAGGCAAAATAGCGGTTACTCAGAAAACTATAATGCCATCCAAAACTTTAAGCGGTTGGGAAGGCAAAAAGGAAATATACGTTGATGACTTGAAGAACGAGTATCACGAAGACATCTTCATGCAAAAGAAAAGCAGAATGGTGTCATATCATGATATAGGCCTTACCCCATTCAGATGTGGTATTATGACTTGTGTTGCGATAAGCATTATCGAAGAACAAGGCGTAAAGCTGAACTTTGACAAAGTAGGGTTCATTGGGTGTGGAAGAACAAACATCTCTAATTGCAAGGCAATCAATGATGTTTTCGGAATCAACACATCCGTCATAAGAGGGAGTCATAAATGTGTAGGCAAAAATGCTGACAAGTTTGTCGATGCAGTTGTGGATGATACAGAGAATCTTGAACTTCTGAATCAATGCGATGTTGTTGTTGTGTGCACCTCCAACTTTGAAAAGGAGCATATGATAAGCAATAACTTGCTTAATAAGCCGAAGCTTTTCATCATTCTTGATTGTGGCTATACGCTTGATGAATCATTCAGAGCAAATTGCGACTCCATTTCTGACTATTCAAAGCAGCTTTGCTCCGAGTATCAAGATGAGTTCCCGTTTGATGAAAACAGATATGCAATTAAGCAACTTTGCAAAGACAGAATAGACAACGAGAAGCAGGTATGCGTGTATATGCACGGGATAGCATTTGCCGATTTGACAATAGCGGAAATGAAGGCTGAAGGAGAGATAAAGTGAAGAAAAAGTTCGATGATCAAGACGCTAAAAAGCTTCGTGAGATATACATTTCGAGAATTGAAGAAATAGATCCTAATAAGGACTCTGCGCTTGCATTATCTGGCGGTACTGATTCAATTACCGTTCTTTTTGCCATGATGGAAACGGGAAGAAAGCCAGAGTGCTATACGTTCTATATGAACGGAATTGTAAGCAGAGACCTCATTTCTTCAAGACATGCTTGCGAGTATTTCGGTTTGAATCTTCACGAAGTATGTGTTCCGTCCGACGTGGACAGCATTTATAGAGATGTAAAGAGGGTCATTCCTTATTGTGAAAAAGTGAAGAAAACCATTATACAATGCATGACTCCTTGGCTTTATATCTATCCAGCTATGGAGCAACATACTATCATTACAGGCATGGGTGGAGATGATTATTTCGGCACTCAAAGAAAAGTCCAAGTTGCATATCACAATCTTGGTGATGAAGGAATCATTGATCTTCGAAAATATTTCGGAGATGACCTCAATTTCTCAGGCGCAAATATCGAACGCTTCGCAAGGGTTTATGGCAAGGAAAATATAGACTTTTATGGGTCAAAGGAAATTGAGCAATTCCTTCTCGGCTTCACGTTCGAGTGCATGAATAAGCCTGTTCCGAAATATCCATCTATTGCGGCGTTTATGGACTACTATCGAAAAGAGCCATTCTATCGTGACCAAACAGACCATTCCTATCAGATAAACTCAGGACTTCGAGAATGTCACGAAAGGCTTCTTAATAGTAACTATAATAGAAACGGCAAAAAGGCCATTATAGGCCTATATAATGAAATCTCAAGGGGTATTTAAAAATGATTGATGAAGTTGTAAAAACAGGTAAGTGGGAATTCGATGAAGAAGTAACAAACGTATTCGATAATATGCTTGAAAGAAGCATTCCGCAATACTATGTAATGCGCGACCTTGTCACAAAAATCGGAATGAGATATGTTCAGATGAATTCCGCAATTGTGGACATCGGGTGCAGCAGAGGGAATGCGATCGCTCCTTTTATCAGGAAGTTTGGATGTGAAGCGAAATACCTTCTTCTTGACACCAGCGCTCCGATGATTAAAGCTTGTAAAGAAAAGTTCGGCTCTCCTTCAGATGAATTGCAGATTATGCAATATGACATTACGAAAGGAATTCCTGAAATTGATGCAAGCGTTGTTTTGTCCGTTCTTACGTTGCAGTTTACGCCTATCGAATATCGGCAAAAGATAGTTGAAAGCGTATATAACAATTTGAGAAAAGGCGGCGTTTTTATTGTAGTTGAAAAGGTCCTCGGCAATACAAATGAAATTGATTCTATGCTTGTTGATGAATACTACAAAATGAAAGGCGAACATTCCTATACGCAGGAACAAATCGAGAATAAGCGCAAAAGTCTTGAAGGTGTTCTCGTTCCTATTACTGCAAGATGGAATGAAGACATGCTGAAACAAGTTGGCTTTTCAAAGGTTGATTGTTTCTGGCGTTATCTCAACTTTGCGGGTTGGATTGCTATTAAGTGAGGTGTAAAATGGCTGCTGTTGGTAGACCGAGAAAAGAGATTTCCGCAGAACAATTCGAGAAGTTGTGTGGAATTCAATGTACACTTGAAGAAATAGCGTCTTTCTTTGATTGTTCTCAAGATACCATCGAAAGATGGTGTCAAAGAACATATCAAAATGAAGATGGCTCTCCAATGTGTTTTGCGGATGCTTATAAAGTGTTTTCCGTAAATGGCAAAATCAGTTTGCGTCGTTTTCAGTTTAAGCAAGCAGAAAAATCGTATGCCATGGCAATTTGGCTTGGCAAGCAATGGCTCGGTCAGAGAGAAGTCGTTGAAGCACAAATTCCGCAAGCTGAATCCGCTGTTGAACAAATCGCTAAAATGATTTTGAAAGGGAAAGATGATGATACTGAATAGTTTCAACGGTGGTTATACGAAAGCCCTCTTAGACATCCAAAAGTTCTTTGAATTGAATGGCTATTCATGGAGCAAAAAGAGCCTTAAAACGTTTATCGAAGTTTGTATTGATCGTCGAGAAGAACTCCGAGAAACAGGCGAAATCAAGGGTTTGATTTGGAATAAAAAGGATGGTTTTAGTGTGAAAAAGTAAAGCGTTTCAAGGGGAAATGTATGAAGCATAATACATTTTCCCTTTTTATTTCTATTGTATTTTTCTTTTTACTTTCCTACTAATATAGGAATTATGGTACATATAAAATTATGCATAAGAAAAAGTAAAAGAATGATATAAAATGGTATAAGAAACCGTTACAAAAAGTGTTAAAAAGGTATCAATGTAGTATGTAGGATAGATTTTATGCATCCTTCATTATGGTACATTGACTTGACAACTCAAATTTCATTAGGTATTATCAGGATATGACAGTACAAATTAGTGAAAAACAGAAAAGCGTATTGGTTGAGCCGATGCACAGAATCAATCTTCTTGAAGGTTCTGTGCGTTCTGGCAAAACTTGGATTTCGCTTATCATGTGGGCTTTATTTGTTGCGTCTATGCCAAAAGACGCAGAGTTTCTCATGGTTGGCAAAACTCTTACCACATTACGCCGTAACTGTCTCGGATTGTTACAGGAACTTGAACCGAAGTTCGAGTTTAGCACAAATGCTAAAAAGGCGACCCTGTATGGACATACGATTTGGCTTGAAGGCGCGGACAATGAACGTTCAGAAAACAAGATTCGAGGTATGACGCTTGCTGGCGCGTACATTGACGAGTTAACACTTGTTCCGCAAGGATTCTACTATATGTGCCTTTCACGTTTGTCTTATAAAGGCGCAAAGTTCTTTGCAACAACGAACCCAGACAGCCCAAACAATTACGTTTATACAGACATCATCGAGAACGAAAAGATTGATAAGAAAGTAACCAAGTTCTCTATTTGGGAGAATCCATTCCTTGATGCTGAATATATAAAGCAGTTGGAAGCCGAATATGTGGGTGTGTTCTATCAGCGGTTCTTTCTTGGAGAATGGGTCATTGCAGAAGGTCTTGTCTATCCGATGTATAACAACACCGTTCCGACAATGGACAGAATCTATTCGGAGTATTGTGTTTCAATGGACTACGGAACGCTGAATCCTACGGCTATGATTCTATGGGGCAGATGTGGCGATGTATGGTATGCCATTCGAGAATACTATCATTCTGGCAGAGGACAAAGTGAACAGAAAACAGACCAAGACTATTACGAGGAACTTGAGAATCTTTGTGGCGACTTGCCGATAAGTTCTGTGATTGTTGATCCTTCTGCCGCGAGCTTTATAGCGCTTATTCGTAAGCAAAAAAGGTTCAAGGCAAGGCACGCTGAAAACACGGTTATGGACGGAATCAGACATACGGCTTCATGCTTGCAAGGCGGCAAAATCATGTTTAATGATTGCTGTAAGAACACAATCCGCGAGTTTGGACTTTATTCATGGGATGAGAAATCGACAGAGGATAAGGTTATCAAAGACAATGACCACGCCATGGATGCGGTTCGGTATTTCGTGCAGACGAAGCGTTTGTGGAAGCCGAAACAGGAATATAGTGACAATCTTATATTTGGAGGGTTTTAATGAAAACATATCAAGACTTCAAGGAGCATACTGGTGAACTTGGCGCATGGCTTGTGGGAGTTATTAACGATTACAAAGGTTCGGAGTTTTACGAAACCGCACTAATCGCAGATGAATATGCTCGGCAAAAGAATGTGACAATCACAAAGTATCAGAAATTGCTTTATACTATGTCAGGTAAAGCCGTGCCAGACAACTTTTCTGCAAACCACAAATGCACGAGCAATTTCTTCAATCGGTTTGTAACACAGGAAGCATCATACTTACTTGGCAATGGTGCAAGTTTCGGAAAGCCAGAAACAAAGGATGCACTTGGCAAAGATTTCGACAAAAAGCTGTATGCCGCAGGAAAGAATGCCTTAATTCACGGGGTGTCTTACGGGTTCTTCAACTATGACCATTTGCAGGTTTTCAAGGCGACCGAATTTGCGCCGCTTTATGATGAGGAAAACGGGTCACTTCGAGCTGGCATTCGGTTCTGGCAGATTGACAGCACAAAACCTATGCGGTTTACGCTATATGAAGAAGATGGATATACAC
>Ga0326512_10001878_pt1 | contig 15782 bp, 16 predicted proteins | sample 1_2617_0518_D_FD_203652 | JGI IMG/M metagenome (GOLD analysis project Ga0326512, IMG submission 203652) | Bovine rumen microbial communities from UC Davis, California, United States - 1_2617_0518 | ecosystem: Host-associated > Mammals > Digestive system > Stomach > Rumen | place: USA... | reverse complement strand
GCTTTCTTCTGACGAGTCGTGCACATAAGGGGTGTGGTATATGGCCGATGAAAACAGATTTGTACAAATATATGACCAGAAAAAAAGAACACGCCTGATTAAGCGTGAAAAGAAGCGTTTATGTGAGTTTTTTGGCGAAAATAACGATCTTGCGAGTGGCCTAATCGACCAGGCTGCGACACAAAAAGTGGTCCTCGACGAGACGACGGAGATCATCAAGCGCGACGGCGTGATCGAGGAATACAAGAACGGTGAGAACCAGTTCGGGCGGAAGAAGTCATCCGCTGTCGAGGTCTACACGAAGTTCTCGGCAGAGTATGTGAAGACGATATCTGCACTTGCCAATATAAGAGGCACAGACAGCAGGGAAGCTGCTGATGAGTTCCTGCAGTTCATATCGAAAGGCAAAAAGTGATGTCTTACCTGCTGGAGTATGCAGAGGCTGTACAGGACGGCAAGATCCTCGCCAATGACTATATCAAGGCGATGTACTCGATACTCGCAGAGAATGCCATCAATCCGAAGAAGTATCACCTCGATCTTGACATCGCAAACTCACACATAGAATTCATCGAGACATTCTGCAAACAGTCTCAGGGAGTCATGGGAGAACCTCTTAAGCTGGAGCTTTTCCAAAGGGCGAAATTTGAGGCTGTGTACGGATTTGTTGATGACGATGATATAAGACAATACACAGAGATAAATGATTTCAGAGGCAGAAAAAATGGCAAGACTACAGAGGCTTCAGCTGCAGCACTCGACCTGCTCTGCAATGATCAGGAAGGTGCCCCGGAGATATATTTCATTGCCACGAAGATGGATCAGGCAAAGAAGGGCTTCGATGAAGCGGAGCGAATGCGTAAGCACAGCCCGTTCCTCCGGAAGCATCTGAAGAAACGTGCCACAGACATATATTTCCCGATAAACGAGGGAATCATCAAGCCTCTTGCATCCGATGTCAAGAAGCTGGACTCATACAACTCACACGGCATCTTCATTGATGAACTCGGAGCCATAACCAACAGACGAATATACGATGACATGAAGCAGTCGACCTCCAGCCGGAGACAGCCGCTGCTTTTTTGTATATCGACAAACAACTTCGTCCGGGACGGGATATACGACGCACAGGTCAAGTACGGCGAGGACATGCTTAAAGGCCTTGTTAGAGACGAGCATTTCCTGTTCCTGTACTACAAGCTCATGAAGAAGGAGCACTGGCTTGATCCTAAGTACTGGATCATGGCGAACCCTGGACTCGGAACCATTAAGCAGTTCAAGACGCTGGAAGCTTTCGTCGAGAAGGCGAAACAGGATCCTGCTTACAGGCCGACAGTAATGGTCAAGGACTTCAACCTCACTGAGAACCAGAACAGTGCATGGCTCGAAGCGGATGCTGCCATGAACAGCACTGTGATATCACTCGATGATATCCGCAACAGCTACGCTATCGGCGGCTGTGACCTATCGAGCACTTACGACCTTACATGCGCAACTCTGCTCCTGAAGACAGAGTCAGAAGGGCCGTGGGTGGTGCTCCAGCAGTACTTCCTGCCGGAATCACGCATCAGGGATGTCGAGAAGCAGGATGTGACAGAAGCTCCGTACAGGCTCTGGGCTGAGAAGGGCTGGCTGACGATCTGTGAAGGCACGCAGGTCAATTACAACGACGTGACGATGTGGTTTGAGCGCATGAAGAACGAACTCGGCATCAGACCGCTGTGGATAGGATACGACAGAGCACTGGCTGGCTACTGGGTTGAGGACATGGTCAATACAGGCGGCTACGTGATGGAAAAGATAGCTCAAGGAGCAAAGACATGGACGTATCCGTTCAAGTCATTAAAAGCCGAATTTGAGGCTCATAAGATCGTATATCAAAACAATCCGATGCTGCTGTGGTGTCTGATGAACACAGGCGTCAAGAGCCTGAATGCAGAGGGCATTGAGTCTCAGATGCCGGTGAAGATGCAGCAGAACAGGAGAATAGACGGAACAGTATCACTCCTGAATGCATTCACCTGCATGAAGAACCATGAAGAGGATTACATCCGGGCTGTGAAGATGAGAGAGAAGAGGAGAAAGAGCAGTGAATCTATTCAAAAGCCTGCTGAACAGGTTTAAGTCGATAAAGCGCTCTCTTGCCGAGTGGCGCGAATTCGGACGCTACAGAAGCATTTTCGTGCCATTTGGCACCGACATGTATAAAGCCGATGTGGTCAGGATGTGCATCAGACCGTTGGCAGCACACACATCAAAGGCGAATCCGGTCTGCAAGGACCATAAGATAGAGCGGATCCTGAGGTACAGACCTAATCCGTTCATGAACGGCATGGAGTTCCTGTCCAAGATCAGAACCATGTATGAGCTGACGAATACGGTCTTTATCATGATATACCGCGAAGACCCGAAGACCGGCACAAAGCCGACAGGCTTCTATCCGATTCCGTATCAGAGCTTTAAGGCTCTCGAGTCTGCAGCTACGGGCGAGTTGTACATACAGTTCACTATGGCATCAGGCAAGGAGCTGATAGTGCCGTGGGCAGACTTGATAGTGCTTCGCAAGGATTACAACAGTTCAGACATCGCAGGAGATGACAACAGTCCGATCCTGAGCACTCTGGAGCTGATAGAGACCTCGAATCAGGGTATATCGAACGCTATCAAGTCGACAGCCAACCTTCGCGGAATCATCAAGTCCAAGCAGTCGATGCTGGCTCCTGAGGATCTTACGGCGATGAAGGACAACTTTGTAAAAGACTACATGACCGTTAGCAATGAAGGAGGCGTGGCTGCGCTTGATGCGACGATGGAGTTCCAGGCGCTTGATATGAAGCCGACTATAACTAACTGGGCACAGATGAAGGAATTCAGAGAAAACTGTTTCAGATACTTCGGTGTAAACGATGACATCATCATGTCAACACAGAAGCCTGAACAGATGCAGGCGTTTTACGAGTCTCAGATCGAGCCGTTTCTTATAGATCTGTCTCTTGAGATGACCGGCAAGGTGTTCACCGAGCGCGAGATCAGCCACGGCAACAGGATCATATTCGAGGCGAATACTATTCAGTTTATGTCCACACAGGAAAAACTGAGCCTGCAGAACATGGTCGACAGAGGAGCTCTGACGCCTAACGAGTGGAGAGCGGCACTTAATCTTCACCCAATCGAGGGCGGAGATAAGCCTATAAGGAGACTGGATACAGCTCCGGTCAACGAAGTAAAAGACGACACCAAGGAGGATGACAAGGATGAGTAAAGAGACGGATAACATCCAGAGACTGATAGAGAACAAGGACGTTCAGTTCAGAGACTTTCAGATAACAGACATAGAGGTCAGAGAGGCTGCGGAAGGTGAGCCGGAGAAGCTGATCATACGCGGAGTGCCATGCGTCTTCAATCAGGAGACACTGCTCCTGCGCTGGGATGACTACGAAGTGTATGAAGAGGTCGACAAGGATGCCTTCGATGAAGCAGACATGTCTGACGTCATATTCAACTACAACCACGGAGGGCGCGTCTACGCAAGGACAAGGAACAACAGCCTTAAGCTGAATGTGAACAAGGCGAAGGGCCTCGAGATGGAGACAGAGCTGTGGGATGATGACGAAGGCCACAGACAGCTGTACCGCGATATCAAGCGCGGGAACATAGACAAGATGTCATTTGCATTCACCATCAAAGCAAGGGAGATCACCTATGAAGAGGAGCATGATCCGTATGTGCTGCGCTGCCATAGGAAGATCACTAAGATCGACAGGCTTTTTGATGTGTCTGCAGTTGATATACCGGCATATGATGCCACGGAAATCAGTGCGAGAAGATTGTTCGACGCGGAAAGGTCAGAACATGAAGCGGAAAGCAGAAAGGCGGTAAGCCTGGCTCTGGCACGTTACGAATACGAGAAAGAAAGGGGATAGTAATGCCACAGGAAATGATCGATAAGATCCAGGGCATGAGCCTGGATGAAATCATCGCGAGAATGGCTGAGATCGATAAAGAAGTCAGATCGCTGACAGACCCTAAGGATATCGACCTCAGAACAGAGGAGCTCAAAGAGCTCAAAGCCCGCAAGGGTGAACTGGAAGCCGCAGTAAAGAGAGCAGACGAAGCCCGCGGCATCGAGAAGGGTGAAGTCAAAACCGAAGATATCGAAGAAAGGAAAACTAAAATGCCAGAAGAGAGAACATACAATGCTTCTTCACCGGAGTACAGAAGCGCATTTCTGAAGAACCTCGCTGTCGACAGAGACGGCAATCACTTCCTCGGAGAGATGACCAAAGAGGAGAGAGCAGCATTTACCTTCATGACATCGAACACAAGCGCTGTAGTACCTACTCAGATGCTCAACAAGATCGTTGACAGAGTACACGCAGACGCACCGATGATCGAAGACGCTGTGATGACAAACATCGAGGGAGTGTTCAGCTTCCCTATCAGAACAGCTATCGCCCAGGGCGATGCTGCAGTAGTTGGCGAGGGATCTGCTAACAATGACGAGCAGGATACAATGGTACTCGCTACCATGACAGGTGTTGATATCAAGAAACACGCTATCATGACACGCAGAATGCAGTTCCAGTCTGTAGATGCTTTCGAAGACTGGCTGGTAGCTGACATCTCCAAGAGGATCGCAGTTGCTGAAGAGGGCGTAGCAAGAGCAAGACTTGACGGTACAGCTCCTGCAACAGGTGAGTCCGTCAACGCCCAGGTCAAGATCAATGCATCCAACGTCCTGACTTCACAGGCGTACACAGATGCAGTGATCCGCAACATCATGTCTCTCCTCGATGAGAACGGAGAGGTAGTCGTCTATGCTAACAGTAAGACTATCTGGAACGGCCTTGCCGGAATCGTAGATGCTGATAACAAGAAGATCATGATCCCTAGCGGAATGGTCGATCCTGTTGTTCAGGGCAGAATCTACGGAGCTTCGGTAAAGAAAGACTCCAACCTTGCTGACAACGTAGCATACTTCGGCGTTAAGGGCTCGCTGAAGGCCAATAAGTTTGGTCCTCTCGAAGTATTCCCTACACGCGAGGCAAAAACTGCGAACATGATCTACACGGGCGTGGAGACATTCGACGCAGGCCTTGAGAATGACAAGGCATTCGTAAAGGTAACTTTTACAACGGGGCAGTAGGGACGCTGAACTCGACTGCCCATACACCCGCAGCACCGACAGCTGCTCCGGCAGCAAAGGCATACACGGAGGAGGAACTGACAGCGATGACTATAGCGCAGATCAAGGCGCTCGCTTCCGAACTCGGCTATACCATCACCGAGTCCAAAAAGGCGGACATCATCGCGGAGTTCCTTAGACAGCAGGAGGTCTGATAAATGGCACTACTCGACACAGTAAAGACAGCCAAGAGAATAAAGCACGACAAGCTCGATGCTGAGATCACGAGGCTAATATCCGCAGCAAAAGCGGAGCTGATACGTGCAGGAGTGTCTGAAACGAAGGTACAGGAGGACGATGACCTGATCACACAGGCCATCGTCACCTATTGCCTGATGGAGATGTCCACCGGGAAAGTTCATGATCAGTATGAGCGCTCGTGGAACATCCAGGCAGACCAACTGCGCAAGAGTGAGGATTACAAATGTACGACGCAATCATCGAACTCGGAAGAATAAATTATACGCAGAATGCTTACGGTCAGGAAGTTGAAAAGAAAGTATGGAAAGAAGTCTTTGCTGAAGTCAGAAGCGTATCCAGGCAGGAATTCTACAGCGCGGCTATGGCCGGCATCAGGCCGACTATAGTCTTTGCTCTCGCTGATTATTACGATTACAGCGATGAAAAGATCATCCGTTATGACGGAAAGACCTACGATGTTATAAGGACATACACGGGCGCCGGAGGCACGGAAATCGAGATTACTGCAGAGATGCGTGAACGCGATGGTAACAGAGGCAGACAGGAGGTAAGCAATGGCTAAGGCACCTATCCAGGCAGCATTAGAAGCATCCGGCATCTATACAGCATACTACGAAGTGAGAAGTGACCGCGAAGCTCCGTATATCACATGGAGGGGAAGCGGACAGGACAACTTCGCAGCAGACGATGTTTTTGTCAATCTTGGCAACACCTACACAGCTGAATATGCATTCCTGGAGAAGGATGAAGAGGCTGAGGCTGCTATCGAAACTGCTCTGATCAGCAACGACTTCAGATATAGCAAGAGTCAGGACTACAGAGATGATGACACCGGCGAATACTATATCGAGTACGAAATACATAAGGTGTGATATGGGAAAGAAGGTATCTGTCGACAATCTTGCTTCGGAGATCAACAAGATCCTCGAAGAGTTCCAGATGGAGGTTGACCTCGGAGTAGCTTCAGTGGCAGAACTTACGGCGAAGAAAGGCGCAGCCGCTCTGAATACAGCTTCAAAAGGAGTAGTACGAAAACGCCGGAAGGCAAAAGGCGTAAGATACGGAAGCAGCTGGAAAGTGACAGCTTATAAAAAGAGGCTGTATACCGATGTTGTGATCCATTCCCGTAAGCCGGGACTTCCGCACTTGCTTGAATACAGTCACAAAGTCGGGGAAAAGGGACACTATTCAGGACGGACACATATAGCACCTGTCGAAGCAGAACTGGTAAAGGCATTCGAGGATGGAATCGTAAGATTCATCCAGAAGCATTGATAGGAGGAACTATTAAATGGGTAAAATCAAATATGGACTCAGTAATGTCTATTACGCTGTAGCTACTATAGCTGCAGACAACACTGTAACATATGACACGCCTGTGCGTATCCCTGGTGCGGTCAACCTTTCGATGGAACCGCAGGGAGAGCGCAGCGTGTTCAGAGCAGACAACATCGATTACTTTGTATCTGCATCGAATAACGGATATGAGGGAGACCTTGAGGTCGCTCGTGTTCCTGATTCATTCGAAACTGACGTACTCGGTGCTATCGAAGACAACAAGAAGGTCCTGGTCGAGGACGTAAATGCACCTACAGTGCACTTTGCCCTGCTGTTCCAGTTTGAAGGCGATGTCAAGGCAACAAGGCACGTATTCTACAACTGCACAGCAACAAGATCCAATGTTGAAGGCGAGACCAAGGGTGAGACTATCGAGCCTAAGACAGACACTCTGTCCCTTGCTGCGGCACCTGTACATTTTGCAAGCATCGACAAGGATGTCTGCAAGGGCAGAACGAAGGACGATACTGACGCAACGACATACGAGAGCTGGTTCACGGCCGTATATACACCGGGTGCAAGCTCTTAGTCGACAGATGCATGAAAGGAGACAAATGATATGCTGGCAACTGTAAGAATTGGCGACAAAGAAGTACGCATGATGTCTATGGCATCCTGTGATCTGTACTACAGAAATTGTTTCGGAGAGGATCCAATCAAGATCCAGTCCTCGGAAGAGTGGGCCGACTGGAAGGCTACAGAGCTCATGATGGGGATGGGTTTCATCATGGCAAAGTTTGCCGAGCACAGCAACCGCAAGGAAATGCTGAAACTCAATGAAGCGGCATATCTTGAGTGGCTCGACCAGTTCAGCCGCTCTGATTACATCGAAGCGCTTCCGCAGATCATGGATGTGTATAACGGCACAAGAAGTACTACATCAACGCCAAAAAAAGAAGCAGACCAGTAGACAGGGAATGGAATGTCCCTCTGTTTACATTAAGAACGATCCAGGTTGGACTTAAACTGTCTGACCTGGATTTTCTTACATATGGTCAGGTCATGGACATATTGATCGAATCCGGCAATGATTCGGCAGAGTATAACGAGCTGCCGACACAGGAGGATTTCGACAGATTTTAGGAGGAGCCTATGGGAGTCGGAAGAATAAAAGGAATAACCATAGAACTCGAAGGTGATGCCACCAAACTAACCACAGCCCTGAGGGATGTGGACGCACAAGTAAGAAAAACGCAGACCGCTTTAAAGGATACCAACAAACTCCTGAAACTTGATCCGGGCAATTCAGATCTGCTCGCGCAGAAGCAGAAACAGCTCCAGCAGCAGATCACAAATACCAATGACAAGCTCAAGCAGCTGAGAGATGCCCAGAAGGGCGTTGCAGAGGGCTCTGATGAATGGGATACCATTCAGCGCGAGATCATAGAGACGGAGAACGACCTTAAGCGTCTGGAAAAAGAATACAGAAACTTCGGGTCAGTCTCGTCGCAACAGGTAGCTGCAGTAGGCGAAAAGATGAAATCTGCGGGCACCAAGATGGCCGATGTTGGGCAAACACTGACGACTCGTGTCACAGTTCCACTGGCAGCAGCTGGTGCAGTAGGCGTCAAGAAGTTCGCTGAAGTCGATAAGACGATGCAGCTCGTCAATTCTACGATGGGCAACACAGCTGAACAGTCAAAACTGATAGATTCAGCCATGAAAGAGGCTGCAGCTAACTCGACATTCGGAATGAATGATGCTGCGACTGCTACACTGAATTTTGCCCGCGCAGGCCTTAGCGCAGAAGAAGCCGCAAGCGCACTGGCACCAGCGATGAACCTTGCAGCAGGTGAAGGCGGAAGCCTCGAAGTCGTATCTGCCGGACTTGTAGGTACGATCAACGGCTTCGGAGATTCATTCGGCAACGCCAGCACATACGCAGATGTTTTCGCCAATGCGTGCAACAACTCGGCTCTTGATGTCAACGGACTGTCTGAAGCCATGAGTGTAGCGGCACCTATATTCAGTGCAGCAGGTTACTCCGTCAAGGACGCATCCTTGTACATGGGCGTAATGGCTAATGCCGGAATAGATGCCAGTACTGCCGCAAATGCCCTTAAGACAGGTATGGCGAGACTTGTATCGCCTTCGAAGGATGCTGCAGGCTGGATGGAAAATCTGGGTATTGAAGTGACAAACGCGGACGGATCCATGAAGGACTCCGTCACAGTTCAGAAAGAGCTTCACGATGCTTTTGCAGGCCTGTCCGAATCGGAACAGATTGCTGCAGCATCTGCGATTTTTGGAAAGAACCAGATGTCAAACTGGCTTGCTCTGATCAATACAGCGCCGAAAGATGTAGCCTCCCTGTCTTCGGCCTTAGACGAAGAGAAAACGGCCTCCAGAATGGCAGGGGACATGATGGAGGGCTTCGGCGGATCCATTGAAAAACTCAAGTCATCTGTTGATGTAGCAGCGACATCGTTGGGAGAGGCTCTCGCACCTACTATATCCGTGGTCGCAGACGGCATCCAGAAGGCCGTGGACTGGTTCAACAGCCTTGATGAGAGCCAGCAGCAGATGATTGCAAAGATAGCACTTATAGTTGCAGCTGTGGGTCCTGTACTTTTGGTGGGCGGGAAACTCCTGATAGGAATAGGACAGCTAATGACATTCGCTCCGAAGATTGCTTCATTCGGAGGCATCGTAGCCAAAGGTTTCGGAATTGCAAAGACCGCAATCGCTGGATTGTCGTTCAATCCTGTTGTCCTCGGCATAGGTGCAGCCATAGTCGCAGGCATAGCCATCTATAAGAACTGGGACAAGATCAAAGAAGGTGCAACGAAGCTGAAAGAGCATGTGTCTAAAAAATGGGATGAGTTCAAGACGAAGACCTCGGAGACATGGGAGAATGCTAAGACCACCATGTCCACAAAGTTCGAGCAGGCAAAAACTGCGGTCACTACTAAAGCAGAAGCACTTAAGAATGGAGTGTCCCAGAAGTATGAAGCAATGAAAACTGCTGCAGCTTCCAAGTTTGAGTCGATGAAGACATCGGTCTCTAATAAATTTGAGGCGATGAAGACTTCCGCTTCAAACAAAGCTGAGTCAATGAAGACGGCAGCGGCCAACAAGATCGAGTCGATGAAGACATCGGTCTCTAACAAATTTGAGGCGATGAAGACTTCCGCTTCAAACAAAGCTGAGTCGATGAAGACATCGGTCTCAAATAAATTTGAGGCAATGAAAACTGTTGCAGATTCCAAGTTTGAGTCAATGAAGTCAACTGCTTCAAAGAAGTTTGATGGTATCAAAAAGGCTATAAGCGACAAGATCACATCAGCCAGGGATACGGTAAAAGAGATGGTGGATGCAATGAAAGACAAGCTGGACTTCAAGTGGAGCTTGCCGAAATTGAAACTTCCACACTTTTCGATATCCGGGAAATTCAGCCTGGATCCGCTTAAGGTTCCATCAATCAGTGTTGATTGGTACAGGAAAGCATACGGAAGGGCAATTGAATTTAAAAGACCGACAGTAATCCCTACAGCTGCAGGATGGAAGGGCTTCGGAGATGGCCCGGGCTCTGAAATAGTTGCGGGCAAGTCTGGCCTGATGCGAGACATCACAAATGCAGTCGCGCAGGCGAACGCAGGCAACTATACATTCAACATCTATGCTCAGCAGGGACAGGATCCAAAAGAGATAGCCAGAGAGGTCCAGAAGATATTCCTCCGCGAAGAGAATCAGAGAAAGGCGGCATTCGCATGAGAAACTACTTTATATTCGATGGAGAGGACAGCCGCAATTATGGAGCATACATAAGCGGACAGGCAGTATTCGATGCTCCTGCCCGTAGAGGTGAGCAGATACAGATCCCCGGAAGAAGCGGCAATCTGCATCTCGACGATAACAGCTTCGAAGATTTCACCCTGACATATCCGGCGTTCATCGTTCGCGAGTTCCATGAGAATATTAGGCGGCTCCGCAACATGCTCCTGTCAAAGAAGGGATTCTGCAGACTTTATGATAGCTATAACGAAGATGAGTTTCGCCTTGCAAGATATGCGGGTGAGTTTGAAGTGACGCCGACCGAGGCTCTGCGCGAGGGAGAGTTCACACTTGAATTCGACTGCCATCCGCAGAGGTACCTCAGATCAGGAGAGACCAAAACTACTCTGACTGCGTCGGGATCTATAACGAATCCGACGCTTTTCGCATCGAGACCACTTATACGCGTGTATGGGACAGGTACATTGGGCATAGGTTCACATTCAGTCAAGATAAATACAGCCAATGTTTATACAGACCTGGACTGTGACATACAGGATGCATACAAGGGAACAGTATCCTGCAACAGCTATATAGAACTGAGCAGGAATGACTTTCCGGTACTCGAGCCAGGTACGAATAACATAACGCTCGGCTCGGGTATTACCAAAGTTGAGATAACTCCAAGGTGGTGGCGCTTATGATTCCAATCCTATTCGAAAGAAGCGAAACGGAATTCAATACGAACGGACTGGGACGCATCAGCGAATGTACAAGATGCATCGTTCATGAGGTCAGGAATGGAGTGTTTGAATGCGAGTTCGACTATCCTCTAACCGGTAGGCTCTACAGCGAGCTCACTAATGGAAGGATCATCGGGTGCATTCATGACGACAAAAAGGATCTTCAGCCGTTTGAGATATATGGCAAGACAGCGCCTATGAGGGGCATAGTCACATTCTATGCGCATCACATCTCATACAAGGCTTCGAAGATCATACTGAAGCCCGGATCAGCTTCATCCATAGCGCAGGCTATGGTGTATCTGAAGAACAACACATATAACGATAATCCGTTCACCTTTTGGACGGACAAGACTACTACGGGAAAATGGTCAGTTGACGCGCCTATAAGCATCAAGGAGATACTCGGAGGCGTGCAGGGCTCCATTCTAGACGTATACGGGACTGGTGAATATGAGTGGGACAAATGGACCATCAAGCTGCATCTGCACAGAGGCAAAGAGTCAGGTGTAGAGATCCGATACGGAAAGAATCTCAGCGATATCAGACAGGAAACAGACTCCTCTGGAGTCTATAACGCAGTGGTCCCGTACTGGTACAGTCAGGAATCTGAAGAGCTTGTGACGCTTCCGGAAGGAGTGATCATATCCTCGGGAGTGGAGTTGTTTACGGAAGTCCTGACAGATCACAATAACGAGGCTCTGACAGATCACAACGGCAATGAGCTAGAAGCATCATATTATGAGATCCAACCGGTGCCGCTCGATCTCTCTGATCGTTGGCAGGAGAAGCCTACAGTTGAACAGCTTAGAACAAAGGCGACATCCATGCAGGAAGATGGCGAAGCCTGGATTCCGGATGAGAACATACAGGTGGATTTCGTTCAGCTATGGCAGACGGAAGAATACGCGTCAGTTGCTCCCCTGCAGAGGGTATCTCTCTGCGACAAGGTCACTGTCCACTATCCTGCGATGGGGATCAACGCGGTGAAGATGCAGGTCGTAGATGTTGAATATGATGTTCTGCGGGAACGCTTCTCCAAGATGGAGCTTGGCAAAGCCAGGTCCTCCTTTGCAGAAGTGGTCAGAGCGAATGTCGAGAGTGCCATCCTTAAGCAGGTGCCATCGACCTCCATGATGGAGCAGGCGATAGCAGCTGCAACTGCCATGATAACGGGCGGTCTTGGCGGGCATGTTGTGTTCAATATGAATGCTGACGGACAGCCTGAAGAAATCCTGATCATGGACACAGACGACAAGGCGACAGCTGTCAATGTATGGCGATGGAACCTCGGCGGTCTCGGCCATAGCAGCACGGGATACGAAGGACCGTTTTCTGATGTCGCACTGACTGCAGACGGCAAGATCAATGCTACGATGATGACCACTGGCAATCTGAATGCTAACATCATCCGTTCGGGCATCATTACGGACCAGCAAGGTAAGAATTACTGGAACCTTGAGACCGGAGAGATTTCTATATCACTGGATCCGGGCGAAGAGGGTGAGGTCACACAGGCTGACCTTGCACGTGTTGAGAGCAATGCCAAAACATATGCTGACAACAAGGTCGTCGAAGCTATGAAGTCCTACGACTCATCAGAGACAGTAACGGGCAAGATAGCAGCCGCAGCAGATGGGCTCAAGACTGAGTTCCAGGACACATTTGCTGTCAAGGGAGATTCCGTCACGAATGTCGAAACGATGTATTATCTCTCAACATCAGCAGCATCGCCAGTTGGCGGATCATGGCAAAGAACAGTGCCGGAAAGGACGACAGGATTCTATATCTGGACTCGCGATACTTATACGAAGGCAGACGGGACGACGTATAACGGTGATCCTGTATGCGTTACCGGTAATGACGGAGCGGATGGTAAGGACGCAGATGATGTATTCAATCTGTACATCGATGTCAACAAGTCCACGTACATCCCGAAGGAAAAGACGGACACTGTTCAGTTGACAGCCCGGATCGGACTCCCGACTGTAGACGACGATGATCCGAACGGAACCAAGTATACATATGCTTGGTTCCTGAGTGTTGATAATGCTGATGAGTGCTATTTCAGAAAAGGCAAAATACAGACGATCAACATTAACAGGACGCTCTGCCTGGACAGAGCTCAGTTCCGCTTTGCACTTGTTGATGAAGTGGACTTTTTCAATTTGACCGATCATAACAACAATGGTCTGACAGACCACAACAACAACGTACTGGAGGCAGGCTAAAATGAGATACTCATCACCACAGAATATAGTCCGTTACAGCAACGGAACGCTGGTGAAGCTGACGGTATCGAATCACCAGTTCATCAGTTACGATTACGATCCTGAGACAGACACCGGCACATATACGCCGACTTCCATCCGGATCTCGGCAATGTATGCCGGCAATCTTGCATATAGCAAATGGCAGTATACGAAGGACAATGGCGGCTGGGTGGATATACCGGCGAGCAACGACCTTGACATCACCATCACGTCCACGTCGCTTGTGATCCTGCCATCAAGCAGCCTTTTCGACAAGACTAACAGCTTTATCATGTTCAGGCTTGTTGCAACAGATATCGATACGGGAGAAGAATATACTGATACTGCTGAGATCGAGAGGATAGTAGATTACATCATCCTTTACCGCAAGCAGCAGACTGATATCGATCAGACTGCAGACAAGATCGCTCTGATAGCATCAGACGAGCAGCTGAGACAGTATGGAAAGAATAATACTGTCGTAAAGGATCTTGCAAACCTGAAAATAACAGCGGGTGAAATATCCTCGACTGTATCAAAAAAGGTCGGAGACGATGAAGTCATAACTAAAATACGACAGTCGCCGGAAAGCGTGAAAATACAGGCAAGTAAGGTAGACATAGAAGGCGCAGCCATATTCACTTCCGGCAGGCTTAGCAAGAACAGCCTGAACAACGCATATGATGCAAAAGGAGCTGCTTCAGATGCCGTCGACGAGCTTACAGAAGATCTTGCATCTGCATCTGGAACTACCGTCATAAACGGCGGGCATATTACAACAGGAACGATAGATGCGTCGAAGGCAACGATCAAAAATATAAATGCTGAAAATATCACAGCTGGAATCCTACAGGATAAGTCAGGCAAGAACAGTTGGGATTTAGCCACCGGTCGTCTTGTCACAGCAAGTGGAAGCATAGGTCCGTTTGAACTCGATGCGAACGGGTTAACAAACGCAAGTGACTACAGTAAGTTTGCAGTAAGGCGCTCTTTAATTGTAAGTGCTAGGCGAGCCACGTATGCAGCAGGAAAATCTTATGCTGCGAGCATCAGTATTGATGGGGTAAGGCTTAAATTCAATTATCAGAAGGATTCGACCGATATTGATGACATTGACAACCTTTTCTACTTTGATCTGCAGCCTTCGACATCGGGATTTCCGATGCTTGAGCTAAGGACACCGTACAGTTACCCAGACAACCAAATGTTTTATATGTATGATCCGACGTTAACATCAGTAGAGCCGATCCAAATAGAGCAGGACGTAAGGGTTCATAATCTTACGGTTGCTGGGACTAAAAGCAGATCTGTAAATACGCCTGATTACAATGATCGTCTTCTTTATTGCTACGAAACACCGACACCTCTCTTTGGCGACATCGGCGAGGCACAGCTCGACTCAGACGGCATCTGCTACGTAGATATAGACGATATCTTTTCAGAGACAATCGAGTTAAGACAAGAGTACCAAGTTTTCTTGCAAAAGGAAGGCAAGGGCGATTGTTGGATAGCCGAGAAGCATCCGAGATATTTCGTCATCAAGGGCACTCCAAACCTCAAGGTCGCATGGGAGCTTAAGGCAAAGCAGAAAGATTACGACATGATAAGGCTTGAACAGCGTGGAAGAGCTTTAGAGGAATACGGCTACACAAAGGATACAGATTTACTCAATGATTACATCAACGAACAGGAGGAACTTCTTTATGGCTAACACAATCAAACAGCTTGCATCATTTGCAGTCCTTAACGTAAACGGTGGAGACAGAGTGACTTACACTTATGACGAGATCGATGCCGAAACAGGCGACATGATTTCTGCCAACAACAAAGGCTCATTCTTTGTTGTTGATTCAGCCTTGAAGAGCAAAATAACCGGCATCAGAAACTACATCGCAGAGAACAAACTCTCGGAATAGGAGGCAGCTATGAGAATATCGAATCTTTCAAACAAAAGTGGAAATCCATCATCCAGCGATTACCTTGTACTCGATAACGGCACGACCGTAACAAAGATCGATTACAACAAGCTGGCTAAGGCCATTATCGAGAACTATGCAGGATCAACCGTAGCTGGATCCGCGCAGTCAGTAAAGGCTGCGCTTGATTCACTAAATAGCAACTCTGCAGCAGCTTTACACGGTACACTTCCGAATAATACTGATTTGAATAGCGTAACTGAATTGGGGTCTTATTTGCTTTCAGGAAGTAATTCGTATTCAAACCTCCCAAGCGGTTTTTCTTATGGACTCCTCGAAGTCGTATCTTCGGCGAAAACCAGCCCCATCATTTTTCAGCGAATCACGGATACGAACAGGATGGCGACAAGGTATAAATCTGGAACAAATTGGT
>Ga0326512_10001877_pt1 | contig 15789 bp, 19 predicted proteins | sample 1_2617_0518_D_FD_203652 | JGI IMG/M metagenome (GOLD analysis project Ga0326512, IMG submission 203652) | Bovine rumen microbial communities from UC Davis, California, United States - 1_2617_0518 | ecosystem: Host-associated > Mammals > Digestive system > Stomach > Rumen | place: USA... | reverse complement strand
ATAACATAATGGAAATCATACTCAAGTGCCTGATTAGCAGCCTCATTAAAAACACTCTCATTAATGACAGATGACATAAAATCACCAATCTCCTTATACTCAAACACTACACGATCACTAAAGACATAATCACCAACATCAAGTGATTTGATAGTTGATGAATGTCCTTTACCAGCAAAGAAATCAGCAGCACGAATCTTACGCTGCTTCTCACGTGAATCAATTAGGATATTCATACTTCCACCCAGTAATATTTGAGATTGCCCCTCTTCTCTGATTCCACATCATAAAAAATATGATTAGGATTATACCGTCCTTTGCTTAACAAGTACCCTACAAGTCTCGCATTGCAAAGGCTACGGTTCAAGCAGAAATTAGCACTGTTAATCCAACTGCTAATCTCCTTAGCTGTAAACTTCTTTCCCTTATGGAATACCAGGAAAGCCTTAATCAAAGCCCTTAACTTAGTATCCCTTATCTTCTCGCTTGTCATTTTCGTCTCTCTCCCAAAAGCTTCCTTAATTTTAACACATTCTTATAAACCTGTACCTTATCATAACCATAGGTTCCTTCACCATGCTTTAGATAATCTTCCTCTTCACTAATCTTGTTGCGAAGTTCATTTTTCGCGACTTCTTCACGAAGCCATTCGTCATCGAATATGCAATGACTATGTTCGCAATACTTGTGACGGCTCACTGGTGAATAGTTACAGGAGTAAGGATTCGGCTCGGATTCCTTTTTACGGCTTATTGCATCGAATTTCCTATCCTTACTTTCTTGCAAATATTTCTTGAAATTCACCATAATTATCACCAAAGTCTTGCAGTCGCGCAAAGTCGCGAAATTCAGAAGTTTCGCGAGTTAAACCAATCTCCAACCTTCAAATCACAAAATAACAATTTTAAGCCATTTTTGAAAAGTCGCGAAGCAAATTTCAGAAATGTATAAAGACACACACATACATAGACTATGTGAAATTGACTTTCGCGATTTCGCGACTTTCTACCAATTAGGTCTTTTGATGCTATCATCATGATCCATAATTGTCAAGTCAGGTATTGGTTTATCATCATCCAGTATGGTTAATATTTCATCCCCTAATTCTTCTCTTATTATTTTCCTTATTTTTGGGCTTAGTGCTAGGTGTTCTTCGAGTGTGGCTTTGTTGAATTTGCCAGTTAATTCGTAGACATAAGCATTGCCCTTCCTTTCTTTAACCCTTACGAACCCTCTACTGTTCAATTCCTTGAAGTAGTTTTGCATACTACGTTTGGATAGGTTGAGTTTGCTGTATTCAATGTAATCGTTTATGGTCCAGCCACCTTCACCTTCTACTGATGGTAGTTCGGATTGCCCATCATCAGTTATATGTGGTTGTCTTTCAAGTTCCATCAATTCCTTGATAATGTCAGTAGCGTGTAATGATAGGTTCTCGCTAATGGATAATTCATACTTATTCAATAAGGTTAGGAATAGTTGAACATCCTCTGCACTGACATATAGGAGCTTCCTCCCATCTCTTTCATAGATGGTCTTATGATGGTAATTGAAGATAGTGATAACCTTTAACAGGTTATTGTATTTAGGGAAATCACGTTTGTAGTATTCACTATTGGATAATAAGTCATTGACCACATCAACATATGGGTTGATTATTGCCACATCATTCGCAAGACTCCTTAAATAATAAACCATATAAGGTATCTGCTTTGACACTTTAACCATCCTTTGCATATACTCATAGGCTTTCCCTTGAAACTCAATCATCCTATTACGATTATTGAACTCTCTCTTATTATCAATCCTTGGAGTTATCAGTATTGATCGTGATAGTTCCTGCTCATCAAACTCATAATTCGGTACAGTAGTGTAGGTTAAACAAGGCTTACCGATAAGGTTCAGTTCCCTTGTCTCCCAAGCACCATCTGTCTTGACAGCTACAGGTTTACTCACAAAACCCTCTGACTGTAATTCTTTCATGATGTTCTTGGACTCTTCCATAAAGTTCTGGTCATTACTGCCTCCCATATCACCATAGTTCACAATCTTACCATCATAAAAGTATTCGGATTGTTCAGCTCTACGGAATAATGCAGCTTGAGTGATGTTCTTCTCATTAACGATGAACTCACTAGGAATCAATGACATAGCGACTTCCTCGATATGAGATTTACCACTACCTGCTTCACCTAATGCAATAACTGATATAGGGTTCTTCAGGATAACTTGACTGCAATAAGCAAGGAAACACAAGAGTATATTATTCCTTTCACCAGCAGTTAACCATTCAACTATACTACCAATCCAAAGTAGTGGATTATCCAAAGACTGAAGCTTCTCTTCTGCCTTGTCAATCTTCTCCTTAAGACTGGTCTGCTTATCACGAAGCTCTTCATTAACTAATTCCTGATTAGCCAACACGATAGTGGAATAATTGTTCTGCAAGGTCGGAAGTATTTCCTTATCAATAGTATTCCTTAAACCCTCTGGTGATAAAAAAGAGTTTGGATCTACCAGTTCTTTGATTTGTTTCCAGACACTGGTAGTTGATGTTAGTTCGATGGGTTGTTTGTTGGTTATTCGTTTGATTTCGGTCTTGTTTTGGTAGAATGTGTATGTGCATTGGTTTTTTGGAGCTGGAGTTACTTCTACATGGTAACCTTCTTTATCGTTTAATGGTAGTGTTATTGGCTCCATTTTTTATGCACCCATTCATCTTTCATTTTTAATAAAAAAAAATAGTATTTAGGATAAATCGGTTATCCTAAAACTGTTGTAAGTGAAGTTGCTTCCACTTTTTGTTACGATTTCGACAGTCATTGATTCTTTGTTGTTGATGTAGGTTTCCCATTCGCTCAAGTCCACTTTTTTGATACGGTTGAACATTGTTGTCCATTGTGGATTAGACAAGTTTTGAATGCCACCGATAAGTGCATAGAGGCTTGAAGCATTATGCACATTAGTTTGGATGTCTCCTTTTTGCTTGAGGTTCAAATTGATTTGAAGGTACTCCTCACCCTCATCATCAATAAGTAATAGTCTACTCCTATATCTTGGGTCTTCTTCTTCATCGAATTGCACAACTTCAACTGGCAAGAGTAATGGACGACCTTCGTACTCATCACCATCATCCAATTCGTTCAAGTTGATACGAGTATAGGAATACCAATCGTAATCCATACCAGTTTCCTCTACAAAGTCTGCCTCCACTGATGGGAGTTCAGATTTCGGTTCATCTTCCACTTTTTCAATGTAATCTAAGAATTCTTCGCTTTTGGTTTTTTTCACTGCCATTTATTCCACATCCACATCTATTATGTTCGCTTCTGCTCTTTGCAAGTCATCTTCAACAGTATTAACAGGTTTCTGCTTGTATCTTGGCATTTCCTCTGCAGGAGTAGGTTCATAATCTGCCATCTTAACAATCCAAGACAAAGCCATCCTGTACGCTTTGCCGAGAGCTCGTGTTTGAGCCATTGAATAGACACTTGGTCTGTCCTTTTGCATATTATTCCTTTCAGCCATAGCAGATGCTCTTGAAAGGATAGTGTCGCCTTGACGGATACTGACAGTCGCTTTGTACATGAACTTATGCTTATGGTCTGTTGGTATCTCCTCAACACTCTCAACATACGGGGTACAACCAAGCATAGTACCAAGGACTTCCCAACCCTCAGCAGTAACATACTCAGATGGTCCGATTTTAACTGCCAAGTCTTGAGATTGGATAACACGTTTCAATGAAGCTGCCACTTTAGTAGCAACCTCAATCTTATCATCAAAACTATAATCCATATTCAAGATGTCAGCATCACGGATTGCAGGTTTATGATCACTCACTTGTTCGACTACTACCACATCAGTGGTTACACTTTCTTCGTTAGTTTTTTTCTTCTTAACAGCCATAACTAATCTCTCCTAGAGGAACCCATAAGTAGGCCCTTTAATGATAAAGCAGATTGCTAGGAATAATATCATTCCTAATACAATCGCTGTGGTCATACTGATACGAATTACAATATCATTTTGCAAGACTGACTCTCTAGGGTCTGCACGGTATAATGTTCTTGGTTGTTGTTTCTTTGTCATCATTCTAATCCTGCTCCAGTAGCAACAGTGGATAAGAAATCACCAGTAAACCTAATGTTCAACTTCTCGATTTCATAATCCCTTTTAAGCTTCTCGACTAATACTTCTGCATCGTTGAGTTCATGTTTAGCTTCTTTCATTTCCAAGAGCAACCATGATTTCTTCTCATCGACAGTAGGTCTTTTCTTGCCTAATACTTCTTCAAAATCAGTATGTAATAAAAGGTCTGCTTCCCTCTCCTTATACAAGAGTTTTTTAGCAGCATAATCAAGTTGAGCATCCACGAGTTCTTCGTTGATTGCTTTCAAATGTTGAATAGCCATCTTTATTCCTCCATTTCGTATTCATCTTCACTGCAGGCAAAGGTCTTGTCTTCGCAATGTCCGCAACGATTGCAAGGTTTGACATCATCATAGTCAAAAATGCAATTATTATCAGTTTGTATAAAATCAGAGTCATCACCATCAAAGGATAAATATTCTTGTAGGTGATGGTTCGGTTCAAGTCTAGGTCCGAAGATCATACTTCTTCCCCGACTATTTCCATTACCAAATCCAACATCTTGATAATGTCTTCCTTGGTATAGGAAATTCCGTTGTGTGTTAAAACGATTTCTTCCATATTAATATCTCCTTCTCCCAAAGGTACAATTTTTTGTAGTGTTTGTGTATGTACTACTGTACTACACATTATACTTCTACAATTTAATATTGTATCTAACTAGTATATAAACCTTTACATTTTTTCGTAGTTATAATTTGTATCACTTAATTATATAACTATCGGATTATATACTATATGTACAAACTTAAAAAAAGAGGTGAATGTAAATGAACGATAAAACACATATGTCTGTAAGGGTTCCTAGACAATTGCTAAAAGATTTGAAAATCATAGCAATACAACAAGACACCACAGTATCTAGGATAATCCTGGATTACATAGAACAATATGTTAAAGAACATAAAAAATAAGTATAAATACTATAAATAACTAATATAGTATTGTTAATAATTGTGGAATATTCTAAAAGCGATTTCGTCTTTCTCCCAAAGGTACAAAATTACTTTTTTTATTAATTTCACTTTTATTAACATCCCTTATTCTTAAATACACCAACACTTTTTTTTGCACACTATTATATTGATCATTGGCTTATAAACTACGAATGATAGAGAGCATTTGAAAACTATTACACTAGGTTTATAAGTGTCTAAAAACATAATAGTATTAAGGGAGAAAGGCAGAAAAAACGAAAACATTCATTTTGTTGATTAAGATGTTATTTTTTAACACGATTTCATTTAAATCACCATATTGTATTTTTTAAGTTTTTTTGTTCTTTTAATAAAGTCAGATTGTTTTATTTTATCTCTCCATTGGTTATTTTATTTTTTGTAATTTATTAAAATTTTTAGGGGCTTAATCAATGGATAAGAATGTTTTGATTGTTTCCTTTTTCCCTTTTTCATATTTATGCAATAATGCCATAATATTAGCTTAAAAACAGCAGGACAGCAATAGATTCAGACCCGAGAGCAGTAATGTTTTACCTTTTTCATTATTGTTCTTGGGTTCCTCCATTTCTTTTTTTTACGAACATTTATAACAAACCAACAATAAAACAATGAGTAAGTGATAGTATGAGTGAGAAACGATGTTATACTTGTTATTGGCATAGTTACGATTGGTTCGATGATGGGGATGAGTTTGAGGTTTGTAAAAAAGGAAATGAAATAGGTCGAATTTGTAAAGATTATTTAGTTTTTGATGATGGTGATAATGATGAGTGAAAAACGATTTGAATTAATTGAAGATGACCTTGAACCTTTGATTTTAGATAATAAAGAAACAATGTCTGTTAATGAAGTGGTGGAGTTGTTGAATGAGCAACAAGCAGAGATTGAAAGGTTAAAAGAACAATTATCTTTAGTTTGTAATGCTGAAAGTTCTTCTCCTTATAATAGTGTTAAAGAAGTTCTCCGTAGACAGATTTTTGGGCTTGATTGTGCTGCACAAGAATCCGCAAATGCTTGGAACAATTATTGTGTTTTAAGCAAATTATTTGAAGAACAATATGGAGAATACTGGGATAATTTCGATTAATCCTTGTTTTTTTCCATTATACTTTTTACTAGTTTTTCAAGTTCGTCTATCTTGTCTGCTTTTTCTTTTAACCTTGCTACTTCTGGTGAGTCTATGGTTATTGTGTGAACTTGGTCTAGTATGGTTACTTTGTCTATATTGGTTATGTATTTTTTTCGTAGTTCTTTTGGGTCGTCGAAATAATAGGATTGTCGTACGTTATCCTTGCTTCTTCCTTGTAAGGAGTCTATTTCATCGAGGCTTAATCCATTTTCGCCACGTGCTAGGTTACTGGCGTGGAACTTACGGAGCATATGTGTCCTTAGTAGTGAGTAGCAACCTTTACTATGACCACCGAGTTGGTCATTCAATTCCTTGAATTTGACATTTAGGTAATTCTTATTTATTTTAAACATTTGCTTATCATTGGTTAGTTTGTCGGTTCGTGTTTCCAAGTAATCCAGTATGGCCTTTGTCGCTTCAGGTGAACAGAAAGTATAATAATAATTATTGGTCTTTAACCTTTTGATATGGAAGATTGGTATAATATCCTCTTTTTGTTTCAATTCATTTATCACATCATAAATGTCTGTGCTATGATGGTATTCGCTAGTGGCTTCGATGAAATCCTGTAATGTTATGCTTGTGGTTTCAGCTCTTGCACAACCTGAAGATGTGATGAATAGTATGATCGCTTTCATCAATGGTTTACTGTGGTTGACTGCTTTTTGTATTAGTTCCTTTGTTGGCAAGTCATTATAGTAGATGGTTTCGTATTTCTTGACATTCTTGTTGTTTAGTTGTGGTAGTCTTGGTAGTTCTATCTCGAAGTGGTTGTAGATGGTTCTTAAGCCAGTCATTGTCTTTTGCACTGTTATCAGAGAATAGTTTCTAGTGTTGATTAAATAGTTACGATGATTGATTAATCGTTTTTTTATGGTTCGGTTCTTTAACCTAATGCCCTCATCCTCTTCTTTCTCTGCTTCTGCAATTAATTCATATAGAGGTAACCCTTGACTTTCAGTATAATAATTGATAATGGTCCTGTACCTTACCATTGTTGAGTGCATGATATTCCTTTCCAAGCATAATTGTTGGAGTAATTCCTCATCTTTCGGATTTAACATTTTTTTCACCATTTATTGTATATCTTGTCATTATGCTTTTTTTATAGTGTTAGAGTGCATTTGACAAGTATTAATGGGTAAGTTTCAGAGTTATGTGTGTGGTCTTCTCAGAACTTCTATGATAACTCTGATACTTTTGCCCATTTATTATTGTTTTGTTTTTGGTGGTTGTTAAATGTACGATATGAATACCTTTACATATTATTATTAGGATAGATACGAACAAATATTTATTCCGAAAAAAAAGAGCATTCAGAGGAATTTAATATCCTCCGAACACCTTATCTCCCTTCTTGACTGTTGAGTAATTCTTGCATTCCTCTTTCTCTATTTCCAAAGCACACTTGTAAGTGCCTTCCTTGACACAATTCACACACTGCTTCTGATAGATAGCACCGTAAGTTTGGTATTTAGATTTCCGCCTCATACTCATCATTCATCACTGTCTCTTCAACTTCCAATGGTGGCTCATCATTACCTAAAAACTTGAAACTGTTAGGATTATAAGCACTCCAAATAGTAACAATCAAACCGACCACTGCAGTCATGATAGTTACGAACTGGTCTTGACTCATATAAGTTGCAATGTATGGAGCAATGATAACATAAACCCATACCAATATTGTACTAAGATTTCCTTCTAAATTATCCATTTAAATCATCTCGACTTTATAAAATTTACGATTACCTCCACCAGTAGCCTTATTCAAGGTGGTGGAATTGCATACTTTAGGACCTTTGGTTGGGTCCATCACATAATACTTGTTAGTGTCGGCCTTGTAGCACATTATATAGTGGCCATATGAATTCTTGTAGCTTAAACAGTTTCCAGCACTCTTGGTTTCAATCTGTAAGATTACAGGACAATAACTGTCTAATGCTTTTTTGACTTCCTTGAACTCTCTCTTGATTTGAGTTACTTTGTAACCGAGCTTCTTCGCACCATTTATCAATTGTGCTGGTGTGGTACCGTTCTTGTTTGTGCCTAATGTCTTCTTGATATATGACTCGTACTTGTAATCAAATAGGAATTGTAGGCACATTTGCAAGGAAGCAACACCGCAAGAATATGGATCATCTTGGTAGTTTATCACTAATGGGTAAGTGGCTTCACTATTCAAGGTTAGGTAATTCGGTTCTCGGCCATGTTTTAGGTAGAATTGCATATAACCTTGGAATAGTCCACAGTATTCTCGTCTTGTTAGGTTATCTGTTTTCCCAGTATTGTTTTTGAAATTGCAATGCTTAGGTAATCGGTGATGTTCCTTGATGAATTTTCTTATTCGTTTTCGGGCATCATTATATTCTGGTTTGTTGTATCGTTTCATATTGACCACTTATTTTAGTAATGCCATTCGTGTATAAATGCTAAAGTGTAGTCTTGTACTGTACTTCCCAAGTTTGTGATTCCATAAGAACCATTGTCAAACACATAATGTAAGAATGTAGTCTTCCTCATAATAAGACAAAAGGAATTGGATTTAGGATAATACTTTGATGGAATAAAATCTCCATACCCACTAAAACTGTGTCCATTTGGAATAGTTACACCAGTCCGATGGGCTTCTATTCTGCAACATCTTGTACTTTCATCAACCATAAGAGTATAGGTGGTGTTTTCTGCTATTTTCTTGAATCCAGTTACATTGATTTGTTTGAAAACATTATTCGCACTTATATCAACTAAACCCCACACAGAACAATTATATGTAAGTGTGAATTGTCCGCTACTGTTAGTGGTTCCTGTTACGCTTGAAGCACTGGTTATATCCGAACCGTTTAGTTGTGCGAAGGTTCCTTCACTTGCGGTTACTGTTACGTTCTCTCCCTCAACACTATCACCGTATACATCATTCACGGTGATTGTTACTGTGATATTACCATCTATGCTTGGGTTGTAATCTGAACATTCAATGTTTGTTATCTTGTAATTCTCGCCTAAAACTGCGCTCGCAGATACATTATATCTTTCACTCATACTCCCTAATCTCCTATTGTTATATATAATTCCTTACTATTACTATCGAATCCAAAGCCGACAGTCTCGCTTGTATTATTCACAATATAAAACTGCTTATTCTCAAAACCAAATGTAACACTGCCTGTTTCCTCTACTTGCAAATAAATCTGCTTTGCACCATTGTCGAAATCGAATACAAAACCATAAAGACTATACATTAAACGGTACACATTCTTTAATGCACCATCAACAGTATCACTAACCTTACTGATACTGGATTTCATATTACGGAAATCCAGTAACTCATGTTCCTCACATATATTACCATAACCCCTTACTTCCTCGGGGTTAACTCTTACTTGTTCAACCATATTAAATCATACCTCCATTAGAATGGTCTGTTCGGATAAGTGGATTGGCTACCAGGAGCAGACCCATAACCTTTAACATAATTGCCCCATGCTTTGCCTCCCCATTTGCAAGTGTCCACATAAACCCATTTTCCACTGGACCTGCTGATTAGTCTACAGAACACATGACCTTTACTACCGCTATGCACATGAACATATTTTAGGGTTAGGTATTCGGTGCAACCTGCTGCATCACATAAGGTTAGTACGGTCCTTGCTTGGTCGCAACAGTTAGCACGACCCTTCTTCAATACAGTATCAGGGCTACGGTGGAAGTTAGGGTATAATTCATACTTGACATGAGTATCCACATACTTGACTATCTTTTTGGCTGCAGCGGTTCCTTTACTGTCTCCGACAATGTTGAGTGCTAGTTTCCGTACATATGCTGATGGGTGGCCACTTATGACTCTTGTCTTACTGCTAGTGTTTTTCTTGGCCTTATTGGACTTTTTAGTAGATTTTTTCTTCTTACTAGTCTTTTTAGTGGTCTTTGACTTAGTAGTCTTAGAAGCAGTAGTTTTCTTGGCTTCCTTAGTACCTGACACATTAACCTCTACAGTCATACTAGTATCCAAGTATTCCTCATCACCGCCAAAACTAATATGTAATTCCCAATCACCAGGATCATACTTCAATGGTATTGTACATTTACCATTTGCATCAGTTACTTTGGTGTAGGTGTGGCGTGTCATGGTGGTTTGATTGTCCTTGACACTGTATAGTTGGAATGTTATTAGTTTGTTTGCTGGGTATTGGATACTGTCAGGGTCCATGTCATCGTAGTCCATGTTGACTAAACGGACAGTGTAATCATACTTGTTTGGGTATTTGAATGATACATTGGAGGCTTCTATGAATGTGTTATGTTGTATTTGTTTGACAGTGTTTACACTATAGTTGCTTAGTTCTATTGTGTTTTTGGCTATGTCATGGCCTTCCTTAGTGGTCTTCACTACCCTTGCAGTCAACAATGTGTTCATATCTGGTATCTTCACATAGACCTTATCATGCAATGCGTAGTCATTATACTTTCCATGTCTTAGGTTAGCCACATCCACTTTCAAGTCAAAACCTGGTGCTTGCTTATCCTTAAGTTTGTTCACTACAGTATTATAAAGCACATAAAGGTCTTCAGCGGTTGTTTCCACGGTCCCCATCTTTGGACGGCTTACTCTTATGTCTCTACCATCTCTTAAGTCTGGTCTGCCCTTGATACTGGTGTAGTTGGTATCTAATACTGCATCGGTGGTTACATATAATTGACCAGCCACTTTATCATATGGTGCTTTCCAATACGCTGTACCACGCCAGAACTCCCAAGTATTATTGCTACTATCATTCTCATCCTTTGTATCGTTTGGCTTGTATGGTCTGCTCCAGTAATTGCTATGCACATTAAAAGTACCTAATGATGTTTGAGCTGCTGCTAATGTGGAGGCAGTAACTGTTATCTTCTCGATTATCATGGGGTAGGTTTCGCCTTTAACTATTTCAAGGTTTTGCCATTTGGTAATCAAATCAGTAATGTTTGCCCTTGATAATCCATCACTCTCTTCACTAGCAGACAGTACGGGGCTTATTGCATTAAATGTTTCTGTCTCATCGATTTCCAATTCGATATTATCCAAGTTGAAACCGAAATCCAACACTTCCTCATGCACATGACCTATCTCACGATTGATACAAGTACGGAATACTGTCTTCTCAGCTTCGGTGTCATATATCTCAAAATAGGAATCATCGGGTATGATCGCATTAGACCTTTGGTTTTGTGGTTCGATAGTGTTCTCGATGGTACTGTATGCTTTATCGGTATCTCCGACAGGGATAGTGTCGAGTAATGCAAAGTCCTTTTCGTTGATGGTCATTCCAATATAATCCTTTTCCTTTTGTAAGGAGATTATGGCTGATTGTGTATTATCCTCGAAACCTACATCAGAGCTTGACCATTGTAATGGTTTGACTGTAATGTCTTCACCAGTATATACGAGTCCATCGGTACCAAGTGTTTCCAACCCATTGGTAATACGGAATACTATATTAGTTGGGTCAAGGTTGGTTACTGGTGTGTAATCAAACTCTACAATGTCATCAGCGTCTTCAACATCATCATACTCATCTGTGGTTGGGTTGTCATCCTCATCATAAATGTATGTGGTGTTGTCGATGTCTAGGAAATCGTATTCCAAGTCCAACCGCCAAGGCTTAGCCACATTTATCGGATTCAAGAAATCCAAATACCTATGGATAGTATTGTTTAGGCAATCCTTCTCGTACCTTGTAACGAATACATTACCAGTTTCCTCTTCAATATGCCTTAACAATGTCATAAGGTTAATTGTACCACTAATACCAATCTTCGCATTATAATCGGATAAGCACTTCTGCACAACACCTATATTGAAATACTCTCCGAACCAATAGTTCAAAGCATTCCAGTTCACCACCACACTATACTCTTGGTTACTGCTATTTGAGCTGAAAGTGAAACCATTCTGACTAGTCAATTCCAACTGACTGAATAATGGAGCATAATTCAACTCTACCAATACCTCTTCACAATCACAAGTGAAACTATTCTCTTGATATATATCCTGCTTAACACTTGTATTGATAACATACAAACAATCAGTAAGGTTACTGTCTCCATGTATCCAAATCTTATTACCAATACGGAACAGTTTCTTATCCTCGATTGCATCTTGGAATTTGTATTCAAGGTGGATGGTACGGAGACCACCCTTCTCGATAGTCTCCTCAATGCTACATAGTTCAGGGTCAAGGAATTGCAGGAACTCCTCACTATTATCCAATACTACAATATTCATAAGTTTACCACCTTTCATTGAATCTAACTGTCAATATGGTACAGTTGATACCTTCGAATTCATACTCACCAGATAGACGGAACCAATCGCTGTTATGATCAACATACTTGCTGATGTCTATCTTGTTGTCTTCGTCTTTGACTAGGTAGGCTATTCTGTCTTCACAGTCAATTTCTACAACATACTCGCTCCAATCTCCAGTGTATCCCATTTGGAAGCTTTGCTCTGAATTATTCTCTTTTATCTGAATATTTGAGCTTGATGGTCTTATTCTTATGATTGGGTTTAGTGGTGCTAGTCCGTTTGCGTTTCCGACAGTATTTGTAACGGTATCTTCAAGACTATAACTTGTACCTGATGGGATTGTTAGTTTGGCCTTGACATTGTAATCTGTCAATTCAGTATCAACATCAAACGGTTCTTCCATAATGTACTCGAAATAATCGTTAGGGTAATGGCTAAACCGTATGTGTTTTGGTATTGGCCTGTTGTACTGGTCTTTTTCATTAGTGAAGAGTTTGGCTAATTGCCTTAACATATTAGTGCTTGTTTGTAGGTCGCAGTTGGATAGGTTGAATTCGATTTCAATCTTCTTTTCCCTTATGTTCTGACGGTAAGCGTCATTGGTATCTGTACCGTCCACGGTCAAGAAGCTTGTATCGGTTTCAAGTCCTTCAGGAATTTGGATTGCTTCTATGAATGCTCCATAATATGCTAGGTTTTCATCCTCTACATAAACACTTATCTCTTGATGTATGATTGGTTCTAGGTAGAATGTTATCTCTACATCGTTGTAATTGATTGTTGCTTCACTATTGTTCAAGATGTTACTAGCAGATAATTCTATTTCCCAGTCCTCAAGATTGGTTAACTGTAAGGTTGTGAATCCCCAAAGGTCGCCTAATCCTCCAATGCTTATCTCGGTACTGTTACTGTCTAGGACTGTGCTTCTTTGTCCTATTTCACCATTAGGAGAATGTATCTTGGCTTGTACTACGATAGGGTCTGTTTGTTCCACATTAGCAGTAACCTTAACACCACGGATAGCATAATCCTCGTTTGTACCGTAATCATCATCTAATGGCAATTGGTAAAGGATTACACTATCTCCGCTTTGGTTTGCCTCTAATGTTAAAGTGGCGGTTTCATCGTTGCCGAGTAAAGCTTCAATAGGTACTGGATAAACACCAGTAGGTAACCTGTTAGTGTACAATTCTTTCTCGATTATGCACGGTTCTGTGAATTGCAAGGTACCGATGTCATAACCATAAGTTGTTGCTTCAGAGTAATCACCAGTCAATACGATGTATAATGGATTATCCTTGTTAAATGTGAATTCCACTTCGACATTGTTGTACTCGTTTAATCCACCAGTCTGTTTACTCCATATTGTGTTTTGGTAAATCTCTTCTTCTGTTGCATTTTCACTTAAACTGTTGCAGACACCGATACGATTATTACAGTACCAATCCCTACTGTAAGTGTCAGTAGTATTATGCTTAATATCACATTGCAAGATATAAGTGATAGTATCTCCTAAACGGTCCACTTCCTCCTCTGATGGTTCCAGTATGGTGTAATTAGGGAGGGTCAATGATGTTTCCACTGGTTTCACGTTAATGTAGAATTGGTAATAATCATTCACTCCATCACTATAAACCACTTTGCATTTTTGAGGAGTGGTGAGTGTCCATTCGCCAGTTATTGGTATGTTCTCGAATGTGTAATAGTAACCATCTGTTTCGGTTCCTTTGCTGGTGTAGGTTCCATCATAATCGACATTGTCTTCACCAGTGAATAGGAGCTTGACGGTTTCGGTTGTGATGTTAAGGTCTAATGTGAATGGGTCTTCACTTATCACGTTGATTTCGGTTTCTGCATTGATTGTGGCGGTTTCACCATCGGTTACTGGTTTCTCTGGGTCTTCCTCACTAGACTCTGTTGGTTTCTCGGTGATTGTAGCAGTATAATTCTTAGTAGTGGAGTATAAACTCTCTACAAGTGTAAAGGTTCCAGTATATGTATCGGTTCCTACTGGGTAGGTTACATTGACATCGAATACAAGGTTAATGTTTGCGGTTCCTACCTTACTAGATAATTTTGGGTTCCAAGTGATAGTACGATTATTAACCCTATTATAAGTGCCGCTACCACTCGCTGACTCGAAACTAAAACCCGATGGAGCGGATAATGTCAATGTTGGATTATATGATGTAAGGTTCTTATTACTGATGCTACATTGAATAGTGTACTTTTCTTCATTGTAACCACCACTCACTTTAGTAATGTTCAAACTATATGATGGTATCTTGTACTCTACTTTAATGTTCACAAAGGCGAGGCTAATGGTACCAGTGCCAGTTCCACTGTTCTTTGGATAATTTACCTTGACTCCGAAGCTTGAACTGTTGATTATTGTCCTTGTCAATGAGGAACCAGTAAAGGTCTTGGATGAAGTGGTCAATGTGGTCTTGGATGGTGCCACACCAGTAGCACTAAAACCACTCACACCCAATAAAGAGATAGTAGGTGCTCCAATACTGCACTTACCCCCCTTCTTCTGCCTATAAGTAACCACTACTTTGGTAACTTCAGCACCAGTAGGCAAGTTAAAACCAAAGTTAGTGAAGGATAAGGTGGAAGGACGGTTAGGGTTAGTGGATTTACCCTTAATGTTACTGGTAGTTGCTAAAGAACCATCACTACCATTCTTCAAATTACCAAGATTACTGAAACTGGAATAAACAGTACCAGTAGTCTGAGATATAGTACCTGCATACTTAATAATACTCGCCAATTTTATACACCTCTCGCCCTATTACCTTTCAACAACAACCTATCCTTAACCTTACCATCTAAACTCTGGAAATCAGGACTATTAACTAAAGAATTAATCACTGACCTATCAGTTATCGCAGACCTTAACATACTAACAAGAGTCTCCTCACTAGTACCCTCAGGCAAATTAGTGAAATCAAAACTGAAATTAATATTATGATCAAGAGTCAAACTCTCATCACTCTTAGTATAAATTTTTGATGATGAACCGCTTGTTAATTCTGCTAACATTCCTTCAAGGTCGAACCCATATGCTCCACCACTACTGGATTTAGGTTTAATGCTGTTATACCAACTTTGAGCATCACTGTAAGTCTTCTTAGCCCAACTTACAATGTTACTGTATGCTTTTTGGAATGGAGCAGTCAATTTGCTTGTAACTCCACTAATGTTGATATGTGTTATGCTTTGAGCTGCAGTTTTGATACTGTTCACTATTCCTTTGA
>Ga0326512_10001876_pt1 | contig 15792 bp, 8 predicted proteins | sample 1_2617_0518_D_FD_203652 | JGI IMG/M metagenome (GOLD analysis project Ga0326512, IMG submission 203652) | Bovine rumen microbial communities from UC Davis, California, United States - 1_2617_0518 | ecosystem: Host-associated > Mammals > Digestive system > Stomach > Rumen | place: USA: California... | reverse complement strand
TAATGCTTTAAGTGGCATTAAGACCAACGATGTAAAGAATTTTGCCAATGCGATTCATCGTTTATCGCTAATCAAGGCTGATAATGTAGGTGGATTGGACGCTATGGCTAAATCTCTAGTCAATCTCACCAATTCAGCGACAAATACAGAAGGATTGAACCGCCTTGTAAACGCACTTGCTAGGCTTACAAGCGCGAAGTCTGCCCTTGCTAGTGGCAACTTTGATGTTAGCAAGTTTACACAACTAGGCAACGCCCTTACTGGCATTACGCAATCTTTGGCTGGTGTTGGTGATATTGATAATGGAATAGTTCGCCTTGTTAGTAGTTTAGCTAAACTTGGTGATGCCGGATCAAAAATCAAGGTTGCTGATAATGAGTTTCCGAAGTTTGGTCGCAGACTTACGCAACTTGTAAAAGATTTAGCGAGTGCTGGCACAGTACAGAAATCAACCGCAGACCTTGTTACGGCTATCAGTTCGTTGGCTAACGCTGGGAAGAAAGCCGGAGAGGTTACGGGAAGTCTTGATAAGTTTGGGGATGCCGTAGTTCGTCTTGTGAAGAAGTTACAAGGCGTAGGAAATGTAAATAGCAACCTTGCACAGACAATATCAGGACTTGGCAATCTTGCACAAAGTGGTATGAAGTTTGGAAATGCTTTCCAGTATACCACAAGGCAAACAACCAATCTTGGTGGCGGTTTGAAAAAACTCGGTAGCATAGCATTACGGGTTATTTCTCCATTCAATTCGTTTGGTGAAAAACTTGGCAAAGTAAAGAAGCAATCAAAAGGTCTTGCGTCTACCATTGGTTTATTATATGCGAAATACTGGCTTTTGAAACGTGCCATTGGTGGTATCGGTCAAATGACAGGTTCAGCGCAAGACTATATTGAGGCATTTAACTATTTCAATGTTGCTTTACAGAAGATTGGTAAAGACAGCAAAGATCAATATAAGCGTTTTGGTTATGATAACGCTACGGAGTATGCCGAGAGTTTTCAGAATCGGTTTACAGAACTCCAAAAGACAATGACGGGATATGACGTAAATTCCCGGACAGGCGATCTTACATTTACAGGAGATCGTAACCTTGGTTTGAATATCAAGGATGTAATGGAATATCAGGCGCAAATTGCACAGATTACAAACTCGACAGGACAGCTTGGCGAGGTTTCGATTATGGCAGCAAAGTCAATGTCAATGCTTGCTGCCGATATGAGTTCTTTGACAAATACCGATTTGGTACAGGTTCAGGAGAACTTTATGTCAGCCTTGAACGGGCAGACAAGAGCCGTATACAAGTACGGTATTAACTTGACAAGCGCAAGTTTACAACAGATCGCATATAATCACGGAGTAAATGAATCGGTTGCCAAACTCTCTATGGCATCAAAACAGCAACTTCGTCTTATCGGTATGTTGGAGCAATCAAAAGTGGCGTGGGGCGACCTAAATCGTACCCTTAATCAGCCTGCCAATATGCTTCGTAGGTTGCAAAGCGGGTTTGCTAATCTTGCAAGAACAATCGGAAGTCTGTTTTTACCGCTTTTGAATACGGTATATCCTGTTCTGAACGCTATTGTGATGGTTTTGCAAGAGTTTTTCGGTTGGATAGCAAAACTTGTAGGCGCAGAAATGCCGGATATGTCAAGCGCACTCAAAATGCCGGATATATCTACACCAGCCGATGATGCCGGAACGCTTGCTGATAACACAGGAAAAGCCGCAAAGAACGCAAAAAAATTAAGCGATAACATACAAGGTTTCGATGAAATCAACAAATTGCAAGCAGACAATGATAGTTCTGGAAGCGGTGGCGGTGGCGGAGCTGGTGGCGGTCTTGGAGATATTGACCTGTCAAAAGACATTCAGGACTTGCTTAACCAACTGAACAAAAAGTGGGGTAGCGGTCTGACAGACAAAGCCGCCGACCTTGCAAAGAAGATCAAGCAAGCACTTATTGAAGGATGGAACAAGGGTGGCGATTTTACCGATCTTGGAGAAAGATTTGGCAAATGGATCACAGATGGTCTTAACAAAATCCCTTGGAACAAGATTCGTAATACTGTTCGGAAGATTGTACGTTCGGTTGCTACGCTTATCAATGGTACGTTTAAGGGTGCTGATTGGAATGTAATCGGAAACACCGTCGCACAAGCCTTAAATACGGTCGTAGATGCCCTTTATGAGTGGTGGAACACGATTGATTGGCTCGACCTTGGAACACGCCTTGCAACGGGCGTAAACAGCGTTATACGGAACTTCGATTGGAAGAAGTTTGGCGGTATGCTCGGTGCAAAACTCCGAGGAATGATTCAGTTTGCGTTTGGGTTTATTACAAACATAGATTTTACGCAACTTGGCACAAAGATTTCTGATGCAATCAACTCATTCTTTGAAAAGATGGGTAGAGTTGATCCGCGTACTGGGTTATCCGGGTGGGCGGAACTTGGAAAAACCGTTAGTGACGGTGCAAAAGGAATCCTAGATACAATCCTTGAAGTGCTTGAAAAGGTGGATTGGAATGCCGTAGCAAAAGCGGTTTCTGATTTTCTAGGACAGATTGATTGGGTTGGTATCTTCCTTAAACTTGGTAAAGTCATTGTCAAGGCATTGTGGACAGCTATCAAAACGGCGGTTAAGGCGTTTGCTAACGATCCGCTTGGTGTTGGTGGCGCAATTATTACTGTTTTAGGCGGTTTGTTTGCTTTTGGCAAGTTAAAAGGACTTGTCGGAGTGATTAAAGCCGGGTTTGGCAAGGTGTTTGGTCTTGGCTTAAAAGGGGCTGTAACATCGTCTGGAATTGCAAGTGCTGTTGGAACGGTTGGAACATCTGGAGGCACAAGTCTTGTTGGAGGATTGTTCGGAAAAGTATTCAAGTCTATCAAAAGTGCTGGTAGCGGTATAGCAGCATCATTTAGGGCGGCGTTTAACGATAAAAAGATTCTTGATGTATTCACAAAGGGTGGTACAAGCTTTGGCGGTTCATTACTCGCCGGAATAAAAGGAGCATTAACCGCTTCAACAATCAGTACGGCACTTGGAACTGGTATTCTTGCTGTTTCAGCGGTTGGGTTCGGTAAGGTTGGCGGTGATTTGATAAACAAGTCAATAGACGAATCCGATGCAGCGTATAATGCTGCACTAGATGCTGGAAAATTAAAGGCTACCTCTGATTTTGCTGTTGGAAGAAGTCAAGGCAAATCAGATAAGCAAATATGGCAAGAAGGAATTTCCGAAGCAAAAGCAAATATTGAAAAGTACAAGAAACTCTTGTCAGAGGACTTCTTTTCAGGTAACGCAAAACGCTGGGCAGATATGATTACGCAGCAAGAAAGCCGAATCAACGCATTAAACAATACCTATGCAAACGCTATAAACGAAAAACGCGAAAAGAATGAAAAGCGTGTTGATAAATATCGTGAGAGTGCGTTGAAACGCTTACGCAAACTTGCAGAAAAAGGCAAGATTACTTGGTATGAGTATGCAAAAGCACAAAAAGCCGTAAATGATAGTGCCGGAAAGACAAACGACCTGTTTGAAAAGGGTATTGCGCAGACAGATGCTTATAAAACGGCTACACGCAATCTTTCAACGGCTATGTCAAACGCAAATGTGCCGTATGAACAGCAGAAGGGCATTTTGAAGAAATTGCAAGATGCTTTGAAAGACGGGCGTATTTCCCTTAAAGAATATCAGAAAATATGCAATAGCAGCAAGGGTGATGTTCGTAAGCTTAATGAGGAAATCGGCAAGATTCCTAAAAAGAAAACTACTACCGTGAATATCAAGAAGGGTAGTGGTTGGGCTAATCTCACAAAACAGATAAATGCGCTCAAAAAAGATATAACTATCAAGGTTAATATGAAAACCGTCACACTCGGTAGCGGAATGTCTACCACAAAAGAGGCAACCAGAATGGCTATCGCTGGCAATATAGGGCAAAAGCCATTCGATATAGCCGAGCAAAGAGGTTATATCAAGGTCAATAATGACGGCTCTGTAAAAGTCAAAAAAGGAATGTATGAGGACTTGGTTAAGGCATTGAGAGCCGCCGGAAAGAAAGTAACTCGTTTTGCACAAGGCGGGTTCATCGAAGATGGCGTATTTACAATGAATCAAGGTGAGTTAGCCGGGAAATTCAATAATGGCAAGTCTGTTGTAGCAAACAATCAGCAGATTTCCGAGGGATTTGCAAAGTCTATCACACAAACACTTGCTCCGGCTATGTATTCAGCCGTTAAACAGGCGGTAAGCGAGGCAAGCATTGATGGAGGTCAAGATATTAAGGTTTATCTTGATGGTAAGCAAATCGCAGAAAACAACGTCAAATACATCCGTCAAATGAATCGGGCAAGTGGAAGAACACAATTTGCGTAATGAGGTGGAAGAATGGCTTTTGTTTTTAAGGTAGACGGGGTTTCAATGTACCCTCAATATATACAAAAGATCAAATATGATGATGAATTGATATGGTCTGAAAACACACGAAGAAACTCGTCTGCCTTAATGACAGGCAAGATTAAAGACGATAAGTACAAACTTGATATATCGTTCAAAGCAGATATGCCACAAGCCTATGTAAAGAACATTCGGCAGAAGTTTCGGTCTAGGACGGAATGGCATACGATTATTTTTACAGATGAAGCCGGAGAACAACAAACAAAAACAATGTACTTTGGTACATATTCAGTTGAACCATACTGGTTTGTAAACGGGCAAATGTTGTATCAATCTATCAATATTACGCTGATTGAACGGTAACGAGAGGACGAACAATGGCAGAATTAACACTTGATACAAGCATACATACAATATCGCTGAAAGTTGATGGAACGGTATGTGCGGATCAGGATATTATCGAACGTGTGACGATCACATACGGTTGCACAGACGGTACAGCACCGGGATTTGGTGCAACGTACTCGCCCAGATGTGATGTTGTTATCAATAGCGATTCGATTATAGGAAATATCGCCGTTGGTGCGTTCAAACAGGGAACGCTTTTTACAGTTCATACAGATTTACAGGATGCACCGTTACTTGGCACATTTCTTATTCAAGAGCCTCCGATGTTTACCGAGGACTATCAAATGACGTTTTCCGGCGAAGGTATGCTTGGAACGATCTATGATAGTACCTATATGGATTTTGACACATATTCACCCGGAAACTCTGGCGCATTACCGTTTTACAGTTCGGTTGCATCGACTAAAACGGCATTTAACGTATTTACAAGCCAATTTGGACAAAGTATATCGCTTCCGTCCGATTCATTCCTTCCATATTACTGGAAAACCTTTAATGCGTATGTTCCTATAAACGCAGAGGAAACGGATAGCGACGAAGCGGGAAAAATAGCTTGGGAAAAGATAACAGGTCGAGAGTGGCTTGCCGGACTTGCTATTCTACTTGGATGTAATGTTATTGAGGCGTTTGGAGAATTGCGGTTTGTACCGCTTTACCAACCTTATGAAGATAGAAACACGACAGATTACTTTAACGGTGACGAGTATAACGGTGGATTTGAACATACTGATTTGAATTATCAACCGTCAAGCCTTATCGTTACATCCGCATCGACAAAAGCTATAAATAGCGCGGGTGGTGTAGATTTTCTTCATCCGCTATACGCATATAACGGAGAAACGACATACAAGACGTTTTATGATCCGACAAGATATGTAAGTAGTCACATTGAGTATGACTTAAATGTATCAATTCAATGGATAGGGCATTCATTACGCGCTGCCTATTGGGGTACAAAAAAGGGAACAAAGGCATCTACATACAAATTGCCTAGCAAACCATTTGTATATACGCCATCAAATTGGGATTTTTCTGGCTACCATACATTATTTAGACCGGGAAACTTCCTGAACGTCCGAAAAGAGGTACGTATACCAAACTCAAATCCTCCTAGATATGAATATGAGGATGTTTTAGTGTATGTGATGGAAATGACGCTTGAATGGACAGGAAACTTCAATGTGCGTGTTGATTCAGCGTATAACGGCGACGCAGATGGCGTAACGAGTTCAATTTCCTCGTCAGCAAACGGACACGGCTCAACTCCGTTGTCAAATCTTGTAAATCACGGACTTATCAATGGTGTCCGTATCGAGGATGGCACAATATGGGCGCGTAAAATCAACGTACACGACCTTTCCGCTGATAATGCATTTATTGGTTTTCTGAACGCAAACGAGGCGTTATTGGGCGAATTACGAGCAGAACACGCTTGGATAAAGACGCTTAATGTTGGTACGCTTGACGCTCAAAGCATTTCTACCTTGCTTATGAACGCAGAATACGCCCTTATTGGAGAGGGTGCTATCAAATCGGCAACGATTATCCGTGAGGGTGTAGATCGTTCGTCCATTCTTCGTCTGTGTACTTCATATATCGAAGTGGCATCACAGAGCGGAAATATGAATTTCAAGGATAACACCATTCAGATTAACGATGAACACGGTGTTACGAGAGTTCAGATAGGTAAAGACGCAAACGGCGATTACGATCTGTATTTGTGGGATGAAAACGGCAGATTGATGTGGTCGGCTTCTGGACTTGCCGAAGCTGGCGTAAAATCAAAGATTATTCGTAATGATATGATTGCGGATGATGCCGGAATTGAGGGAAAGAAGATTGACACCGAAACGCTGATTGCAAAAATCAACAACACAGGGTATAAGTTCAAATCTTCGATTTTCTCATTTGATGGCACAGGGCAATCGTTTGAGAGCAAGTTCGAGGAATTATCCTACAATCTTCACGGAACGGCTCAAAATGCCGAAGGTTACCGTCTTATCGTCAATATTGACGGTTATCTGCACGATTTGAACAACGGAAATAGCACAACGGCTTACCTAACCGCACAAATCGAGAAAGCCGTATATGATGAAGAAAAGCACAAACTGACTTATCAGGATATAACAAGGAATTACAAACCGTCAGACTTCGTTTGGCGCAGATATTCCGATCACGAAAGCGATTGGGTTGAAAAAGTCACTACAAAGGGATTTGACTATGTAGAAGATGCACAAGGGAATCCCGTAACGGCTTCGATTGCACACGCAAGACCGCAAGATAACGAGCCTACGCTTTCTCGCAAAGAATGGGTATACAAAGCGTGGGATTCTACTACTCAATCCTATGTTACCGTTCCGGCAGAACAGAGCGTAACGCATTGTGGCGATACCGAATGGAACGGAAGATGGGGCAGAGTTGTCAGCGGTCGTGACTACAATATGCAATATGTCAATACGGTTGGCGATCCGCGCTATGGAATGTTCATTTTCCCGCTTGTCTTGGAAGATGTATGTATCGGGTGCGTTTTTGAGTGTACGGCGCGTGTTGGCAGACAAATGACACTTCACGCTTCACCGTATCAGATTGCGCCATTGGCATATACTGGCGTTGAACAACAGGCTAATCTTGCAAATATGGACGATGCGACTATCGGCGTGTCTGGTATGTCGGCTACTAATGCTGGTACGCATATTGCTACCGTGGCTCTGCAAGACGGCTATATTTGGTACGATGAAACAGACGAGCCAAAAGATGTTCCTTGGGTTATCGAACACGGCGAAGCTCCGGCAATATTGCCGACACAAAGCGGAACGCTTACATACAACACATCTTCACAATCTCCGACTTGGAACAATTATGATCCTACCGTTCTTGATATTAGCGGAGATACAAGCGGAACAAACGCTGGAACATATACGGCAATCTTTACACCTAATGAGAATTACACTTGGGAAGATGGAACAAGAACACCAAAGCCTGCTAATTGGGTTATCGGTAAAGCACCGGGTAACATTACGCTATCAAAGAATAGCGTGACACTTACTACTGCAAATCCGTCTGATACAGTTACGTTCAGTAATAATACTGGAACAGTTTCTGTAGTATCAGAAGACCCATCTATTGCAATCGCAAGTGTTAGTGGTAATACGATTACAATATCACAAAGACCAACTATTCCAGCATTTAATGTAGCCACAGATGCTCAAATAACCGATGTAATAAATGGATATTATAGTGGAACATATACGCTTCAAGATATAAAAGATGTTTGGAGTATTGGCGATACGAGAACGGTTAATTTATCATCAATGGCAGCGACAAATGTTAGTGAATCGCATATTGCACAAACCGTAGAGTTGCAAATTTTGGATTTTGACCACGACACTTTAACAACTCCTATAAATGGGAAAACAAAGGCGTTACTAACTTTGGATCAAAAGAATTGTTTAAGAGGAAATGGCATTGGAGATACAGACGGTAGTACCAATACAGAAAACGGATATATGAATTCTACTGATGATAGTACTATTGGATGGACAAATTGTCCTAGAAGAATATGGTGTAATGAAATATATTACAATGCACTACCCTCTTATATAAAAAGTTTGATTAAACCAGTTAATAAAGTGGTTTGTCAAGGCGGTGCTACTGAATATGGAATATTAGAAACCAATTCAGAAAAATGTTTTCTTTTATGTCCTGTTGAAATTTTTGGTGCTGGTAATATGACATATTACAATAATGATGAAGGAGAACAATATCCATTGTATCAGATAGCTTCCAATAGAGTAAAATTACCTCGTTGGACTTCGAATTATCAAAGCGACACTTATTGGGAACGAAGTCCGGCATTTGTTAGAACAAATAACTTTCATAGAGTTAATGTATCAGCTGCAAACGGTGACACATCAGCTTCAATGCGACTTGGAATAGCACCGGCTATGTGTTTATAAATAGTAGGAGGTAATTATGGCAACCACATCAATAACAGTAAATGTGGCGGAAAGTCAAAACTATCTTGCTACAAGTAAAACGATAAGTGTTAGTAGTCAAACTAAATCACAAGGTTACATCACATTGTCAACAAATAGTGTCACAATAAGCGGAACAACAGGTACAACGTCTACCGTCACTATTACATCAAATTCTGGCGGTACGTTGTCTGCTGTTTCTTCTGATACAAGTAAAGTAACAGCATCGTTGAGCGGAACTACCATTACGCTAACAGGCGTTGCAAGTGGTAACGCTACAATAACCGTTACAGTAGAAGAAACAAGTTCCTATACTTCGGCAACGGCTACAATAAGTGTAACGGCAAATATAGTGCAATCAGTATCAGGCATAAACATTTCAGTAAACGGGAGTTATGAATTTCCGCCGCCAGCACCTACGATATTCAAGGAAGGAAATCAAGATTGTTGTTATGTGTACGCGTATGAAGCCCAAGATTACAAGGCAGAAAGGACTTACAGGCTAGTTCCAGACCCGCAAACATATAGTGGTGGCAACTGCACTTGGACCATGAATACATCAAGCGATGGTTTTGATCTTATAGAACTTGGAGAATGGGGCTCAACTCATAATGCAGCTCTATTATCGGCAAGAATGTCGCAATCTGGTTATAATCAATACTATAACGATTATGCCATAATAACGCTATCTGTTGCAAATCAAGGTAGCACATCATTAAAGGTAATATGGCGTTCATATAGTTAAGGAGCTTTCCAATGGCAAACGATACAGGTCTTGAACCAAACAAACTATATAAAGATGGTGATACATTCCTTCGTGGGTCTGCCATTATCAATAGCGATCATCCGTATCGTGCTGTCGATGGGGCGTATGATGGCGATCCGTCAGAGTATGTTGTTCCGTACCCGAAAGACCCTACAACGGGCAAATGGCTTGTCACTATACCGACATTCACGGGAGAATTGACGTACAATGGATTTTGGTATACACCGACTTTCAACGATTTCGATGCACAGTATATGTTCATTGACGGAAAGCAAAGGGCAAAAGACCCCGGAACGTATACCGTCACATTTACGCTTGCTAACACAGAGAAGTTTATGTGGGCGGATCGTGACGAAAGCCATTCAGATCGTGATGTTGATTGGACTATTGGCAGAGCATCCGGCTATATCACGGTTTCTGCTGATAGCATTACATTTAACGATAAATACGGGCAAACGCAGATTTCATACGAAGCTCATACAAGCAATCTGGAGTTTGTTTCATCCGATCCGTCAATTTCAGCCACTTGTAGCAACGGAATTATCTTTATCAAGGCTACCGAGGCTAAAAACGGGAATTACACGTTGACGGTTATTGCACCGCAAACGGCAACACATACCGAAGCAAGGCTTGTTATCGACGTAGCCGTTGTTTTTACAAGTATTGGTTCTGATTTGTACCTGACGGAGCGAACGGTTGCATACGGAGATCAACAGCTTCAACGTCGTTGGTCGAGAATTAACCAATCTATTGACGAGATATGTTCAGAGGTTGGCTATCAAAATCAGCAACTCGGCAACACAATCAATTCTTTGTCGCGTGTCAAGATTAACGCTGATGAGAGCAAATCAGAGATTGAGTTGTTATGCCATTACGACAAAAACGGTGAGGGTGCAGACGCTATTATCCGATTGAGAGCCATTTCAGACACGCTTGCCGGAGCAATTAAGGCACATTCGCAGATATATATGGCTGCCGATTGGATTCGTATGGAGGGTTATACGACAATCAATGGTTCATTTCAGATTGCCGATAGTTCATCGTATTTCCAAACATTAGGGTATCAACCCGGTGACGTATTCTTTGAAAATGCCTATATTGGTGCGCCGGATAACGTATTTGCAAGGATTGGATATGATTCAGGTACTACTTCGTATGGTATTTTTGGTGATTGGTTTAATTTATATAAGGAATACCATTATTATACGCCTATAGTATCAAGTTCATATTATGCTAATAGAGGTGTACTTGAAGTTTATAAACAAGTAAACCTTGTGGACGAAAAAGCTGGCTCTACAACAGAAGAATCAAGTGTGCAGAAAATTGAACTTTCTGCTGATGGTTTAAGGTTTTCTTCGTACCCTTCGTCTAATCCATATAGGGAATCGCAATACACAAAGGGGCTATCCATTTATAATTACGCTGTTGGAAGTAGCAACTTAAAATCAATGAATATGTATCTAGTCAATACGATGGATATGGATATGCGAGCTTCAAGAGTGTCCGTTGGTTCAGGTAATACACATCTTGTTGCATTAAGTGGGTACTGGACAAGCGCATCTGGAGAAGAATGTAATGGCGTTTCGTTCAAATTAGTTTCACCCACACTTCCTTCGCGAGATATGACATATCCGCCACAATTAAAATTAGAAGCTGTAAATTACACGGCTGATAACAAATTTGTTCCAGCAACAGATAATGCTGTCGGTGTATGGCAGCCGGGGCGATTGATTATAGGTGAAACCGAACACGGAATAAGGAATAGTCAAGGCTATACAATAGCAACAAAAGCATCTATTGATGGCTCACTTTCCGTATATGGTGATATTTATGTTGAAAATGACGTACATTCTCAATATACATTACAAAGTTCTGATAGACGGGTAAAAACAGATATTGAGGAGCTTGATTCAAGGTATATAGACTTATTTGATAATCTTGATGTTGTTAGGTTTAAGTATGTAAAACGGGAAGATGGGCGCGTTAGTATTGGACTTATCGCACAAGATGTTATCCTTGCGTCAGATAAATCTGGCATACCGAAAGAAGAACAAGGCTTTGTGTTTGGTACGGATTTGTCGTTATATTCCCTTGATTACAACCAACTTGCTATGTTGACTATGTTTAAGGTCAAGGAAATCGAGAAAAACTACAAACAACGAATATCAACGCTTGAAGCGAAGATAGATACACTTTTACGAGAGAAAGGAGAATAACAATGGCACTTACAAACATTTTGAAATCTGTATCAATGTCGGCTCAATCGTCAACAGAGGTTGAAGGTCAGGAGAAAACTGTCCTGTATATGACGGGGCAGAAAAGCACAAACACCGATCCTACATTTAACTACACAATCAAAGACAAGGATTTGTACGATGATCCGGCAATCAAGAAACAGGCAAAGAAAGACTTTTCCGACTTCTGTGATATGGTCGAGGACGCATAAGGAGGCATAAAATGGGGGATAACAAAAACGAATTATCGAGAGAACAGTTCATTATACAGGATTTGCAACATCAAATTGGCGTACAAGCATCTGTTATATCTGATTTGAAGTTTACCTGTATCTCATTGGAACAGAAAATCGCAGAACTTGAAAACAAGGAGGACGAGCAAAAATGAAAACAATCGCACTAATCATTATGGTTTCCATCGTGCTTGAAGCACTTATCGAGTATGTGAAAACCATTTACACGATGATCGAGAATGGAGAGTACAAAACGGCGATCACACAGGGCGTTTCGATTGTCCTTGGTATCGGATTGGCGTTTATCTTCAATCTGCAACTGTTTAATAACGCATTATCGGAGTTTTATGAAGGACTTTCAATCAATCCTACGATTGATATGGTTCTAACAGGAATCCTGTTTAGTCGTGGTTCTAACTACTTTTCGGATTTGGTTTCAAGATTGACAAAGCCGAGCGAAATCGTCAACCCGGATGACCTTGTATACGATTCATCCGAGCCGACAGATGTTCTTTCAAGCACCGATGGCGTTGTATCAACGAAGGATGGTGAGTAATATGGCAGAACCGAAACCGTCACAGTACGAGAAGGTTATAACTACTAGCGACGGATTGAAAATCTATTGCAAAACTGCAAAACATATCTCTTATGGAGCAAATAGAGATAAATCCGTTGTGAAATACATCGTTATCCATTATACCGGGAATAGTGGTGATACGGCATTTGGTAACGCAAACTATTTCAGCCCTGATGGTGGAAATGCAAGATCAGCCGGAGCGCATTTCTTTGTAGATAAGGAAGGAATTACGTTCCGATCTATCCCGATGAATAAAAACGCATACTCCGTTGGTGGATTCTTCACACAAAGCAACGGAGCTGGGAAATACTATCAGAAGTGTACGAACAGCAATAGCGTATCTATCGAGTTGTGCAATTACACCCGGAATTATCCGAGTGGTGCGCAGATGGATAGCGTTATCAAATTGATTAAGTACATCCAGAAGTGGTGTCCGAACGCAAAAACCATTGTTAAGCATTGGGATGTAAACGGCAAATGTTGTCCGGCAGCTATGGTTGGAGCAAATAACACAAACTGGAAACGGTTTAAGGCAGAACTTAAAAAGAATGGGATCAAGGCGAAATTCGCCTGATACATAATAGTATCGTATGGTCTTGGTGGGTAAGTCGGATCGGCACTTATGGCAGAATCCGCACCTTTATTGGACGAACAAGCGTAAGTCGTACACGACCTGTACGAGCCATACTTGGATTGCATATCAGTTTGATTTGTTATCCTCCCGTAATCGCCATCGTCACGAACTATGTTTTGTGGCGGTGGCTTTTTATATTAAATCGAAAGGAGAGAGATAATGGCTATTAACGTATCGCAAGCATTTCATAGAACATCGGCTAACCCGGTGGATGAAAGTCTTGCACTAACAAAAGCACAGATGCTTACGGTAAACGACAATCTGATGCCGAGCAAGTATCTCACGGTTTGTCAGGACGATGGTAAAATCTATCTGTATGACAAGACGAATGAGCCGGATGTTGCAACGGGCAAATTCCGCGAGTTTGAGGGTGGCGGTGAAATTACGATTGACAGTACACCTACCGAAGGAAGTACAAATGCGGTTCAGTCTGGTGGAACGTATACGGCATTGGCTAATAAGGTTGACAAGGTATCTGGCAAAGGGCTTTCTACAAACGACTATACAACGGCAGAGAAAGATAAACTTGCTGGAATCAATTTGTCAAACTACATCCCGACTTCACAGAAAGGTGTTAGCAACGGTGTTGCCACTCTTGGTGCAAACGGAAAAGTGCCTATGTCACAGATTCCGAATGGACTTGACGAAACCATTTTTGGTTACAGAAACCCGGTTGATGAGCTTTTCTATGAGGATGCAGAGTTTACAGAGCCGATTACCCCGGAAGCTGGAATCTTTTACTATGACGAGCTTTCAACGAACTTCTACCGTTGGACAGGAACAGCGTATGTATCGTTTACAGACGGTAGCACAGGACTTGTACTCGGAGAAGTAACAGGAACGGCATACGATGGTGGAAAAGGAAAAGAGAACAGGGATGCCATTACAGCCATCAAAGACGGACAGAGCATCGACAGTTTCGGTGACGTAGAAACGGCACTTTCGAATAAGGTTGATAAGGTGTCTGGAAAAGGATTGTCAACGAATGACTATGACAATACCGAAAAAACAAAGGTAACTAACGCACAGCCTAAAACCCTTGCTACGGCAAAAACCATTGAGGGCGCAAGTGTCACAACCGTTGAGGGTGTTGCTGATGCCGTTCAGACGCATACAGATAGATTAGTTACTGATGCCAACGGTGTTCACGGGTTTAAGGTGACAACAAGTGGCGGTCAGGATAAAATCTATTACAAGTCCGGTAATAACTGGGAAGAAATTGAACTTGGTTCGTCAATTCAGGTGTCCGAGTTACCTGCGGCAAGTCAAGACAATGTTGGATCACTTCTTCAATATATCGGAAATACTACTTCAGTTGCACCGATTTACAAGCACGGGTACTTCTATGAGTGCGTAGAGGATGGCGGTAATTACTCTTGGCAGAATGTACCGTTGATGGATGTACAGGAAATTCAGAAGGTCGTACTTCCTACGGCATCTGCTGACGAGCTTGGAAATATCTATCAGTATGTTGGCGCAACAACGCAAGATTACACCAACGGCTACTTCTACAAATGCGTATTAGAAGATGGTACTTATAAATGGGTGGAATCAAAAACACAAGAAACAATAGCCGAACAGATGATAGGTGCAACTATTTCTGCTGATGGTAAATCAGGTTCAGCACCAAAACCGTATATAGCAGATAGAAATAGAGCGTTATTTGGTGATGGGAAATATCACGATATTTACACATCCGCATCAGGTTCAACTGTATTGGTGACGGCAGAATCGTCAGCGTTTGACGGAAGTACAGTTACTATAACAGATGGCGTCAATTCACTTACCGCAACAATGACAGATGGGGTTGCAACATTTACAGATGTTCAGTTTTATGGAACTGTAAATGCGTCTGTAACTAATTCACAAGACATAACCGCTCTTGGTTCAACTTCTATGCAAGCGTTTGGAATGTATATAATTCCTGTAAGTGCGGATTATTCAATAATCAATCTTACCACAGAAGATGTTGAATTGAGAGGTCAGACGGTTGATGTTTACCTCAATGGAATACAAAAAGGCGGTGCAACCTTTAATGTTTTAGGGCAAGCAAGTATAACCGTTGTAGAAACAGGAATTTACGAGATTAAATCAAAGGTTGGAAGTAGGTTTGTTAAAACGACCGTAGATGTTGCTGAAATGCATCAGACATATACTTCAACCCTCAAACTCACCACACTTTTTGCTGTGCATTATTCTGAATTTGATTCAGATGGGAATAGTTGTGATTATCCGCAAGGCTATTCTAATTCCGATTGGGATGATTATTTTTATGTAGACCTTACAACTGGTACACCACATTATGGAGATTGGTCAAATGATCTTGCCAAATTTTTATTCCCTAAATCATGTATGTTGAAGTATGATGGTACGGTAGATTATTATCTTGACGAAAATGACGAATCAAAGAAAACAGATGGCACTGCGTCCGACTACAATAATTTCTCGTATGGCGGAAACGCTATGATGGAATGGGGGCAAGATGGCAAGAGAATATATTGGACAATAATTCAAGATTCAGCAGGAGATGGGTGGACATTTGTTGTTGGAGATGGAGATTATGA
>Ga0326512_10001875_pt1 | contig 15801 bp, 32 predicted proteins | sample 1_2617_0518_D_FD_203652 | JGI IMG/M metagenome (GOLD analysis project Ga0326512, IMG submission 203652) | Bovine rumen microbial communities from UC Davis, California, United States - 1_2617_0518 | ecosystem: Host-associated > Mammals > Digestive system > Stomach > Rumen | place: USA... | reverse complement strand
ATTTGGCATACGAAATACAAAAAACACTTGAGGAATTACAGGATAAAGGAGAACATTTGGACGATTTACTCGCACAAGCATCTCCAGAAATGTTTGATGGCATAGGTGTTGAGATTCAACGATTTGGTGCTGATATCATGGGAAAGGCGAGTTCTTTTTTACAGCAATTTCAGGGAGACAACTATATAAACGAATCTCAATTACGTAATATCATTAAAGAGAGTATTAAGAAAGTATTATTGAAAGAAAGTGAAAGACATGAAATTTTTACTCTTAACATTTTTGATGTAGAAGATGAAGAGGGTATAGACGATATGCAATATGCACGTGATTACGAATCAGAAGAAGAGGCAATCCAAGCAGCCCGCGAAGTTGCACAGAAATATGCAGATGATGATAGCGTGATCAATGTTTTCGTTATGGCTGGAGAATATATGGATGAACAAGGTAATGTGTTCGGTGAACCAGATGCAATATATTGTGTAAGCAATAAAGACGAGAGAACTACTATGATTGCACGTAAGAATGCTGGCTATAGTAATTTAGGCGTTGATGAATATATTGGTTGATCTTACTAATATAATTATATTATATACCGATGGTAAATAAACTGCCTTCGGTATTTTTTTTTGTTTATATAGACTCCTTTTTGAAAATATTGAAAATTTTCCTGGAAAAAATTTTTTGAAAAGCCTACTTTTTAAGAAAAGGGGGTACCCCCATGGAAAAAGTCGAAAATTTCTGGGAAAATTATCGCAGCCAACAGCCCGCCCCCATACAAGGGTGCGCCAGCCAGGCAATACGTAGGGGGGATTACATAGGGGGGTGTCGGGTAGGGGGTGCGTAGGTAGGGTCAAGGTAGGGGGTTATGGGGGCTATCGTAGGTAGTCCTACATATGTCCTAAAATAAGAAAAATCTTCATATATAAAAATTTTGGGGCGATTTGCATTTTTTTTCTCTAAAATTTTTTTATTTGCGAAAAAAGCAGTACTTTTGCATCGTGTTTGATTGACAAGCACATTTGTTTAACTTAAAAGTGGGGTCACACTATAAACGATTTTGCCTTATGAACAAAACTATTCTTGCAGCAAGCGACATTATTAACTTTATGCGCGACATTAAGGGTCAGCGACAGGGTGCTATTCATTATTTTTCAACCCTTGCGCAATTCCCTAAAAAGAAATACGCACATATAGGTATCGTGGGCGTGGTAACAAAGTTTGTGGAACACCAATGTCAATTTGACCGCGACTACACGAATAGTGTAAATAACCAATTAGTCCGCGAGGGCAAGGAAGCGACCTTTGAAAGCGGTCATTTGAAGGCAGGCGAACGCTATATGGAAGGGCTTTACCGCAAGGTAATCGAGAACACCATAACGGGTCAAAAGTATGTAGTGTGGTATCCGTATGCAGGTGCGAAAAAGACCACGCAATACTTTATCAACGGCGTGCCTGCCAATGACGAGCAAAGTGCCGTTATTGCCGAGTGGGAAAGCAAACGCAATAACTACAAGGTCGGCACGCAGGCGGCAGCAGGAATTGAGCGACAAGTCAATTTTGCCTACACAAAGTTTGATGGTATCACATACCTTGCGTGCGGTGGGCAAGTCCTAACTTGCGAAACAAAACCCGCGGCATAACACAAGGGCAGACTGCAAAAGCGGTCTGCTTTTTTTTGTCTTTTCCGTTATACATATGGCATAAAATACACAAATCTTTCGGCTATAAAAATTTTAGAGAGATATTTTTTATTTTCTTTGATTTAAGCACGTTTTTATGTTGAGTAGTACATTTATACTACTTTGTGTTTTTAATGCGTTAGAATTGAAATATGATGGTATTATGACCTTTTTATAAATGCACACATATATACGCATACACATACACGCATATATGAGAAAATTTTTTCCCCAAAATTTTTTTATTCTATAAAAAAGCAGTATCTTTGTATCGTAATTGAAAAAGCAATTACAATCGTTCTTTATTCACCCTTAAAACCTTGCGGTAGTATTAAGGTCAACCGCTTACTGCTATGCGTAGAAAACCTATCTTTGCAGAAATTGCTCGTCTCGTCAACCTGCTTGGCAATGGTGTTTATCTCGTTTACGTTCATCGTCATTTTGACCACACCTACAATGGCAAAATGAAACTGATGGTCAAAGAAAACGGCTATGTTGAGGCAATCGGCAAATATGGTCGAGAGGACTGGGACATAGAGTGGCGCGTGCTTGAAACAATGGATGCTCGTCATTTGTTGAGAATACGCAATGCGTTAATGCGTGACTATGGGAAACGCGTGTTGCGTGGGGAATTTGAAATAGTGCCTAAACAATAGGCACTATTTTTTTTATACCCAAAATTTTTTCAACTTATTTTTTTTATTATTTTAGGACATATAATAGATTTATATTGTTTGTGGGTATTTGCTGATTAACCCATATGTCCTCAAAATAAACTAATTTCCTAAACATAAAAATTTTAGAGTGAAGAAATAATGTTTATTTTATTTCCCCAAAATTTTTATATATGGAGGAAAAGCAGTATCTTTGCACTGTGTTTGAATGACAAGCACATTTGTTTAACCCAAAAGTGGTGGCACACTATAAACGGCAAAAACGCCTTATGACGACTAAAGAAAAAGTTCACGCAATTGTAAACAACAAGAACATTATGAACGCCTTTGTAAATCTCTATTTACGCTGGCTGGATGAAAGGGATTACGAGGACATAAACGAATACGGCAAGGTGCTATTTGGCGCGGTGACCAAAGAGATGCCGATGGCAGAGGTCGAATATGTCAAAGCATCGAAAAGACCTTTTGGCATCAGAGTTATGATGGATGGGCGCGAGTGGTACATCTGCATAAAAACAAACTCGTTTGGGATGCTTGCGGTAAAATAAGCCTACCGAAAATTAGCAGACTGCTTGAAAAAGTGGTCTGCTTTTTTTATGCTTTTTTTCCTCTAAAATTTTTATAATTCAATTTTTTCCTTATTTTAGGATATATATACTCGTTTGAGTACCAAAGTAATTTTTATTCCCCAAAATTTTTTTATTCTACAAAAAAGCAGTATCTTTGCATTGTGATTGAGAAACAACCTATTTTATTAACCTATAAAACTTTTGGATTATGAATAAAGTTCAAGAATTAGCAGTAAAAAACGGAATTACAAACGTATTTCAATATGCAGCAGAAGAGCATTGCGTGTTTGAGCGTCAGGCAGCAGAGTTTGGTTATGAGCGCAAAACTACTTTCTTCAGCGATTTAAGTATTGCAGAGTGGTATGGTGCAGATAGTATACGCGACACATACAAAAATGTAATTGGCTCGTGGGTCAAAAATGTGGTCTATTTCACCGAGTTTGTAATGTGCCTTAATTGGAAAATTTGGGAGTGGAACGCACGCGGTAATGACGAGTTGGCATTAGTCTATGACGAGTTGTGGCGCAAAGCAGATGAGTTGGCTTGTAACACATACAAAGGCGAAGACGCGGACTACTACTACCGCACGACCGATTAAGTGAGTAATTGTTATTTTGAATTCTTTCATAGTGGTAGCACTGGCTTGTGAAAGTCGGTGCTATTTTTTTGTTTCTGCTTTCTATATGCTCTAAAATAGCAAAGTTTCTTGATAATAAAAATTTTTGGGAGTGATTTTACTTTTTTGCTTGAAAATTTTTATATATGATTTATTTGTAGTATCTTTGCATTAGAAACATTAAAACATTATGCAATATGAAAGTAACGATTGAATTAGATTATGATGTAATGCTTGTTTTAGGTGCGAGAATGGCGAAGGCTTGTGCTACTTCGTGGTATGATGGCGCAGTAGACGAAGGGCATAGAGAGCCGACTACGCAGGAAAAGGAAACATTATATCAGTATGCGTTTGCTGATGGTATGTTAGAGTTAGTTAATATGATGGGGCAAAATCAATAAACAAATAGATATTATGGAAATTAAAGCAACCGACATTCGTGTTTGTGAGCAAGGTTTACTCACGCACCAACCGATTACAATTTGTGAAAGCGGTGTGTTAATTAAATACCAAAACGCAAAACCTCGTGACATAACTTTATATGTGGACAGCGATATGTGTATAATAAAAGAAAATGGTATTGCTACAGACATTATCACCGCGCCTTTCAAAATTAAAATAGTGAAAGGTATCGAATAATGTTCACCTAAAAACGAGATTGAAAATGAGGGCAATTAGTTGTCCTCATTTTTTTATGCTTTAAAATTTTTATATGTGGCGGAAAAGTTTATTTTAGGAAATATAGTAAGACGATGAGTGATGATTTATTTTTTATCTCCAAAATTTTTATATATCAAATTATTGTAGTACTTTTGCAGTGTAATTAAAAGTTTAACAAATAAAACTATTAACATTATGGGTTACACACACTATTGGACATTTAAGAAATCGCCTGCTGAGATTGCAGACGGAAAACAAAAGTTTGCTAACGCAGTTGCTCTCTTCAAAGAGGGATTGAAAAAACTGCAAGATATTCCACTTGGCAATGGTTTTGGTGAGGGTGAGCCGATTATCACCGATACTGAGGTTTGTCTTAACGGCAAAGTGCCCGAAGATTATGAGGGTTGCGTTATGTCGGTTGAGAGCAAAGGGTTTGACTTTTGCAAGACGGCACGGCAACCTTATGACCCCGTAGTTTGTCTATTACTGCTTTGTATGGCTGATGAGTTCGGAGATGATTTTGAGTATTCGTCAGACGGCGACATAGAGAGCGGAGAAGAGGGTTGGGCAAGAGCAAAAGAGATTTTTGCTGAACTTTAAGTAGCGGTAAAATAAAAGTGAGGGCATTAGTTGCTCTCATTTTTTTGTGCTTTGCGGGTAGTATATGACCTAAAATACACGATTCCGTGAATTATAAAAATTTTAGGGCTGTAAAATGGCGGCACCATATTTTTACTCTCCAAAATTTTTATATATCAAATAATTGTTGTACTTTTGCAGTGTCAAACTTAAAAAACTAACCAAACAAAAGAAAGGAACTACAACTATGTATGAAAAACTTACGCGAATAAAATGTCCGCATTGTGGCGCGCCGTTGAGTGAAGATAGTGAAACGTGGGAGTATCGTGGAAGATATTATGATCTACCAAGTTTATATTGCCACGAATGTGGTAATGAATATCTTGAAAAAAACGAACGTGCAATAAAAATAGTTAATAGTACAATAACATACGTGGAGTTAATTGATACTAATAACTGCGAGGTTGTTTCTTCTAAAGACTTTGATACTTATAAAAAAAGAAAATTAAAAGAATTAGAAGACTACGAATATAAAAAATGGTTAAATGAAAATAAAGATAATATGCGGTTTATTACCCGATATTTAAAAGAAAATAAACTTATTGCATAGATTTAATTTCTCCAAAATTTTTATATATGAATTAAAAGTAGTACTTTTGCGACAGAAAACATTATTAACTAACTAAATAGAAAGGAATAAAACTATGGCAACAACTGCAAGACTTTTTGTGAAACTCAATGAAGAAGATAAAAAAAGGTTACATACAAAATATGTAAGTATAATTGTCTATTGGGGGCACCCAAGTGGAATTGGCGGTATCGGTAATATATTAGTTACAAAGTATAAGGATTATAATAGTGTTATGAACAAACTAATATCTACTGGCGGGATATATAGTATAAATAAGAAAGGTATAAATTTATATACAGGTAACAATAGAAAGATAGCCGAAGAATTTGGGGATAGCACCGATTATCATCGTTTTTTAGTCGGTTGTCTAAATAATCTGCAACGCGAGTATGGTATTAACAATTCAGTTGATTATGCTTATTTATTTGACAATGGTAAATGGTATATAAAAGAAGATAACATTGGTCGTTGGAAAGAGTTGAAATTTAACGAAAAAGATGAGGAATTAAGAAAAAAGATAGCGAACAAAGAAAGGCAGCAAAAAAAACAAGACGCTAAATATGATAAATGGTGTAACGAAAACAAAGATTTTTTGAAAAGATTTATGTCTGAAAATGCGTCAAAACAAAGCACAACAAAATCTACTTTGGTATTGTTTGAAATGAGTGGTTTATTTTGGTAATGTCTTTTAAGTGCAAAGGTAGCACCAACTCGTAAGGGTTGGTGTTTTTTTATATCCAAAATTTTTATAATTGAAATTATTTTTTATTTTAGAACATATACTATGGATATGAACAATTAGTGTTTTTTATCTCCAAAATTTTTATATATCGAATAAAAGTAGTATCTTTGCGTTGTAATTAAAAAAACTAAACACTATGGCAAGCGTAAAAAGTTATATCGGAAAACATTTTGAAAGTTCGTGTAATCGCACCGAGCAATACGCAGAGTTTGAAAGAGCCTGCAAACGCGAGTTGAAAAAGCAATGTGTGAAACTCGGTATTAACATACACAAATTTTTGAGTAATCACTTTGAGTGGTCAGCAGTATTGGAGAAAGGTGGCAAGTTCGTATATGTGTCTATGAGTGATGTGCGCTATTGGGATTGGTACAACGATATTCTTATTCGCACAATGGCACACGCAGAAGATTGGCGCGGTGGCAGCAACAACACTTGCTCATTTGACAAGATTGGAGAAATGGCAGACAAATTGTTTAATAATTAAAAATCAAGCATTATGTACGAAAAAGAGTGCAAAGAAAAAGAATTGAAGGAAATTATCGACAAGTGTATGTTTGATTGTTATTCAATGAGTGGTATTTGGTAAAAACTTTTTATTCTCCAAAATTTTTATAATTGAGAAAAAAGCATTACCTTTGCAGTAGATTTAAAAAAGAAATAAGAAATATGAAAAAGACAATTATTTTGGTACTAACCTGCATTTGTTTAGTATCGTGTGGGTGGCGAAACAATCGCGAAACTGATGTGAGAAATTTAAACAATATCGACTTCGCTGAGCGGTTTGAGTATGACGGACATAAATATATTATGTTCCACCAATTCGGCAGCACTAATTATACTAATAGAAATGGTGTGGTTCACGACCCCGATTGTCCGTGCCACAATAACAAATAAAAAAAGAATATGAGGAAAAATAAATCTCCGACCTATTAGGGTAATGTAGAACTGAACTTGTATTAAATTTTATATATCGTATGTGAAACCGCCCCGATAAGGGCACAAAATAGCGCAAGTGTATGAAACATAGTCGCATAAGAGCCGAGACGAAACATTAAGTCATAACAAATAAAACATTTAGATAGAGGATTTAACATTAAAATAAAACGCAGCAATTTAAGCAGTCGAGCGTTTATGGGCACACTGACGAGTGTGCTCTTTTTTTGTGCTTTGCGGGTAGTATATGCCCTAAAATAAGATTTTCCGTGAGATATAAAAATTTTAGAGAAAGAAAAACGATTTATTCCGCAAAATTTTTATATATCAAAAATTATTTGTACTTTTGCAGTGTCAAATAAAAAGAAAGGAAAATAAGATTATGAAAAAGAAAGATTTGCAAACACTTATAGAGTTTTTTGCGCTCATTGGTGCGTGGTGCTTTATTGTAGGACTTGCTGACCCATGGGCATTCATTGCTTGTATGATATTCGGTGGAGCAGCAGCAGTAACTAAATTGTTTCACAATGTAGCAGAGGATTAAGATTATGGTTGCAATAAAATTGTTGAGTGTAGGCGATATTGTTAAGGTTGTCGATAGGAAAACGGATAAAACTGCATTCGGTCAAGTAACATTCATTACAAATGACGGAGTTTGTGTCCGCATTGGATTTGATGACAATTGTATCATCCCAGTAGTGGGGGATAGGTATTACATAGATTATCTATTAGAAAAAGCATAAGGCAATAATAGGTTCATAAGGTTTAAGGGTTTAATTGGATAGCATTGCGTTGAGAAACGCGGTGCTATTTTTTTGCTCTAAAATTTTTAAGTTTGGAAGTTTTTCTTATTTTAGGGCATATAGATATGGGCTAATTTTTTATTCCCCAAAATTTTTTTATTTACTAAAAAAGCAGTACCTTTGTATCGTAATTAAAATAAACACTATAACACTATGGAACAAATTAAAGTAGAAGACATTCTTAAACAATTAGTAAACTATCCGCGTGAAGACGTTAATTACGGAGAGTGCACAACAATGGGTGGCATTGTAAACGGACATCGCCAACATATTCATAAGTACTATTGGGTTAGAATTGGGAGTATGGAACTAAATGACAATGGCGAGTTCGAAACATTGTTTTCATTTATTCAAGCATTGCAAAAGCAATTCGCTGCAATTGAAGAAGAATTGCACAAAGAGAACGTGATTTACGTTAAAGAGAAGAAAGACATTGTATGTGGCACTGACTATGTTTGGCATTGCGATAAATACGCAGAATTGGAGTGTGTATTGGGAGTTGTAAAAATAGTTCCGTGTGCAGAGTTCAAGGTGTTGCAAGAGTGGCTAAAGAAGAATGCAAACTTTGACTTGGGAATTACTGACCTTTACACTTGCGATGTTTGTCAAAAGCGCAGTAGCAAATCATATAGTGATTTTAAATACACGGCAGTATATTCGTATGAGTGTAAACGATTATTAGATAATCTGAAAGCGACTTATAAGAGTGGAAATAAGGTAGTAGCAGAGTTGGTTGAATTTGAAGATATTGACGGAAACGAAGACCGCTATGAGTATGAACAATATGGGTGTAAGGAAATAAAGTTGCAAGTTAGAATATCAACACCTACGGGTCGGAATGAAAGATTGATTGCATAATATATATACTCAAATGAGTACCTATTTTATTTCCCTAAAATTTTTATATTCTAAATAATTGTAGTACTTTTGTATCGTCAAACAATCAAAAACAATAACACTATGAACTATCAAGTAAAAACTATTGAGAATGGGCGCGGTATTTCGCTGCAATCGTATCACGACCACTTATCTTTGTATGAGAGTGATTTGAAAGATTTAATCTTCTACAATGAAACGGAAGATACTTTCATCCGCAGAGTAGAGAGTTGGATGTGGGACATCGTTTGTGATGAGTATGACCGCGACAATTTCAAATACAATCAAAGCGACTTTGAGAAAGCACTGCGAGTAGTATTTAAAAACTTGTATAAGGACTTTGAGCAGAGTGCAGAGTTTGAAACAAAGAAAGCAGAAAGACTTGCAGAGTTGGCAAAAGCAGAGTTGGAGAAGAAAGTAAATATCGGGGCGATTGAGCAGTACGTTTGGGATAAACAAAACTTTGAAAGAAAGTGTTATGCTTGGAGTTCTTTCTCTTGCACAAAAGAATACAATGCTTACTGCAAAATGAAAAACTACATAAGAGAGCATTTGGCAGAGTTTGCAGAGTTGAGCGAAGACGAAAGAAACAAAAAAGGGAACGAGATATACTTGCAAAAGTTGAAAGAGATTAGGGGTTGGTAAGAATAGTAAAGTAACTATGGTAGCACTGGGTTGAAAAACTCGGTGCTATTTTTTTATACCCAAAATTTTTATAATTAACAAGTTTTCTTATTTTAGGGTATAGTAAAAGATCATTTTTCATTAACAAGATCTTTTTCATTTTTTGTCTCCAAAATTTTTATATATGAGAAAAATGTAGTACTTTTGTATCGTAATTAAAAAATAACACTATTATGACAAATGGCGAATTAATTGACATTCTATTAAGAAATCCACGCGATAAAAAAATAGAGGTTAATAAACACGTTTATATGGGAAGAAATCCTCATTATCCTGTGTGTTTTAACCACTCAATTATCAAAGTTTGTGAAAATGAATACAAAATCGAAATAGTAATTCAATAATACAATGGAAAAGAACTATTACGTAATGTACAATGTAGGAAAGGCAAAATACCTACTGAATACACACAATGGTGTAGATACACACAATGACGGCAGTCCGTTCTTCGGTTGTGAGATTTTTAAGAATAAGAAAAAACTGCAAGCGCGAATTAACGAACTCAAAGGAGAGGGATACGTTGAGCGCAGAGGTTAATAGTTGTTCATAGGTTTAGGTTTAAGGGTTGGTAGCACATAGTCGTGAGGATTAGGTGCTACTTTTTTTATTGTTTTGTGGGTACTATATGCCCTAAAATAAACTAATTCTTGGAACATAAAAATTTTAGAGAGGTTATTTTCATATTTTTGTGCCATTTTCACCACCTATGAAAATAGAGCATTTTATTTCCCCAAAATTTTTATATATCAAATAATTATAGTACTTTTGCATCGTGAAACTTAAAAACCCGAAAGACTTATGAAACCGAGTAAAGAAAACAAGACATTATTAGAGGCATTAAAGGCAGCAAGAAAGCAGAGCCGAGAAATGGAAATTGCTCTCTATGGCAAACCTATATGTCATACCAATGTGTATAAGAATAAAAAGAAATATACAAGAAAAGACAAACATAAAAATAACGAAATATGAACTCATTAGAATTATTACCAAAGACAATTGACTACAAGGGAGATAGTTTTTTCCTCCGAGTATGGGTTACCGCGTGGGGCAGACTTGCGGTAGGTTACAAACAACTTGCTGGAGATAAGACAATTTTGTCTTACGTAGTCGAAAAGGAAAAAGAAAAGTACGTTCCCAAGATTATTGAGGAAATTGAAACAAGCGGCTTAAATGAGCACATTGGTAATTGCAAAACTCTTGATGAGTGTATCACGGCAATGATATACAAAATCAATGAGATGACTTTGAGTGGAGAGATGAGGGCAAGTTACGGCGGTTAAGTTTTCATAGTGTTTAGGTGGCACCGATATGCAGAAATGCGTGTCGGTGTTTTTTTATGCTTTAAAATTTTTATATTCAAGAGTTTTTTTTATTTTAGGACATATAGATCCAAAGAAGGTCATTCGTATTTTTTTCTCCTCAAAATTTTTATTATTCAAATGTTTTTAGTACCTTTGCACTCGGAAACATAAAAAGACAACACTATGGTAAATCAAAAATTAGTACACCGAATTGTAAGTACCTCATTTGGAGAGGTAATGCTCTATGGCGGCTTTGACTACGCAAGACAAGAGCCATTTTGCGATATGTATATTGGAGATAACTTTGATGATTTTGTCGGGAGTATAGATTGTTCTATATATGATACCGATGAAAACATTGAAAAACAAGTTGAAAATGCACTTGGGTAATTAACACTAAAAACACTATAACACTATGGAGAAAGTAAGTTTAAAAGAATTGTATCAGCGTTTTACTGCTGACAAAAAAGGAACACAAAAGTTATTCATCACGCACGAGAGTTTTTATGGTGCTCGTGATTGTGAGATTTGCCAAATAAAAGATATTGCGCCGAACCCACGAAAGGCAGAAGCAATACGCGCTCACGATGAGTACGAAGATTATGTGCCCGATTTCAATTTTGAGGTAGTAAACCCAAATGACAAAAAGGACAATGCCTATTGGGACGGACACGCAGGTTTTAATTGGTATATATCAACCGACATAAACGAATTAAAGGCACTCAATGACAAACGATTAGAGGACTATTATATTAAAGAGGTAGGTCGCTCTATGGAGAGAATTGCAGTTCCACGAATTAAAGTAGTAGGCAAAAAAACCGCACACCTAAACGAACTGATTAGTGAATTTAGGGCTACGATTGAAAAGATTACAAACTATACAAACGCAGCATAACTATGGCAAAGAAAAAATATCGCGTAACATTATATTACCACACAAACGTAACTATCAAGGTATTTGCGGAAAATGAGCAAGAAGCAAAAACAAATGCCTATATAGAGTCTGCATATCATACACAAGAATTGATTGATGGCTTACAAGAAGATAGTTCTCCAGACATTGAATTAGATGAGGACTGACCAAAATTCGGCAACAAATAAAAATGTTGCCGTTTTTTTGTGCCTTTATGGAACTATATGTCCTAAAATAAACAATTCCGCGAATAATAAAAATTTTGGAGTATGATTTTGTTTTTCTTCCCTAAAATTTTTATGTTTGGATTAAAAGTAGTATCTTTGCAGCGGATTTAAGAAACAAACATATTATTAACAACTAAATAGAAAGGAAAAGAACTATGAAACAAAATGAATTAACAATTGAAATTCCTAACAATAAAGTTGTAGATTGGGAAGAAAGCAAGAAACAAAATAAGATTGTTTTGAAAGATAGGGAATTGACCTATAAAGAAATTTGTCAGAAATTATTTCTCCCAAATGGTTGTTTCTATATATGTGAGAATGGGGAGATAGCATATTCATATGGCACAGACCGTTTTTCATCATACGCAAATAACGCTACCTCTAACTCTAACCATCAACTTGAATGTATTCTTGCAAAGAATAAACTTGCTAATGTTGCAAAGTATCTGAATGACGGATGGAAACCTACTATAAGCACTAATGACTTTGGGTATTTCATTTTTAGAAATGAGAATTATAATAATTTCTGGATTAAGGTATGTGATGATTATATGTATAATAGTAATGTGCTTTTTAAAACTAAAGAACTCGCATATCAAGCAATAAAAATTCTTGGAAAAGAAACTGTTAAACTTGCATTAGAGCCATTAGGTTTTTAATAAATATATTAGGTACTCAAACGAGTACCTATTTATTTTTATTCCCTAAAATTTGTATATATAATGAAATTGTAGTATCTTTGCAGCAGAATTAACAATTAAAAACTATACAACTATGGCAAATGAACTTTGGGGTACAAAAACCCGCAGTACGAAATGGGTGTTAGAGCACCTTTCGAGAAAAGACTTAAAGGAGTTAAGAGAACACCTTAAGCAAATCAATCTGATTGCAAGTAAAAGCGGTGTATGGGACTTTCAACGCACGGGCTTCTTTAAGCAAACCTACAAAATGGAAGACTCATTAATAGAAGCAATAGATGATAATGTGTATGAGAAAAAACTTGAAAAAACATTAGGGCATAAACTATGAAACCTATTAAATTGTACAAAGTAGAGGTTGGTGTCCTCTTAAAGAAAAATCACCCAGATTATGAGGACTATGCACAAGTGTATGATAAGCAGCGCGCTTATTATGACGAAAACGTGGCATTTTTCCGTAACAAGAAGAACGCAAAGGAATACCTTAAAAACTACGTATTCTTTGGAGTAGTTGGTACGTATGGCATTTTGAGTGAGTTGGTGTATAACCAAAATGAGATTGGCTACACCGATGAAGATACAAAACGTATTCTTAAAGACATTGATGAGTGTGGTATCTTTGATGATTATATAGACATTTTCGGAGAAAATTTGTATGACACCAAAAATGTGATTTTCACGCGCTATAAGAAAAGCCAAAAAGTATTCAAAAAAATCTTTTAATTATGGCAAAGGAACTTTATAAAGACATTGAGAAGGTATTCGTATCACCTTACGGCAGTTTTACGATTAGCCGTTTAAATTACGAAGATTTAATGATACCGATGATTGCCGAGGAGTTAAGCGATGAGCAAATGCAAAAATTGGTAGATGAAATAAATCTCTCTATGCGCGCCGATTATAGCGATGAAGAGTTAGGCTGGCTACAAAAATACCGAGATTTGGGCGCAGAGAACGGACTGACTCCTGAGCAGTTGAACTTTGCTGACAAGATGAGCGAGATTGAGTTTATGTATTTTGAGACTTGTGCAAGAAAGTTCGGTATGCGTTATTGGGAAGATTTAGGTAAAGATGAATACAACGAACTCCAAAAAGAATTGGAATACGCAGCATAGTGCTTAATGTTTAATAGTTAGTGGTGGCACTGGGTGAAAACTCAGTGCTATTTTTTTGTTCTCTAAAATTTTTATAACTGAAGATTTTTCTTATTTTAGGACATATAGTAGGCTGTAAACTTTTTTTCTCCAAAATTTTTATAATCCAAAGAAAAGCAGTATCTTTGCATTGTTAAATTAAAAATAATAAGGAGGTTATGGTAACACTTAAAGAATTGCAAGAAAGAATTAAAAACAAGACCTTAAAGACAAGAAATGGTATGATTGTTAGAAAATTAGAGGTCTGTCAAGATATGGGAGGTAATTTATTATATGAGGTGTATGTTGAGGGTATACCTTGGTGTTTGGTTACCATTGACGCAAGAACGGGTAGAGCAGATGAAAATGAAGAATGGGATGAAGATTTAATGTACTAATTTTTATCCCCAAAAATTTTTATAATTGGTATAAATGTATTACCTTTGCAGTCGGAAACATTATTAACTAACTAAATAGAAAGGAACACTATTATGACTATCGAAACAAAATTTAATCTTGGCGATGTTGTTTACTTATTAAAAGGAGAAAAAGTACACAATGCCCAAATCATCAAAATCAATGTACAATTTGGCAATCAAATAGATTGTGTGAATAATAAGCAATGCAATGGCTTTACGCGCACGACACCAACGCAATATGTATCTTATCGTATTAAATACCAGAGCGGTGGAGAAGAAGAATTTGGCGAAGAAAGATTTTTCAAAACAAAGGAAGAATTATTAAAATCACTCTAACTAAAATAGAAAGGAAAACAACTATGACAATTAACGAAATGCGTAAACTGATTGAGCAAGCGGCAGCCATTAGCAACGACATTAAGGCAGCCGTAAAAGAGTGCCTCGTAAAATTGGGTGCAACTGATGAGGAACACGGAATTGTGTTTGATTGGGAAGAAGAAAGCGCACCAAGTATTTGTAGTCTGCAATTTGACGATGACGTAGCCGATAGTTACATAACCAAGATTTGGTACGACAAAGGCTTAATTAAAGTAAATCTCCACGCTTACTATGTAGGTGATGACCGAGAGAACATTGACTTGGCAAGTGAGTGTAATGTAGATTACGAAGATATTCTTGACTTTCTTGCTGACGAGTTAGAGGATAGAGGTCTGTAACAATATAGGTACTCGATTGAGTACCTATTTGTATTTTTACTCCCAAAAATTTTTATATACCAAGAAAATGTATTACCTTTGCATCAGATTTAACAAATAACTAAATAGAAAGGAAAAACAACTATGAGTACACGTAGTAACATTTACCTTAAACTCAAAGACGAGAGTAAGGGGCAAACAATTAAATTCGATTTTTCTAAACTCCCAACAGCACACGGAGAACAGCACGCAGAATTGGAGTTCCCGATTAAGGATGTAACAATTCCGCAAGATGCAGAGTATATCGGTGTATATCATCATTGGGATGGCTATATCACAGGTGTAGGACAAACCCTGTTGGAGAGTTACACCGATTATGACACAATTCTCAATCTGCTCGTTATGGGCGATATTAGTACCATAAATGGCGGTGTTACCTCTTATCAAGGTTGGCGAAACGAAGATTGCCCTGCGCGTATCATTACCGCAAAATCGAAAGCAACCCATTGGAAAACTTACAAAGAGCCGAAGATTGTAACAAACAAATTCGGCAAACAGGTAGAGGAATGGGGACATTATATAAAACGTAGCATTGTGAAAAATGGTGCATTAGATAGTAAAGGCGCATTGCAAGAGGAATACGCATATCTCTTTGACGGAGAGAAATGGTGGGTAGCATATAACCGATACAATGAGAAAACCGACAAATATGTGCATACAGGTTGGTTGGACTTGGAAAGCGAATTGAAACGCGAGAAAGCGGAAATTGAGGAACGAGAAAAAGCAAGAACTAACGCATAAAAAGCAAGGAGAATAAGAATATGAAAAACTTTTTGATTGGTATGGTAGTTGGCATTGTACTTGCTACGACTGGCACTTACGCAGTCATTGAGCAAAAGGCAAAGAAAGCGGCTACAAAGGAGAACGCCGAGAAAGTAACAAAGGCGGTGCAGAATTTTACCGATA
>Ga0326512_10001874_pt1 | contig 15803 bp, 27 predicted proteins | sample 1_2617_0518_D_FD_203652 | JGI IMG/M metagenome (GOLD analysis project Ga0326512, IMG submission 203652) | Bovine rumen microbial communities from UC Davis, California, United States - 1_2617_0518 | ecosystem: Host-associated > Mammals > Digestive system > Stomach > Rumen | place: USA... | reverse complement strand
AAGGCCAGTGGTCGTATATCTCATAGATTTTCTCTTTTGTAATTTGTGCAGCCTGTTGTTTGGTATTAGCTGTCATGAATACTTTGCGCCCAGGAATAAATACACATTGTAAGAAGAGCGCAAGTATTGTGATAAAGGATTTTGAAAACGCACGGGGCGCCGTGATGAAGACGTCTTTGAAACGCATGAGCGCGCGCAGTGTGAATCGTTGATAAAAGAAAAGACTGAATTCGGAATCTGCGGGTTTTATTATATCGAGATAGTAATCTGGATAAGCAGTAAATAAGTTAACCCACTTACATAATTCGTCATAGTGTCTTTCCAAATATTCATTGGTAATAACTGCGCCTTTCTCAAGTTCTATGCCCTCGCGCTCTGCTCGTTCAACAAATTCGTTTGGAGTGAGTTCTTGCCGAGCAGAAAGAATAATTTTTCTTCGCTTTTCTTGCATCACTCACCTCCACTGAGGTCAGCTTCGAATTCATCATCAGAAAACAACTTTTCAAACCCTTCATTCTCATAGTTGTCATAATCTGTTTCACTATCATTAAGGTCATAGTATGATTCAAGCTCGGCCGCAGTTTTTAAAGCTTGGATACGTTGGGTAATCTCATCGCCAATACCAGATTCATTGGTATATAAGCGTTGATTCCAGCTTTGGATGTTTTTAATTGTCTCATCAACCACATCGCGCGTTTCTCCATCGTAGAATGGATTTTTGAAACCTCGTTTTTCAAGCCAGCGGCATAACTCACCCATTGATTCAAAATCACTTGCGTTCTTTACATTCTTTGGAGTAAATTCACCAGTCTTAACTAACTTATCATAAGAAGCTAACAGCTTATCGAAATCTTCTCCCGCACGAATACGGTTATCAATTTCATAAGAAATCTTACATATCTTCAATGCTTGGTCGCCTTGAAGCGCACCGTTAATATTTTGAGTAAGCAATAATCCATCATAGAGATTCTCCAAATAAGTTAAAGCCTCCTCTTCATAATTATAACCCCATTTCTCTTGAAGTTTTCTGCGCTTTTCGTCGGAGAGCCCCGGTATGACTTCGTCGAGCGCGCCGGCGGCATCCAACTCACGGTAAGCCTCTTGATAAGAACTCCAATCAATATCGTCATATTCCTCAGTAAACCATATCAGATTATATGATTTTAACAGCTCGGGCGCAGAGTGCGTAGGACGTAGCTCTTCAAACTTATCTATCTTAAAAGGAATATCAAGATATTGACAAATCTTATCCATTACATTCCAATCGTAATCTGTCTTCTCAAGCCTGTCTCCCAAACAATCTACACATACATCTACATATCCACTCGGATACATAAACGACTTAGTTCTCAAATAAGAAAAAGAATCTTTCATCTGGCCGCAGCATACACATTTCTTAGAGGTAAAATCTATATCAAAATGTGGATTTAAAGCCATATCTATTTCTCCTTTTCTTTCTTTGTTGCAGCGTAAACTAATCTACCAAGATTACGTCTTCTAACTCTATTCATCTTTTCCAACTCATCACATAAGTCTTCCCAGATGTCATAAAAATTGCGTGGCTTTGCATCTTTATCATCGTCCTGGACCGCTCGGCCGCCCTCAACGTTTTCCTCTTCGTAAATCCTCACTCCAACTATTTTACAAATCCCAAGAAACTCAATTGGATTCAGTTTCATAATCTCCAAAAGTAAGTTCTCCGGACTATTCTTTTTTAAAGCCAACTAACTACCCTCCTTCTTCTTTTTTCGTAAGTCTCTTTCACATCTCTTACATCTATTTTGAAAGCCGTCTTTACTTCTAGTTTTCTTAACCCAGTTCCTTCCATCAAGCAACAAAATCCTTCCACAACAAGCGCATTGTTTAAAGTTTTCTGGGAAGAAACAATTTTCTATTGTATCTTGATGGAGTTGCGCGGCTTCGTTAATCTTACCTATAATTTTTTGCTTAAATATAGTACTTATATAATTCGCAGTATAGCTCTTTCCATATTTCCTATTGATGTACCCCGCTATATCTGCGTTTTTTTGTTTTTTCTCTTTGAGTTTTAAAATCTCGCGCTGTACTTCCGTTAAGTCGGCAATTTCCTCATAGAATCTAAGGGTTTCAAGCAAGTTCTTCAAATTATTTTCTATAATGTGGTCGATTTCAATTTGCTCGAGTCGCTCGTCGAATTCTTCTTTAAAGAGATAAAGTTGATAAACCGCTTCTAAACTTCTGAAATCGAAAATTTCTTTGTCTGGTTTCTGACAGTTGTGTTTCTTCCATACTAACCGACTAATCCAACGTAGTTGTTCTTCGTTGAGTGCGCGCGGGTCAAAATTTTTATCAAAAATCAGTTCTCCAACCGCTCCTTCTTTTACGCCTAATGGCAAAACTTCCACATCGCAGTCAAAAACAAAACTTTTATGCTTCGGCGCGTAGATGGATTGGGTTATATTGAAAGTTGAGCGGTATGAGTCTCTAATTGTGAACTGTTCCGTCCTTAACTCTCTAATCCTATGTCTCAACTTCAAATACCCATATTGATTAAGTTTACGGCTTCGCGCGCGTATACATTCAACTTCTTCGTCAGTAAACCTATTTACTAGTTCTTCCCTTGGCGGTTTCTCTCTTCTCCCAATCCTCTCTTCATAAAAGTTAATCTCCAGTTCAATCTCGTCAATCGTCTTCCATAATTCCTCAAAGGTCGGCCGCAGAAACTCAGGGGCCTCCTTTCTAGCTTCTTCTCTGTTAAAAACGTCTCTGTTCTTCTTTAAAACAACCGCATCATTCAACGTATATAGTTGCGCATTACTCATGGCAGGATTTTCCAAAACCGCATCAAGCGATTCTGCTTCGTTAGTCTTCGTCCATTTCGTTTCTAACCCTGTATCCTTACCAATGGGCGTACCGTTTTCGTCTTTGCCCCAAAGTAAATAATCTGCAATTGTGGAGGCCTCGGCCGCAGTCAGCGTTGGAAACTGTACCAAATAAGTCTGGATGAATTGAGCTCGCTCTTGCGCGGTCTCAAGTCCCCAGTTAAGTTTCAATCTATTCTGCATTTACGTTTCCTCCTACATTTCAAGTATAACACGCGTGGGAGAAGAAGTCAAATTTCGTGAGCTTTCGTCTACAATTTTCGTGAAATTTGACAACTTCTTAAAAATCAGTTATAATTAATTATAAAGTAAAGTTGAACTTAGGAGGTAAAAGGTAAATGGATAACGTAAACCATCCGGCGCACTACAATACCGGTAAGTATGAATCAATCGATGTAATGGTTGAAACGCAGGGCGCGGAGGCCGTTAAGGACTTCTGTATCTGTAATGCATTTAAATATATATATCGACACCGATTCAAAAATGGGACTGAGGATATAAAGAAAGCCATATGGTATTTAGAGAAGTTTGTAGAGTTGGAAGAGTTTTATGGAGGGACGAATGACTAGGAGACAAAGGCTTGAGGCCGTAATTAGGGGTGAAATAAGTGAGGAGTTAATTGAGAGTTGTAGGGAGGAATTGGCGAAGTTGGACGAACGTAGTGCGAAGGCGAATGAAGATTCGAGGTTGAGTGCGAATTATCGCGAAAATAAAATGTACGAGGAACGTATATGTGAGGTGTTGACGGAGGAACCAATTCAGGTTGATGAGTTGGCGGAGAGAGTTGGGTCGACGTTGTCGCGTCAGAGATTAACTGCGATTTGTACGAACCTTATACGAGAGAGACGAATTAAGAGTTGCGATGTTAAGGTTAAAAATAAGGGTAAAAGAAAGGCCTACTATATAGATTAGACTTGGGAGACCAAGTCTTTTTTATTGTCAATTTTTGATTTCGTGGAGATAAATTTCCACCCGTGCCCGCCCTCTCCAAGTTAGAAGTCTCTAACTCCTAATTCCTACCTCCCCAGTAGGAATTAAAAAATTTTTTGTATTCATATGAATACATAGTCATATGTTTAGGTACTACTTTTGCGAAAAATTTTAATTCCTATCAAGTCAGTAGGAATTTAAAGGTTCGGTGTAGTTTCCTTAAATGCAAATAAAAATTGTATTAATAAGTTAATACAATTTTTTCATTTTGGGTATTGTAATGGGCGTTCGTACGTGCTAATATACTCATATAAGTTATTGCAACCCCGTTTTGTCGGTGCGGTCTCCGCATAGCCATTGAACCTTAAAAATTGCATAAAGTCGCTATATAGTAAAAATGGCAAAGTGTCGCATTTTAGCGCACCAAGTTTTTACTACCTTGTTTATACTTTTGTGGGCGTGCGGATACAATATCGTATAGCGGAATGATAATTAAAGACAAATAAAGCCATTTCAATGGCTTTAAGTATTCAAACGATAGAATATATCACTTGAATACTTAAAAGCGTTGAAACGCTAAATAAACACCACTCAACACTATTTAAAGCGATATGCGGAAAGGAAATACAATGAACGCTAAGACAATAAATAGAATGTTTGAAAGAACAATATCACTCATTCAGCATTTTGAAGTCAAAACAAGTTATGACGCAAAGCGCAAGACAAAGGCTCTTGACATAGTACAAAGCAATTTAGACAAAGCTAAAAACGGCTTGCCGATTGATTGCGGTATGTATGGTAAAGTAAAAGAGCTAACAAGCCACGACAGCAAAAGCACCATAACAAGAGTACAAGCGCAAAGCCGCAATGATAGTTATATCATCATAGACGGCAAGCGGAAGCCATTAGAAGTTAAAACAAACGGCGGAAGAGTCGCAAGCCTTTACAAACTCAATGCAAAGGCAAGGGAAAACCGCTATATCTTCTATACTCTTGACTTTACGGTTAAAGCCGGAAAACCACGCAAAGACGGAAGCCGGAAGCCGGAAGAACACAGATACTTTTCCGGAGTGTTCACAGTTGCTAAATTCATTGAGATTTTAGAAGCTACAAAGGCAACTAAAATAATCGGTCACAATGAAAGTGATAGAGAAATTGCAATACAGAGCGATAGTAAAAAACTTTACAAAGCATTGATTGCAAGTGAAGCGATTGAGTACAATCCTAACTGGGAATACTTCAGTGAAGATTTTATCTAAAGCTAATGTAAAGCCCTAAAAAGGGCTTTACACTTTTTAGCACTCTTGAAATGAGAGTGCTAAAAAGTGTAAAGCACTAAACACTAACACTATTCAAAGCGTAAAGCGGAAAGGAAAAAACGATGAGACAGTGGAAATTCAGAAGTGTTACAACTAACACCATACCCAAAGAAGCTATCACTTTACACAACTTTATGATAACGGACGATAAAAAGCATATCTATTATCATCATAAATACTACACAATTCTTGAAACTGAAGAGACCGAAAACGGCACTATTTACCACGCCGAATGTATCAGACACACGGGCAAAAAGCATATAAAGTTCGGTACAACTTTTGTGATTCAGCCTTATGGAGTCGGGATATGTGAAAGCTTCTTTAAAGAAGCTTAATAGGCCGAGCCGATAAAATCGGCTCGTTTGTATTAGCACTCTATCATTGAGAGTGCTAATACAAGCGTAGAGCTTGAGCATACAACACTATGTAAAGCTAATAAAGCGGAAAGGAAACTAAAATGAAGCTGATCAAGACTATTACGACAATAATTAATGCTAATGATTTTATGGCATGGACTGATTACCAGACAGACGATGATTTTATCGTTTATGCCGTTGAAAAGCTCGATATTAATTATATGAGCTTGTTTCTTGATGAAAAGTCATATACTGATTACAGTATTATTTACAAAGCTCATAGAATCTTTACTATTAAGGGTGAAAGAATTGGCATTGGTGTTCGTTTAGAATGGGGTGACTATAATGATGATTGTAGTTTAGTAATGCAAGTATATAAATAAATAATAAGGCGGTCGTATGACCGCCAATTTTTTTATTGCCTTAATTTGTTAAAAAAATATCACAATGTTTTTTATTTAATACAATCCATTTTTTTCGTACGTGTTACGTACGAAAGTGGGGTGTACTTTTTGGGAAAAGTGTGATATACTATCTATAGTTAAAGGAGGATATGACTATGGAAACTAAGACTTGGCATTTTGTTGACCGCTACACGGGCGAAGAGTTTTTCGTGGAATCAGTTTGGAGCTATGGCGCGCGAGCTACAGCTGAAAAGTATTTTGACTTTCCGGTGTGCCTGGGCATTGTGGAGCCTGAAGTAGCTGAAGCTATGGGGCTCGACACGTATTAAAAATTATAGAAAAGTTGGGAGCTACTACAAAACCATTTCATGTTACGGGGAAATTTTTCTCCGTAACTTTTATGGAATCTTTTTTCGTACGTATTACGTACGAAAAAGGGTTTGACAGGTTTTCCGAAAAGTAGTACAATGTAGGTACAATAAAGAGAGAAAGAGAGGTACTCAAAATGTATACAATTTACTTCGATATGGACGGAACTATTGCGAACCTTTACGGCGTGGAAAATTGGCTTCCAAAGCTGAGAGCTGAAGATGCTTCACCATACGTGGAAGCTATGCCGCTCGTAAACTTGGAAAAAATGGGCGAGCTGTTGGCGGAGCTTCAGCACATCGGCTACACTCTCGGAATTATCAGCTGGACTTCAAAAGGTAGTACAAATTCCTACAATAAAAAAGTTAGAAAAGCTAAACTCGAATGGCTTGTAGGGTGCTTTCCCGAAATTGAATTCGATGAAATTCATATAGTAAAATATGGTACAAGAAAAGATTATATAGCAAAAGATAAATATGGAATTATCTTTGATGATGACGAAAGAGTTAGAGAAAAGTGGAGAGGTGAAGCAATTAATCCGAATACAAAAGATATTGTAGAAACATTAACAAAGTTAGTAGAAATGTCCGAGTAATCGGACATTTTTTCCTATAATGTTTTTTCGTACGTATTACGTACGAAAAACAATTTGCATTTTTCTCCGAAAAGTATTATCATATAGACAGATAAAAGAAAGGAGACAAAAAAATGTATAGCAAACATTATGTATCCGATAGAATCGAAAGAGAAAAACTTATACAGAAAATTGGTGTAGGAATTGCACTCGATACAATTAGAGTCGATCGAAATCACAAAAATGGTGCAGAACTTCACACAATAACTTCTACAGGAATTATCATCATAAGAAACGAACGCACAAATAAAATTGTCACAAAATTAATTGCTCGTCCAGGACAAATAAAAAGATATTATGACGAGGTTCCTAAAATTATGGAAAAAGTCATACAGATTGCAAGGGTACATCAGGAATTGGGGTATAACAAATGAAAAAGAAAAAGACAGAAAAAATTGGAACAATTAAAGGAATAGATGTTCTGAAAAATACTCGTCCAATGCAGGATATTCCTTTTAGAACAGGCGTTCATTCCGATAAAAGGAAGAAAAGAGAAAAGGTAAATAAAAATAAGTTGGAAAAGTGGTTGTAAATAGTGTTATACGTAGTTCGCGCGCGGTCAACTTCCTAAAATTATAAGTTGAACCTTTTGAAAAAAGAAGTTGACCGCGCGCACTCAGCGTATTTTCGTACGTATTACGTCCGAAAACTTATTTGACAAGTCCTTCTTCATTGATTATAATATAGATGTAATAAGAAAGGAGACAATAAAATGATTACATTTCTTGTATATATTGTTATATGGGTTCTTGTAGGTTTATCAATGCTTGTTGATATTCCAAACCATTCCGAAGTCTATAGGTTTACAATTTTTGTAGGTATGCTTATACTTATTCCGTTTATCGCATATATATGCGGATTATAATAGTGTTGTGTGGGAAAGAACAGACTTCGGTCTGTTTTTTCTTACAATTTCTTTTTCGTACGTATTACGTACGAAATAAAATTTGAAATTTTCACAAAATTTTGTTATAATTTCTTTAGAAAATAAAAGAAAGGAGAAAAAATTTATGGCAATTTCCCGAAAAGTTGAAAGAGAGTTATTGAGAGAAAAATATTTATCCGATATTTCCGAATTTTTCTGTAATAAAGACGAAGAAGTTTTAAAGGTTAAATCCAATGAGATAGCAATTCCCGTTGTGGGGTGTGAGGGTAATGAAGATTTTATAGTCATTACTGTAAAGGTTCCAACTGGCGCCAACAAAGGAACCGAACCATATGACGGTTATGAACTTGCCGAAGATTATCAGATGAAACTTGTAGAAAAAGAAAGGAAGAAAAAAGAAACAGAAAAGAAAAAGTTGGAAAAAATTGCAAAAGATAAGGCAATTAGAGAAAAGAAAAAAGAAATTGCCGAAAAAGGGGAGTAATCCCCTTATTTTTTTGGAAAAATAAATTTCGTACGTATCACGTCCGAAAATTGATTTGACAAATTTTCCTATAATGATTATAATGTTATTGTAAGATAAAGAAAAAACAGAAAGGAATGTAAAAATGAAGATTGTAATTAATACTTGCTTCGGCGGTTTCTCTCTTCCAACAGAATTTTGTAAGAAGTATAATATGAGAGCATATGATGATATTGAACGCACTGACGAAAGATTAGTGTCTTTCGTAGAGTCGCGCGGACGCATAAGAGAGGGATGCAGTATGCTTGTTGTTAAGGAAATTCCCGACAATGCAACAGATTATATGATAACTGAGTACGATGGTGCGGAAGGTATTATATATGTTGTTGACGGAAAACTTGAAGAGATTTAATCTCTTCTTTTTGTTTTATACAATTTCGTACGTATTACGTACGAAAAACTTCTTGCATTTTTCCTCTCCATAAGTATAATTATATTGTAAGCAAAAACAATACTTCCGAAAACGAAAGGACGGACACTATGAATATTATGATTTTTGACACAGAAACAACTTCTCTTGATAAGCCTTTTTGCTATAATGTAGGCTATATTATCGCAGACGCAGAGACGGGCGCCCTTGTGCTCTCACGTGACTTTGTTTGTGAACAGGTATGGCATAATCCGATGCTTTTCACTACTGCTTATTATGCAGATAAAAGAGACATATACGTTAAAGCAATGAGACAGCGCAAAACTAAAATGGACAAGTTCGGTTATATTTGCCAGCAGATGATTAGAGACATTAAGAATTATGAAGTTTCATCTGCATATGCTTATAATAGTTCATTTGATGAAAAGGTGTTCAACTTTAATTGTGATTGGTTTAAATGTAACAATCCTTTTGATAATCTGCCGATATATGACATTAGAGGTTATGCACATCACTTTATATGTGATGATGATTTTAAGAAGTGGTGTGAAGAACACAAGGCTTTTTCAGATAGTGGCAACTATTCCACTACCGCAGAAAATGTATATAGATACATCAGCGGTTATAATGACTTTGTAGAAGAACATACCGCACTTGCAGACAGTGAGATTGAAACAGAAATACTTCTTTTCGCACTCGATGCGGGCGCAGAAATTGGAACAGATTATAGAGCATTTAGAAGTGTTGTTCGCCCACAGAGAAAACAACTCACAGTTAAAAAGAATAATGAAATTGTTTTCACTGACGAGTGCGACACAATCCGTTATATGAAAACAAATAATACAATAATTCTCAAGGGTTAATCCCTTGAGATTTTTTTAACAATTTCTTTTTTCGTACGTATTACGTACGAAAAAACACTTGCATTAATTGTCCAATAATGTTATCATATCATTGTCAAGAGAGAACAAAACAAACAAACAAAATAAAATTTAAAAAGTTTAAAAAATCCCTTGACAAACCAAAACTAAACCTTTATAATAAGTATATCAGTTAAAGAGTTAAACAGAAAGGAAAATGTACTATGACTAACAGAGACTTCTACAACGCAGTAATTAACGCTAACATCAATGAGGAAATGACTTCGTTCGCAACTGAAGCAATTGCAAAACTTGACGAGAGGAACGCAAAGAGAGCGTCAAAAGAGTCTGCAAAGCAGATTGCTAACAAGCCAATCATCGAAGCAATTTCGAGAGTGCTTACAGATGAACCAATGCTTGCTTCTAAGATTGCAGAGCTCTGCGGAATTTCTGTAAACAAGGCTTCTGCACTCGCCAAGAAAGTTGAGGGTGTACAGGTTGTTGATGTAAAGGTTAAGGGAAAGGGAACACAGAAAGGTTACTTTCTCGCCTAACAAAATGGCATAGTGGGCGCCATAAGTCCCACCCCACTTATATGATGTATGCCTCCTTTCAAAATAGTGTTGTTGCGAAAAAACCGATAAAATTTATCGGTTTTTTCGTTGGCGGTTATTTTCGTACGTTACACGTACGAAAAACAATTTGATTTCTTTTTATAATTTGATTATAATATAAGTGTAATAAGAAAGGAGATTTTAAAATGATTGCAAGGTGGTATCACGAAGATAGTATAGAATACTTAATTGCTTCGACTTACGCTACAGGAAAAGGCAGATTATTTGAAATGTTTTTCGGTTGGAGAGAAACACACAACAACGAGTGTAAAATGGTTTTTAGTGCTAATGATTGGAAAAATATAGATGAATCTATAGAATACTATAATAAATTTGTAAGAAGAGAGGAGAATTGAAATGACAGTTAGAGAATTAATACAGACTTTACTTAATAACGAGTCTTTAGATGAAGAAGTCTATTTAAAGGTTAGCGATAAAAACATTATCTATCCTATTTACGATGTTGCTAATGATTGTGGCACGTTGGTTATAAGTGATACTGCATATCCTAATAATGATTTTTGGCACACATATAGAGATATTATTAACTAATGTACACTCGCGCGATGTCAAGAAAACTTTACATCGCGCCTTCTACGTATTTTCGTACGTATCACGTACGAAAAACTCTTGACTTCACGCATCAATATGATATAATTACCATATCAAATAAAGGTGAACCGAAAGGAAGGTATCAAATGGCAGTATCACGCAAAGCAGAGAGAGAACTTATTAGAGCGGACTTCCTTGACAGAGTGTCAAGATTCCTCTTCGAGAGTGGCGAAGAAGTCCTTCGTGTCAAGTCCAACGAAATTGCAATCCCTTGTGTAGGTTGCGAAGGAAATGAGGACTTCATCGTCATCAACTTCAAAGTGCCAACAGGTGCGAACAAAGGCACTGAGCCATACGATGGTTATGCACTCGCTGAAGATTACGTTCACAATCTTGCGGAAAAGGAACGCAAAGCAGAGGAACGCAAGGCAGAAAAGGCGAAGAAAATCGCCAGGGACGCCGAACTCAGGCGCAAACGTGCGGAGATTGCAGAAAAGGGCGACAAATAGTCGCCTTTTTTCTACATTTTAGTTTTCGTACGTATTACGTACGAAAAATGATTTGATACCATAATATAAAAATGTTATCATAACATTATCAAAAGAAAAGAAAATAAAAGGAGAAAAACAATGACACGATATGAAAAAGAAAAAATGATTGCAGAAATCACAACACAATTTAATGAACAAAAAAGAAAAGATATAGATATAATTATAAATAAAATATTTGAACACCCAATAGCACTAAATGATGTACACTACAATTTTTTAAAAGAAATTGAAAAAGAATTAAAAGAATTTAAAATAAAATATTGTTAAAAATAAGTCTTTTGACTTATTTTTAAATTATTCTTTTTCGTACGTATAACGTACGAAAAAACTATTGACCGCGCGCCTTCGACATAGTATAATTACATTGTCAATAAGAAAGGAGACCACAAAATGGACAGAAGAAAATCATACTACCTCACAATAGATACTGAAACTTGTAACGATATGGACAACCCACTTGTATACGATATAGGCGGTTGTATACATGACCGCAAGGGTAGAGTCGAAGAGGCTTTTTCCTTTGTAATCTATGAAACATTTGTCGGAATGTCCGATGTAATGGCAAGCGCATATTATGCGGATAAAATTGACAACTACGAAGATGACCTCACCGCAGGACGTCGCACAATGGTTACATATTACACAGCAAAAAAACATATTGCTGACCTTTGCGAAAAGTACAACGTAAAAGCAATAATCGCTCACAATATGCGTTTTGACTATAAGGCGACCGCAACGACTCAGCGTTATCTTACTAAATCAAAGTATAGATATTTCCTACCTTATGGCGTTGAGTTGTGGGATACAATGAAAATGGCAAATGATACAATTTGCAAAGAATGGGGATACCGTACTTGGTGTAAAATGAATGGATACATTACAAAGAACGGTCAAGTCCGCAAAACTGCCGAAATTCTTTATAGATACATCACAGGACAGAACGATTTTGTTGAATCTCACACAGGACTTGAAGATGTAATGATAGAAAAAGAAATATTTGTAGCGTGTATGGATAAACATAAGAAAATGACAAAAAAGGCGTTTAAATAACGCCTTTATTTTTGGAGAAGTTTTTTCGTACGTATTACGTACGAAAAACGGTTTGACTTATTTCATAATATGAGTATAATTATAATTGTCAAGGGGAGAGAAAGGAACTAACCCAAGGCAAGCCTTAATGGGGAGTGGGTTCGAATCCCACGTGAGGACGCTCACAAACCACGAAACTTTTTAAAAAGTTGTGAAAAACCCCTTGACAAATTAATCTAAATAGTGTATCCTATAGATACAGTAAATCACTACCAAATTAAAAAAGAAAGGAAATGTACTATGACACAGAGAGAATTTTTCACAGCCGTTATCGCTTCCGTTGACAACGATGAACTCAAGGCTTTCGCCACAGATGCAATCGCAAAACTCGATGCACGCAACGCCAAGAGAGCGTCCACACCTTCCAAGACACAGAAGGAGAACGCACCACTCATCGAGAAGATTGCGAGCCTTCTCACTTCTGAGCCGAAACTCGCAAGCGAACTCGCTTCAGAAATGGGAGTTTCACCACAGAAGGCGGGCGCACTTGCCAAGAAGGTCGAAGGCGTCAGCGTGTGTGATGTCAAGGTAAAGGGCAAGGGCACACAGAAGGGATATTTCTTCGCATAGCCGACAAAAAGAACGGACTTCACATCCGTTCTTTTTTTTGGAGAGATTTTTTCGTACGTATAACGTACGAAATTATAGTTGCATTATTTCCTATAAATGTTATAATTAGGTATCAAAAGAAAGGAGAAATAAAAATGAAATATATAGTTATCTTTTTCGTATCATATGAAGGTTATCATTTTGATAAATACTCAAAAATCTTTAGTAATAAAAAAAGAGCAAAAAGATATTGTCAAGATTTAAATATTGAATTTGCTGAAGCAAACGGATGTTCTATAAAAGATTTGGGAGATTATTATGTAGTTAAAGAGGTTAAAGAGGATTAAATATCCTCTTTTTTAGTATCTACTTTTTCGTACGTATCACGTACGAAAAACGCAAAAGTCAAATTTGTTAAATAATTCACAATTCGAACATATGTTTGTTAATAATTTATTAACAATTAGAGTTCTCTAACTCTCGTTAATTAATTCACAAACAATCCGAACAAATGTTCGTCGTGGTCGTACATCGACTGCGGCCGTGCCCTGTCAAATTTCGGCTGTAGGGAGCTACGACGGAGCTGCAGCTGGGCGCCGGCAGGGAGCTGCGGATGGCAGCTGTGAGGAAGCTGCGCCTACGCGACGAAAAGGAGCTGCAATTCTCCAACGAACCGGGCCGCCGCAAATTTGACTTTTAAAATCAAATTTTATGGGAGCTGCGTCGTCGTCGAAATTTGAAAAATTTTGTCAAATTTTCAGCGCGCATTCAACGAGCTGTGACTTCGATTTCGTCTGCGTTCCCACAAATCGAAATTTGAAAAAGTTTCAAAATAGCTTTATAATATATATAGAAAGTGAAGAGAGAATGGACACTCTGAAAAAATGAGTAACGATAAAAAAAATGTAACTCCTTCACTTTCCCCGCGGGATTTAGAAATAAATAATTTGAAAAGTTCTAAAAATTCCGCTATAATATATATAGAAAGTGAGAGAGAAAAGTAACTTCTCCCCTTTTTAAAAAAACGTAACTGGCGTCGACTGCCTCAAGTCGAAGAAAGGCACTAAAATGACAAAGAGAGAAATGTATGTAGCAATCGTTAACGGCGAGATGAACGAGGAAATGCAGGCGCTTGCAGCTGAGCTGATTGAGGGGCTGGACGCTACCAATGCTAAGCGCAAGGAAAAGGCTGGCGAGAAGAGAGCTGAGAAGCTGGCAGCTGAGGCTGAGCTTGTCAATGCTATCGTAGAGTTCCTCGGAGACGAGTTCGTAACTGCTTCCGACATCTGCGAGCACTTCGAGGAAATCGCAACTCCGCAGAAGGCGACTGTTCTCGTTAAGAGAGCTGTTGAGGACGGCAGAGTCGTAACTGAGAAGATTAAGGGCGCAAAGGGCAAGGTAAACGGCTACAAGAGAGCTTAGTATAAGTATTACTTATACGTATAACGTATAAAAGAAGAGGTTTAACCTCTTCTTTTTTTTAGTTTAACTATTTATTTAAATAAATTATAACGAAATTTGACAAAAAATTGCAACTTTTGAGCGTTTATGTTAAAAATATTTGACATTTTGAATAAAAAATTTGACTTTTTGATGGTGTCTGTGGCAGCAACTTTTCCTATCTTCACTCACCATAGTCCACCCCTGTATGCGCACCTGAGGGCCTCCTTGTACGCTCGGAACCTCGCAGGAACCTCTACGTATACGTAAATGCACACCCGCCGCACACTTTGTTCCGACCTCAACTTTACTTATACGACTACTTATACGTATACGTATACATATACGTATATATAAACTTATACGTTTATTAGTTTTATTTTTAACCTACCCTATACCTATCTACCTACCCTTTCCTTTTAACCCTACTTACTATACCTACCCTATCTACTTACTTTACCTATTACATCTAATCTACTTAACCTACTAACTCTACCTACCCTACCCTACCTTACCTTACCTACTTCACTATCCTATATACGTATACGTAATATATATACGACCTACTAACTCTACCTACTTATACGACCTCCGTATACTACCTCGCCTCGCAAAGGCGGCCAACCTGCGGTTGCCACCTTTACTCTGCTCGGCCAGCTTAAATCTGGACCTCTCGCCTTGTGGGCTGCGCCACCAAGGCTCGGACCACCTTTCATTGGCTGCTTGTTCTATTTACGTATACGTATTACGTATATATATACGTATACGTATTACGTATAAGTATATGTATAAGTTTTTCTATTTTGATTTTAAGTAGATTTTTGGAAAATTAACTACAAAATTTTGAGACCCGAATTTTAATTCCTGGAAAATTCCTACAATTTTTTCTACAAAATAATTCGTACACCGCACCGATGCCGAAAATTAATCCCGTTAGCTTTCCCAAATTTCTGCAAAATAATTCGTCGAGTGCGGCCGAGTCAAAAACTTATTGCATTAGCTTTCCCGAAAAAATTTTTTGGAAAATTATTCACTTGCAATATGTATTCGTTTCTACGTTTACTGCGGCCGTCCCGTAATTTTGCAGAAAATTTATGGCTCGGGCGCACTCAACGTACAACCTCTTAAAAAATTCTCCCAATAAAAAAGACTCTCAAGGAGTCTCTTCTATTCATGGTCTCACCTCTACAAACCACTCAATTATTTCATCGGCTTCTGACTTTGTAATAAACATTTCACAATCTTTATGACAAGGACATTCTCCATCTGAATAGAAATAACACTGGTCTATTGTAGCCGACATATCTTGCCAAGGTCTATACCAAAAACAATTTCCTCTAATAATTTCTTTTTTCATTTTTCTCCCTAAGGTAGCTTTGTGAGTATCTCAATTTCATCTAATAGGTGATGTATATAATCATCAATCTTATCTCGTCTCACGTAATATTTACAAATCTTACATGGCATACAGAGAGGATAACCAAAACGACAAAAAG
>Ga0326512_10001871_pt1 | contig 15807 bp, 6 predicted proteins | sample 1_2617_0518_D_FD_203652 | JGI IMG/M metagenome (GOLD analysis project Ga0326512, IMG submission 203652) | Bovine rumen microbial communities from UC Davis, California, United States - 1_2617_0518 | ecosystem: Host-associated > Mammals > Digestive system > Stomach > Rumen | place: USA: California... | reverse complement strand
GGGTTTTTCGTATGCATTGTCTGTAAACGAGGTGACGGCGAGCGCTTCGTATGCCCAACGCGAAGGAATAAGGTCGCCAATAAGCGGTACGTTACCCGTGGTGCTCTTAGGTGTCAGGTCTGAGAAGCTGACTACTAGTCCGCAAAGCAGAATCTGCGGAATAAGCAATATGGGGATACTGATGTAGATGGCCACCACCGAACTGAGACGCTGGGAGAGAAATAGTCCCGTCAGATTTGCCAGGAAGGCTGTAACGAAAAGTATAAGCCACCACACACCGAATAGCCCATTCAGTCCCATGATCGTATTACCGATAAGCACGAACAGACATGTCTGTAGTAGCGATACACCTGCCATCAATACGATTTTCGACCAGATATAACTACCGTATGACAGATGTAGGAACTCCTCGCGCTTCAGCAGCGCACGGTCTTTGATGATTTCCTCAGCGCTGCCGCTCATGCCCAGGAAGGTAGCCACGATAACCGACATGAAAAAGTAGCTCACCAGATTCTTATTGTCCATCACGGTGTATCCTTCAGGTGGTGCATAGCGGGTAAGCATGGCACATATCATAGCCAGTAATGGGGCTTCCAACAGCGTGATGAGCAGGTATTGTACATTGGTAATCTTTGTTCTGAAATTGCGATACAGGAAGATGGCAAACTGCTTTAGTACACCTGGTTTGCGTTGGTCTGAAGGTGGTACGTCACTCACTGCAGGAGATGATAGCGGCTCACGGTTTTTCAAGTACAGTTCATGCCATTCCTGCGGCGATGTCTTGCGTTCGTCCGACAATTCGCCACTGCCTGTCAGTGCCTTTTCGTCAATAATGTTAAGCACAATCTCAGGATTGACATTGCCACATGTGGGACAGGCACTGGTTTCAGCGTCAGCATAGCAGGCAGCTTCTTTGAAGTAGGTGATGGCATCTATTGGATTGCCGTCGAACACGGGGTAGCCGCCCTTGTCGAGCAACCACAGGCGGTCGAACAGTTTATAGACATCACTCGACGGCTGGTGGATGTTCACGATGATGAGCTTGCCTTTGAACGTCTGTTCCTTCAGCAAGTTGATGACCTTCTCGGTGTCAGCCGATGACAGTCCAGATGTTGGTTCATCGAGGAACAGCACCGCTGGTTCGCGAATCAGTTCCAAGGCGATATTCAGTCGTTTGCGCTGGCCGCCGCTGATGTATTTGTTGATGGCCGACCCCACTTTCAAGTCTTTAGCAGCGTCGAGACCCAAGTCCTTCAGCGTCTTCATCACACGACGGTCTATCTCGTCAGCGGACATGCCCTCAAAACAGAGACGAGCTGTGAACCACAGGTTCTGATATACCGTCAACTCCTCTATCAACAAGTCATCCTGCGGCACGAAGCCTATTAAGGCTTTTGCTGCCGGTTCGGTGATGTTGTGTCCGTTGATGGTGATGGTGCCCTCCTGTGGTGTCAGACTGCCATTTAGCAGTGACAGCAGTGTGGTCTTTCCCGTACCCGAACCGCCCATGATGGCCAGCAGCTCGCCGCTATGCAGCGTAAAACTGAGGTCGTGCATACCGTTGTCGCTGTTCGGGAAACGGAAGTTGATGTCACGTCCGCAAAATTCTACGGTCTGTGTACTATCTACAACCTTGCCGCTCCGACGGTTGTAGGCATCAGCGATGGTGGAATAGTATAAGGGCTTTCCGCTCTTGCCTTTTAGAACGCTACTTTGTAACCATGCCTGATAGGTGTTCGCAAGAACAGGAACGTCATTCAGCAGTACTGTCTCATTGCCCATGTAGGTAAACAGCAGCATGCCTGTCTCAGGCTCCATCAGTGTCTTTATCTGTCCTTGGGTGCCGTCCAATTGGTGGAACATCACATGTTCCGTCTCACGGTTGGCAACGTAGTCAGTATAATCCCTGAACAGCGTGTCGGGTATATGAAACTCATTGGCGATGGTCTTGAACATGTTGGTAGAGTGATCATCCTTTGATCCACAGAACTCCATGAGACGGAGCAGCAGCAACGACTCTTCGCGAGCCGACGTGTTGCCGTGAAGGTTGGAACATATTGACTTGACAATAGCCTGTGTGTCCAGGTCGTCTGTCATTTCGTAAGCCCCGCGCATGTCGCTGTATAAATCGACGTATGCCTCACTGTTACGTATGCCAAAGTGATGACGTAAGTAGTTGATAAGCATGGCTTTTGCCCATGTCTCATCTACCTGTTCTTCCTTGCCAAACAAAGCGAACAAGCTAAGAAAACTGGATAATATAATATCTGTCATCTTCTCTTAGCGCACTAAAATACAATTAATTGCCTGCAAATATATGAAAAAAAACAGACTGCGGGCTTGTCGTAAAAGTTAAAAAGAATTAAAGCGAAGGGATTTCTTTTATTTACGCCCAAAGTCAGCCGGTACTTCGCCCCATTTTGAGGTCTCCCACTTCACGATGGGATTGCGATAGTCGTGGGTGCGGAGCCAGTTTTCGGCTCGTGCGATAATCTGATAGAGTGGCTCTGTCTCCGGCGTGCGTTCCAACTTTGTTTTACACTGCCGCTTCTTCACCCAGAGGATGGCGTTATAGCTGTCAGAGTAGATGGTCTTCTGCGGCAATCCCTGTTGCCAGCAGAGTGCCAGGGCGTGGACAATGGCGAGGAACTCCCCGATGTTGTTCGTTCCCTTCATCGGCCCGAAGTGGAATACGCGGAAACCTGTTGCCAAGTCGATGGCCTGATACTCCATTGGCCCTGGATTTCCCGAACAGGCCGCATCCACGGCCCATGCATCTGCAGTCACTTCCATCGGGAGCGGCAGTACGGTGTCATTTCTGTATGTTGGTGGATTTTGTATGTTCATCTTTTCGTGGTGCAAAGGTACTAATTTAGTGAAGCCAGCACGATGCGTATCTCCTCCCATTGCACGTCGGGCGGGCAGAGGGTCTTGATGGGGTTGAGACCACCGTCGGTGCCGACCTTGGTAACGACGCGCTCAATAGCCTCGCGGTGCTCAGGTGATATGACTTTGGCAACGTCCACCTTACCCGCACCGACCAGTTCGGAGAGGTGGCTAAACACGGTGTTGGGACTGATGCCCCGCTCGGCGGCTATCTGAACAGGCGTCATACCCTGATTGAAGAGCCGTAGAGTCACCTCGGTGGTCTTCTCCTTAGGCGGCTTCTGCGGTTTCAGTGCACGGCGCAGTTTCTGGTCGTCAGCAGCTTCGAGCATGGCCATCTGTCGGTGCTTGAGATAGCCCTCAACGGAAAAGCCCTCGTCGGCCATACGGCGCAACAGCGTGCTGTGCAGATACCATTGCTGGCGCAGGACTGGCAAGCTGTTGCTCAAGCGGCTCTGTGCCCGCTTGTTGTTCGACTTTACATCTGCCGAAAGCTGTATAGGCTTCACCAACAGTTCGTCGATGGTCTGTGCGAAGTAACCGGCACTGCGCTTCACGCGGTCGAGGAAAGCCTCGTCGCGCAGGCCGTCGAAAGCCATCTGCCCAATGCGCTCCGTCCATTTCGCTGCCACGTCAGTCACCTGCTGGCGCAAGCCGAGGTATGCCTGATTGTGCAGATTCATCAAGTCGTCGTGGCTACGCAGGAAGAATTCGGACATCAGCCGCACCATAGCCTCCTCGGCATAGAACAGTGACTGGAAGTCGAACAGCTGCAACAGCAGTTGCCGCTCATACTCCTGGCGAAGCGTCGGCAGTTGGGCGATGCTCTCGCGGGCAGCTTCTTCTTGATGGGCAATGTAGCCGTCAACGCGCTCGTCGTTGATAACGGCCCGCGCTTCTATCGGCGTGGCCAGCACCAGCCCCTCTAATGTGCGGCAGCGGCTCAGCGCCACATACACCTGTCCGGGGGCGAACGACAGGTTGGCATCGATGATGGCGTGGTCGAAAGTCAGACCCTGGCTCTTGTGGATTGTGATGGCCCAAGCCAGCCGCAGGGGCAGCTGCCGGAAAGTACCCTGGACGTCAGCGACAATCTCGCGTGTGTCTGGGTTCAGCGTATAGCGGGCATTCTCCCATTCTAATGTCTCTACCTCAATGGATTTCTCGTCGCCTTCGCATAGCACCATGACCTTCTTCTCGTCAAGGTAGGTGACATGGCCTATGCGCCCGTTGTAATAGCGGTGGTTTCCTGTGGGGTCGTTCTTGATGAACATCACCTGTGCACCCACCTTCAGCACCAGCGTCTCAGCCGTGGGATAGCTGTATTCGGGGAAGGTGCCCTCAACCGCGGCCTTGTACCAGAATACCTTGCCCGGTAACCGCTGCAGCTCAGAGTCGTTGTAATGGTTGGCCTGCTGGTTGTGTGTGGTCAGGCGGATGTACGACCCTCCCCCAGCCTCTCCCTGTTGAGGGAGGAGAGGTGTTACCCGGCTGTTGAGCTGGGCAAGCGTCTGGGCCGACGGGTGGCCTTGACGGATGTCGTTGAGAATGGCCAAGAACTGGGAGTCCTGCTGACGATAGACCTTCTCAAGCTGGATGGTGACATAGTCAATCTGGCTCAGGGCTTTCGAGCCGAAGAAGTAGGGCGTGTCGTAATAGGGTTTCAGCAGTTGTTCGTCCTCGGGCGTGACAACGGGCGTCAGCTGTGCCAGGTCGCCAATCATCAGCAACTGCACACCGCCGAAGGGCTTGTAGTGGTCACGGTACTGGCGCAGCACGTCATCGACTGCGTCGAGCAGGTCGGCGCGGACCATTGAAATCTCGTCGATGATGAGCAGGTCGATGGAGGCAATGATTTGCCGCTTTTGCTTGCTGAATTCAAAGCGATGCTCGGTCTTGGCTCCCGGCACGTAGGGCGACAGTGGCAGTTGGAAGAACGAATGAATGGTGACGCCACCGGCATTGATGGCTGCCACACCCGTAGGAGCCACCACGATGGGTCGCTTGCGCGACCGCTCGACGACGGTCTTCAGAAATGTCGTCTTGCCCGTGCCGGCCTTGCCTGTCAGAAATATGCTGCGTCCCGTGTTCTCGACAAACTCCCACGCCGTCCGCAGTTCTGGATTTCGTTCAGTAGTCATTCTTTTGCTGTTTCGTTCATCCTATGAGATAATACCTCTCTATACTGTTGCTCACTTTTCGGCACAAAGATACTGCTTTTTTCCAACGTATGCAAATTCTGCAAGCCAATTTTTCACTCTTTTCTTGCCCGTTCCATAATTTATAACTACCTTTGCACTTGCTTTCGCCCACGCCGTGCCGCAACCAACAAGTAAGCGGAGCGGTGTAGAAGAGGGAGGAGCACTACATATTAGAAAAGTGTTTGCTAACGCTTTGTGTTTGGAACGCTTATCACTTGTCACTTTTTGTTTTTAACTTATTGATATTCTGAGAAATGACGAGTGACAAGTGCAATTTAGATTATCACTTATTGTCACTTCGGGCATTTTGTCTTAGGTGTTTTCGCAGCTTGAAACAATCGTTTCCACGCCGTGGAACATTTGTCCCAAGCTGTGGGAACGGTTGGAACCGCCCACTTGAGGCCGTCAACCCGCCCACTTCCACCTGCAAACCAGAAGTGACAAGTAAGTGACAAGCAAAATGGTGCTTGTCACTTGTCAACACATTGTATGTCAGTTCGTTAATATCAAAAAGTGATAAGTGATAAGCGTTTTCAACTTAGCCGCCTCACAGCAATGTCGAACTCCGCGAGATATTCAGATAATGGCCAACCGCCCCATCACATGCGCTCAGGCACTTCGATGCCGAGGAGTGACATGCCGCTCTTGATGATTTTGGCGACGTTGCGCGCCAGCATGAGTCGCATGGCTTTGATGTTCTCGTCAGGCTCGTTGAGGATGCTGTAGTCGTGGTAGAACTGGTTGAAGACTTTCGTCAGTTCATAGCAATAGTTTGCGATGCCGCTGGGCGAATAGTCCTTGCCAGCCTGTTGGACGGCGTCTCCGAATTCGTTCATCTTCTGGATGAGTTCGATTTCCTTATCGGAAAGAGAAGCCACCCCAACTGCCCCCGAGGGGGCTTCAATACTTTGCTGCGACACATTTGTGTCCCCCTCGGGGGACGAAAGGTGGGCTTTCCTTAGAATAGAGCGGATGCGGGCGTAGGTGTATTGGATGAAAGGACCAGTGTTGCCGTTGAAGTCGATGGACTCCTCGGGGTTGAAGAGCATGTTCTTGCGGGCATCGACCTTTAGGATGAAATACTTCAGGGCACCCATGCCTACGATACGGGCAATCTCGCGGCGCTCTTCCTCGGTCATATCGTCAAATTTTCCCAGTTCCATCGAGGTTTTGTACGCATCCTCGACCATCAGTTCCATCAGGTCGTCGGCATCGACGACGGTGCCTTCACGGCTCTTCATCTTACCGTTGGGCAGCTCCACCATACCGTAGCTGAAGTGTACCAGCTCCTTGCCCCACTTGAAGCCGAGGCGGTCGAGCAGGATTGAGAGCACCTGGAAGTGGTAGTTCTGCTCATTGCCCACGACGTAGATCATCTTGTCGATGGGGAAGTCCTGGAAGCGCATCTCGGCGGTGCCGATGTCCTGTGTCATATAAACGCTGGTGCCGTCCGAGCGCAGCAGCAGTTTCTGGTCGAGCCCCTCACCCGTGAGGTCGGCCCAGACGGAGCCGTCATCGTGACGCTCGAAGAGCCCTTTGGCGAGTCCTTCCTCCACCTTGGCCTTGCCCTTGAGGTAGGTTTGGCTCTCGTAGTATATCTTGTCGAAGCCGACGCCCATCTTTTTGTATGTCTCGTCGAAGCCGGCATAGACCCAGTTGTTCATCTTCTCCCAGAGGGCACGCACCTCGGGGTCGCCCTGCTCCCACTTCACCAGCATCTCGTGAGCCTCCTTGATGAGCGGAGCCTCCTGCTTGGCCTTCTCCTCGTCCATGCCCTGCGCCACAAGCTGCTTGACTTCCTCGCGGTAGTGCTTGTCGAAAGCTACATAGTAGTCACCGATGAGATGGTCTCCCTTCTTGCCGCTCGACTCGGGGGTCTCGCCGTTGCCGTACTTCAGCCAGGCGAGCATTGACTTGCAGATGTGGATGCCGCGGTCATTGACGATGTTGGTCTTGACCACGCGGTTGCCGTTAGCCTCCATAATCTGGGCCAGCGACCAGCCGAGCAGGTTGTTGCGCACGTGGCCGAGGTGGAGGGGCTTGTTGGTGTTGGGCGACGAGTACTCAATCATCACGAGGGGAGCGCTCGAAGCCCCCCCTACTGCCCCCGAGGGGGCTTCTTTACCTTGTAGGACATTTGTGTCCCCCTCGGGGGACGAAAGGGGGGCTTTTTTTGTGCCGAAGTGGTCATCCTGGTCGATGGCCTTCAGCAGTTCTAACCAGGCGCCGTCGCCGATGCTGAGGTTCAGGAAGCCCTTCACCACGTTGAACTTGCTGATGGCCGTACAGTTCTGCTGCAGGTACTCGCCAATCTCCTGCGCCGTCTGCTCGGGCGACTTCTTGGCGGCCTTAACAAACGGGAAAACCACTAAGGTCAGGTTACCCTCAAACTCACTCCTTGTCTTCTGCAACTGCAACATCTTTTCCGTTGCATCCATGCCGTAGAGCGCCTTCACGGCCTCGCCGGCAGCCTTGCTAATCAGTGCTTCTATATTCATCTTTCAGTTTACCTGTTTTCTTATAACGGGTGCAAAGGTACAAAGAAAAAATCAAATACAGATACCATGTCAGGCATTTTTTTACTTCACCAGCAGTTTGGCTGTGCCGATGACTTGTCTGCCAGCTTCCACTCGCAGTATAATAATGCCAGTAGCTGGCAAACTAATTGCGGTAGTTGTGCCGCTGAACTGGTGCTGTCCGATGACACGTCCAGATATGTCGCAGGCTGTGACGAGGAACGAAGGTTCGGCATGTTGATTGTTGACTGTAAGCAGTATTAATCCGCTTTCTGTCTGGCGCAGACTGATGCCACATACCTCCTGTTGCTGTGATACGTGTCCAATGCCGCTGATAATATAGCCTTGTTCGTATGCTCCTAAATCAGGTGCTTCGTCTGCATAGTCAATACCCGCTACGCGGATTCCGCGATAGTCTGTAGCGTCAATCTTCGTACCTGCATCGACAAGCGCCGACCCATCAACAAGATGTGCAAATGTTGTTTCGGGCAGCGACCCGTCTTCCTGACGTTCAGCTATCAGTTCCTCGTGGTTAGTGATGCTGATGAACTGTGTGGGGTCTGCTTTTTGGAACTCGCAGGTAATGACTTTCAGGCCCGCCAAGGTGGTATCTACCTCAAAACGTCCGTATTCACCATATTTGCCGTGTTCGCCGTCCTTGGGCAGTCCAGTGTTCTTGTCACGCTTATCAGTGGCATCGTTGTCGTTGATGGCGATGCAGTTGGTAAGCCTTACCTCGTGGCCGCTGGCTATTTCCTCGTAAATACGGTATGAGTAGGTTTTATCACTTATGCTCTTCAGGGTCATGCCCGTGCAGTTGTTCATGATGATGTCGCCGGCATTGTGATTCTGGTCAAACCCTTTAGCTTTGTTACAGATAGCCAGGCAGCGGTTCATATAGACGTTCATGGCTCCTTGGTTCGAACCGCATTTGAAACCATTGCCGTTGCCGTCGGGTGCTATGCGGTCCAGGTCGAGGAACCCGTTTTTGTAGGATATGCAGTTCTCCATGACGATGGTGACGTTGTCGCTGAATCCGCCGTCCTTCTTGAAGAACACGTCCCAGCCGTCGTCGGAGTTCAGCCAGGCACGGCAACCATAGAAGTAGTTGCCATCGCCGACTGAGATCTTTGGGGCAAATCCGTCAGCATCGCCCTCTCCCTCATCACAGTTCAGGTATGAGTCGCAGTTGATGATCTTGTTGAACGAGCCCAAGTTCTTGATTTGCAGACCAGTGTCACCGTTTTTGTAGAAATTACATTCCTCTATTAGGTTGTCGTGGGCCTGGTCGGTAGCGTTCAGGATGTCGGCGTTTGAACCGCCAGTCGGCTTGTTGCGCTCGATAAGCAGTCCGTTGTCTGAGGCATTCGTAATGTCGATGTGGTACAGGTGCCAGTAAGAACTGGTCAGACGGACGCCCTGCAGTGGGTTGTCTGAGTGCTTGTGGTAAGGCATGGCCGAGAAGTCGAGCACGGCCTGTCCGCCGATGCCGAACAGTTCAATAGGCTCGTCTTCAGTACCGTTCTTGTTGTCGATGTTGATGCGGTGGTCATAGATGTAGCGGCCAGCCTTCATACAGATGCGCTGTCCCTTCTCGACCAGTGCGATAGCCTTATCTAACGAGTAGAACGGGTGTTGTTCGGTGCCGTCGGCCGTCAGGTCGTCGCCGTCGGGCGAGCACCATATCTTCTCTGTCAGGTCAGGGGCTTCTGGAATTTTCTCGTCGATGGTGATGCTTTTCTCCTCGCCTGTGCTGATGCCGACACTTGTTTCGGCGTACGCCCTATAGTAGTAGGTCTTGCCCTCTTCCAATGGCAGTTCAACGCGGAACGTTGCCTTCGTACCGTTTGCCTTCACCTTCAGTGTGTTTTCGTTCCCGTTTTCGTTGTACATCACGCCCACTTCCATGAGGTCGGCTCCGCCATCGTCCGTCACACTACCGCCGGCGACATACTTCTTGCCGCTCTTCATGATTTCCGTGGTGGTCACGACGGCAGGCGTGGCGGCAGCAGTCTCAAACGTCTTGTCCTCGCCATACACCGTTCCGGCGTTCGACACGGCGTAGGCACGGTAGTGGTAGGTGGTCGAGGCTTTCAACCCTTCGATGGTCAGTGTGAAGCTGGATTCCTTGACGCTCTCGGCCTCCTCTTTGGAGTCACCAACGGTCGGGTTCTCATGGGTGGCCCAAACAATGCCCAGCTCCTTTGTGGGCTGGTCACCGGGGTCGGTAAGGGTGCCGCTTAAGTCTGCCTGGTTCTTGGTGATGTTGGCAGCCCCGCCAGTACTTACCTGAGCCTCCACGCCGAAGGCAGTTGCTGATACGCTCAGATCGTCTATGTCAGCATCGCCGCTTCCGTCGTTTGCTATTTTCACACGGTTGGCTTCACTAGAGTTGATGGCAACGGTACTGATGCCGGTAGAGTTGACCGTCACAGACTTCGTCCACGTCTTGCCGCCGTCCGTCGAAGTATAGATGTCGATACCCTTGCCTTTTCGTTTGCAGTTGAAAACCACTTCCTTTACACCTTTGTCCAGTACTGGCGTAATGACATAGGAGCCGTTTTTCTGTAGTCGCAGGTTTTGTTTGCCGCTCACCACGTAATTGGTGTTGGTTGATACGTAGGCCATCTTGAACACCCATTCACCCTCGCCCTCCACGTTGACGATGGTATCGTTGGTGTTCTTTGTCATGGGGATATTGTCCTCGAAGTCGTTAGTAAAGTAGTTTCCGTTTTCGTCAACGGCCATCATTCTGGTGGGAAGTGTCAAGGCCATGACCATAATGGCGAACTTCCATTTTGAGTTGTTAGCTTTCATCGTTTTTTTTCGTTTGTTTCTTTTTCGGCGCAAAAGTATGAAAAATCAGCCTACCCTACCCTAATCTATGCAGAAGAAGTCACGTAAACGTTTGCAAAAGGCTCATGTAACATTAAATTATTGTTAAACCGCATCAAAAACTTGAGGAAAGGGTACTGATAGTTTGGCCGTTTCAAAAAGAATTTCTATTTTTGCAATTGAGACTTGATTAAGAACCGTTTATGAGGAAAAAACTACTGACTATCGTCACTCTAACAATCTTGGCCATAGGAACCGCTGCTCAGACCGACACGCAGTATGTTAGGCTGACCAATCTGCCGCATGTCTATTTGAATACGTTCTCGGGTTACGATATCTATAGCAGGGATGTCATGGTCTATGCCAGAATGTGGTATGTCGATGAACAGGACAACGTCACATTCTACGATTCGCTTCAGGTCCGTGTACGCGGCAACTCGACAGCTGATTTGGCCAAGAAGCCCTATAAGCTGAAGTTTAAGGAAAAGGTGAAACTGTTAGGCAAGGGACGGCCAAACACTAAAAAGTGGACCCTGATGGCAAACCACAGTGACAAGACCCTGTTGCGCAACGCCCTGACGAGTCTCATGGGTGAGCGGGCCGGGCTGGTGTTCAACCCGGCGGCGAAGTTCGTAGATCTGACCCTGAACGGGAACTATGTCGGGAACTACCAGATATCAGACCAGGTCGATGTCCGTCCGCACCGCGTCAATGTGGTGGAGCAGGATCTGCCTTTGACTGACGACAGCAATATTACAGGAGGCTATCTGTTGGAGGCCGACGGCTTCCGTGACTTCAGCGCGTCACCACAGGGCGCGAACCTGTCACCGACGGGCTTCTATACCATGCGCAAGAGGGTGCCTGTTCGCATCCACTACCCCGATGAGGACGATATAGATCGTCGGCAGTTCAATTACATCAATATGTTTGTACGCGATTTCGAGGCACGGCTCTTTGCCAACAACTTCACAGACTCTACCGAAGGCTATCGTCCCCTTGTCGATTCCACGTCACTGGCTAACTGGTACATCTGCACCGAGGTCAGTGCCAACGTCGATGGTTTTTTCAGTACCTATTTCTACAAGCAACAGGATGATGACCACCTATACTGGGGACCACTTTGGGACTACGACATAGCCTACAACAACGACAACCGCACAGACCGTGGTGGAACCAACAACACTGAGCGGCAGCTGATGAAGGACTATGGCTACGGGACAAGCAACAACGGTTGCCGGGAATGGTTGGAGCGGATGTGGAAAGACCCCTGGTTTGCCCGTCTGGTCAACCGGCGCTACAAGGAGTTGGTCGATGGTGGACTGGAACAGTATCTCAATCTCCAGCTCGACAGCCTGACGGAACTCATCGATGCCTCCCAGCAGCTGAACTACGAGCGGTGGGGCATCAACAGAAGAGTTCTGCGTGAGCGTGTGCTTTTTTCTACCTACGACGAGTATGTGACCTACGTCCGCGACTTCCTCCACACCCATATCAGCTACCTGACGACAGCCTTCGCCGCGATGCTGCCTGATGAGCCGGAACCGGAACCGGAACCGGAAATCAAAGTGCCCGACTTCATTGCTGACAGCCAGCGCTATTATGCCATCTCCAACATCGGCTCAGGTACTTACTTTGATGTGGATATAGTGACAGACGGTGTCTGCGGAAACCACCGCAACACTGATAGCGAGACCCAACAGTGGCATATCACCAACCTGTCTAACGGCTATCTGTTCATCGTCAACCGCGCCACGGGACGAGCATTGAGCGACCCCAGCCCGTCGGAAACGACGGCCACGACAAACGTCGGCAGTCAGATAACGCTCGCGGAACCTGATTCTACCGACCAGCGCCAGCAATGGGACTTCGTCAGCCAGTCAGACGGTCGCTATAATATTATCAGCCGATGGAGCCAGCATGCTGCCAACCTGAGCGGTGGCAGCAGTGCTGACGGCACCTACATACTCAGCTATACCAGCGATGACCGCAACGCCTCGTCTGCAAACCGGCAGTGGCTTGTGGAGGAAGCCGGTACGATGACAGACACCGGCGTGGCATCCGTCAGCACGGACTACGCCCTGGCCTACGACCCTGTCACGGGCCGCCTGCACTTCGGTGCCGACCGTCTGCAGGATCTCACTTTCCTTGTCAGCGTCTATAATGCTTCCGGCCATCGCATAGCCTCCTTCCGGGCCTGTGAGGAGTTCAGCATGCTACCCTACCCCACCGGCCTCTATGTCGTCACTTGGAAACATGACAGACGGCAACATAGCGTGAAGTTCTTCAGCGGGAATCATTAACCAACAAGTAGTATGAGAAAGATGTTTTTGGTTTTTCTGACCATCCTGACCTCAGTTGACGCATGGGCACAAAGGACGATAGTTAGCGGCACCGTTGTCTGTGGGGAGACGGGCAATGTCATAGCCAGTGCCAGCGTGACGGCTGCAGGGGTGGCCGTGGTGACCAACGATGACGGACTCTTCACGCTGAAAACAGATACGGCCGTTGAGGCTGTCACGGTGTCACATGTCGGATACCGTTCCCGACGGGTGTCACTGAAGGATGGACAACTGGAGAACTTGACAGTGAAGCTTGTGCCCACATCTGTCCAGCTGAGTGAGGTACTGGTGATGGCCGACAATCCGCGTGAACTGGTGATGGCTGCCATTCGAAAAATACCGCAGAACTACAGCCGACAGCCGCAACTATACAACTGCTTCTACCGCGAGACAGCCATGAAGCGACAGCACTACATCTGTGTTTCCGAGGGTGTGGTCGATATGTATAAGACTTCCTATCAACAGGGGACTGGTCGTGACCGCGTGGCCATCCGCAAAGGCCGGCGGCTGCTGAGTCCCAAACGGAATGATACGCTCAGTGTGAAGGTGATGGGTGGGCCGGTAGCATCCGTCCAACTTGACTTGGTAAAGAATACCGACTTCCTGCTGAACGCCGACGACCTGGACTGCTATGACTTGAAGATGGAGACACCGACGAGCATCGGCGACCGCCAGCAGTTCGTGGTGAGCATCAGGCCGAGGGTGACGATGGACTACGCCCTCTATTTCGGCAAGCTGTATATCGACCAAGAGACGCAGGCTTTTACCCGTGCCGAGCTGTCACTTGACATGAGCGACCGCGAAAAGGCCACACGGCTGATGTTAGTCCGCAAACCAACGGGTGTGCGTTTCCGGCCGAAGGAACTGTCGCTGCTCGTCGATTACCGCTTTGTTGACGGAGTGACACTTATCAGCTATGTACGCACGACGTTCCGCTTCAACTGCGACTGGAAGCGGCGGCTCTTTGCCACGTCGTTCACCGCCTGCTGCGAAATGGCAGTCACCAGCAGCACCGACCATGACGTACAGCCTATCCGTGGCCGTGAGTCGTTCGACCAGCGCGATGCTTTCTTCGACCGGGTAGATTATTTCCGCGACCCGGCATTCTGGCAGGACTACAACATCATTGAGCCTACTGAGTCACTCGACAAGGCCATCGACAAACTGATAAAGAAGTATGATTAAAATTCTCTCTTTACTATTAGCATGTCATCTGACGGCATCGGCAAAAGACTACAATATCGTGGAGTACGGTGCGAAGAACGATACGACCGTACTGAGTACAGACGCTCTGCAGCAGGCCATCGATGCTTGTTCACAGGCTGGTGGCGGATGTGTGGTGGTACCGACGGGTGACTATAAGACCGGCTCTATAGAGTTGAAGAGCAATGTCCACCTGTATCTGGAGCAAGGGGCTACACTCTACGGCAGCACCCGATTAGAAGACTACCGTCCGATGAAGTCGGACTACGTGTCGCTGCGCACTCAGACGACGACCATCCAGCTTATCTATGCCGACAACGTGAAGAACGTCTGCATCGACGGCTACGGTACAATTGACGGACGGGGACGGGCTTTTAAGAAACTGTCGTGGAACGACGAGGGCATCACACGGCCCCATTTGTTGCGCATCATCCGAGGTGAGGATATCACCGTACGCAATGTTACGCTGAGGAACAGCGGTTGCTGGATGCAGCACTACTTGGCCTGTGACCGCCTGAGGATTGACGGCATCAAGGTACTCAACCGCAACAACTATAACAACGATGCTCTGGATTTGGACGGATGCCACGAAGTAGTCGTGGCAAACATCATAGCCGATTCCGACGATGATGCCATCACCCTGAAATCGACGTCACCAAGGCTGTGCGAGAACATACACATCAGCAACTGTGTGGTGTCAAGCCATTGCAACGCCGTGAAATTGGGAACAGAGACCAACGGGGGCTTCCGCAACATCAGCATCACCGGCATTGTCGTCAAGCCAAGCAGCGACCAGCAGGAGAAATTCTTCGGTCAGTGGATAGGCACGTCGGCCATTTCGTTGGAGATTGTCGATGGCGGCACGATGGAGAACGTCACCGTCTCGGACTTTACCGTCGAGGGTACGGAGTCACCTATCTTCGTCCGTTTGGGCAACCGAGGGCGAGGCTACAAGCTGAAGGAAGCAGCGAAAGGGCTGAGTGGCAACGGCAATGATGACACGATTTCCGAACTGATTCCCATCGACCACGTGGGCAGCATCAACGGTGTGCATCTCGACAACATCCACATTCGCAATGCCGGCCCCGTGGGCTGCAGCATTACGGGACTCCCCGGACATCCTGTGGAGAACGTCAGCCTGTCGAACATCAGCCTGCATCACAAGGGTGGCGTCACGGCGTCAGACCTCCCGAAGATTGACGAAGTCCTGAAGGACGAGAAGGAGAAGGAATACCCGGAAGCAACGATGTGGGGTAACCTGCCCGCCAAGGGCTTTTTTGTACGCCATGCCCGCAATGTCCAATTCCAGAACATACAGGTGCTGACAGAGATTCCTGACGCCCGTCCTGACTTTGTGCGTGTAGATACGGAAGATCTGCGATGGGGTGACCAGGGTAATGGTACGTACATCAATCCTGTACTGAACGCCGATTTCTCCGATCCTGACGTCATCCGCGTAGGCAGGAAATACTATATGGTGGCTTCCGATTTCCACTTCATCGGCATGCAGGTGTTAGAGAGCGACGATATGGTGAACTGGCGCTATGCCAGTCAGATTTACTCGCGCTTCGATGAACCGGGGTGGGACGAAAACCGCCACTATGCCGGTGGCTCATGGGCACCGGCAATCCGCTATCACGACGGACTTTTTTACGTCTATTTCTGCACGCCTGAGGAAGGCTTGTATATGGCCACGGCAGAAGACCCGCACGGCCCGTGGAGTCCGCTGCATTTGGTGAAGCGTGTGGAGAAGTGGGAAGACCCCTGCCCTTTCTGGGATAGTGACGGACAGGCCTACTTAGGGCGCAGCAAGCACGGTGCGGGACC
>Ga0326512_10001870_pt1 | contig 15814 bp, 14 predicted proteins | sample 1_2617_0518_D_FD_203652 | JGI IMG/M metagenome (GOLD analysis project Ga0326512, IMG submission 203652) | Bovine rumen microbial communities from UC Davis, California, United States - 1_2617_0518 | ecosystem: Host-associated > Mammals > Digestive system > Stomach > Rumen | place: USA... | reverse complement strand
GCCTCGGTATTATAACCTTCCGCATGAGAATGTCCGGCTTCTTGTTGCGTGGCTGTTGGGTAAAAACTTTTTAAACTACTCCAATTACTTATCCACCAAGAATCAGATAAAGTTAGTGTACCGGAGGCCATACCATAATTATAAGTGCTCGCAGATGCGCTTTTATATAATTTAATAATCAATCCTTGGACACCACTCCTATATGCATCCTGAAGAAAACGAGTTTCATTGGTTGATCCAGATGGCGCATTTATTAAAAAAGACATTTCCGAGGAGTGACAGGTATAATTTCCATTTCCGGGAAAATTTATTGTCACCCCATCAAATAAAGATTTTAATGTCTCTAATTGACTAGAAGTTTTATTACTCAACACACTCGGGGTGAAGTATATATGTATAAGTTTAAACGATCTATACCCAGTACCATCATTAACATAATTTCCTGATGAATACATTCCCCCACGGAGAGATGGCCACCCTTTGGCTTTAGTACTTTCTCCTTCTGCATGAGAATGATCTGTATACGCTTGGGTATTGAGACCTTCAGCATGCGAATAAGCTCCATCTGCATTAGTACCATATCCTTCGGCGTGAGAACTTGACCCAGTGGCACTAGTATGCATACCTTCAGCGTGAGCGTGTCTGCCGGACGCACTATTAGTATCACCTTCAACATGAGAATAAGCTCCACTAGCGGTTGAATTCCCTTCAGAAGCTCCCCCTTCTATATGAGATCCGACACCAGAAGCAATGATATTTCCGCTTATAGCATATCCTTCCGCGTGAGCACCAGATGCTTGTGCGGAAATTCTATAGTCTTTTGCATATCCTTCCGCGTGTGCACCGGGTTGTGAAGCTACTATAATACCTCTAACATCAGCATAGCCTTCTGCGTGTGCACCCCGTCCATCAGCAGATATAACAGCATCTGCACCATCAACTGCTCCTTCTGCGTGTGCGCCGGGTGCAGTCGCTTTTATTTTACCTTCAGCGCCAGCGTATCCGTTTGCAAAAGATCCATCAGCAGATGCTTTTATATGACCGAGCGTTGCAGTATATCCTTCTGCATGAGCACCTTGTCCTGTTGATTTTATAAGGCTATCATTATCATCACCACTAGCAGTTCCTATACCGTCACCATCAGCATAGCCACCAGCATAAGCACCACCCCCACCTGCTTTGATAAGACCACCATTAACTGCAACACCACGTGCGTATCCTCCAAGTGCAGATGCATCTGATTTTATATGGGATCCGCCATTTGCACCAGCCTCGTTAGCAACATATCCTTCTGCATGAGATCCATTACTATTTGTTTCAATAGTAGATGCATCCATAGCAAAACCATGAGCTAACGAACCGCGGCCATTACTATATATGTGACCCAGTCCAGTTTCGTACCCTGCAGCTATGTTAGCAACTATCTTTAATTTTGAATTATTGTTGTCCCAGTTGGATTCTGATGGTTCATCAACATCAGTCACATAAGCAATGGTTAATACACCAGAATTAGGAACAAATATACAATATCCTCCGTCTCCTATGGACTCTTTAATTGAATAGCCCGGGATAACCCCATCTTCAACCGGAGTGGTTGGGAATCCATTTGGAAGTCTCAATACATTATTTCTTATAGCATTTTTAATCATCACATCAGTCATGTGACAATAGCATATGTTGTATTTGGAAACTGTACTAGATACTGTAGTAGTTTCTCCTGTTCCTACGTATGCAGTACTAATGTAATAAGGAGAAACTACTTCGGTGTCAATAGTAATGGAGATTGGATCTTCTGGAAGAACCATTATAGGTGCTGTCATAGGACTTCCGTATATTGCAACCCAATCTGCAATTGGAATAAATGGATATTTAGAGGTGTCGCTGAGTCCACTCTTTTGATCGTCGGTCAATTGAGATGTACAAAGAAGATATGTAATATCAATATTTTCCGATGTTCCCGCGGCTCCGGCTAATGTTCCGCCGTTAACTCCTCCATTATGAGAGTGACTTGTATCTGAGGTTGGATATAATTTCAAATCATCTGTCAATCCAACATATACTACGCCTGTTGAACCATCTTTTCCTTTAGGTCCTTGAGCAAGAATCTTTGTTTTTTGTCCATTGATAATCCAATAAAGATTTCCTTCACTCGTTTCTGAATTGTAATCATAATAAAGTGTAGGGAAGTTTTGTGTACATACCCAACCACCATTAACTGTACTTGAGCCATTGCGTGTTATCACACAAGACAAATCAGTACAATTTTGGAGATTGGATGATATAATACCTTCGCTTCTAAAACGAGGATCTACAAACACATATGGAACACAAGAAATAACAGTAGCCGTTCCTTCAGTCTCTATGAAACTTACCGTAATAGTCCAATTGGATGCAGCAAGGCTATTTACAACCGAATTTACATCTGATGCTGTAGCTCCTTGGATAGCTCCCAAGGCAGCACGAATATCCGAACCAAAATTTGTAATGGTATATCCCCCGACAGTAATGGTTGGATTATTGCTAAACACAGCACTCCAAGGAGCATTTACTGTCACAAGGTTAGTACCAGCATCTCCTTTATATAATTCACGATTCGCTAAAACATTAAAGTTCGAATCAATATTTTCGAATGTTTGCTTTACATTTGCCCCGTATGTTGGATTTAAAGCGGGTGCACTAATTTGTTTTGGAAAATCTGACATATTTTATTTTAATATCATTTTTACATTATATGTAGTATAATCTAATCTATTATCGTACTTATATTCATACTTAAACGTTACATTATACAATTTATATATATAATCAATTAATTCATCATCACCTTCTAAATGATATGTTGCATTAAGTTCCGCCTTTATTAATGTTTCAATATTGCGTGTTTCATTTGGACCTTTATCTATAACATAATTCAATTCACTCATTACATCCAATATCATGTTTTTGCCTCCAGTCCTATACTCGAATGAGTAATGGTTGGAATCAGAAAACTTATAAATTTGTTTATCATAGATGTTTTGATAGTATTGATAATTGAGATCAAAATTTTCATCACTCATGACACAGGGAGATAACATACCGCATTTTCTATATGGAAATGTTTTTTTGTTAAGTCCCTTATAATAACATTGTTTGATGGGGGTGTTCATTTTTATTTCTGGATCCATAGATCCTATCTCAATTTCTGTCCCAAATCCATAGAAATTAAATTGATTGTCGTTAACTCCGACTATTTTGTTTACTTGATCAATATAGTTATGAAATTCGGTATTATTGATCTTCAACAACTCACCTATGGTGAAATACTTTATATCGTCTGCAATAATTATGTAATGATTGTACTCTTGTTTATTTGGATTTATTAGTATAGATACACCTGAAGTACCTGTTATTTTATTCCAATCGCCAAAAACACTTGTTGGATCAGGACTCCAAGAATCAACTTTTATAAATGACAACCTTAATTTAGATAAGTTTGTATTTGCAACTACATTTTTAATTTTACTTTTATCAAGAGTCCACAATCCGTCATTATATAGTATACATGAATCTGATGTAGCTGCCATTTTAATCTTATTAAAAAGTTGATCCTGTACAGCAGATTTTACCACAATGATTTTAGTAGGATTAATCCAGTTCAAAGCACCATTACTTTTATTCGGTGTGGAACTCGTTGATACAACATCTACCCTGTTGATATTATTAAGATCAAAAAGATCAATGGTATATTTTGTGTTAGTAGGGGGAGTTGCCTGAGGGTCGCCCGCGGTTCTTGTCCATTGATCGACAAAAGAACTCAACCCAGAATATCCTTTATAAAGATTGAAGATATCCTGATTATGATCAACAAAGTCCCAGTGAATGATATGTTGTGTGACTTTATTGAGATCCTTCAATCCTTCATCGTTATAATCTTGAAGATAATTGAGTACATTAATATTATCAGATTCAACTAGTTCTCCATTATATTTATACTCTTCATCATATTCATATTTCATTCCACCAGTACCATCATCAGTCATGTCATCAAGAAAAACGTATGGATTATAAATATCTTTTTTAATGAACTGATAGTTAGTATAAAGAGTTCTTCTTTCAAACTTATTACCATTCACCCCAGCATCACACATTAAAGAGATACCTTTACCATTTAACTGATTGATAAAGAATGGGTTAATTACATCACCAAGATTAAAACAAAAACAGAAGTTAAAGAGTTGCGATACGATAGTGTTATGAGACTTGAAGAGAGATGTGAGGATGTAATCCGTCTCAATATTTGGACGCTCATAACTGAGGAGGTTGTCACAGATGTAATCACAGGATATGACATTAGTCTTTTGTCCTGAAATGGTTGATACACCGTCAATGTATGCTGTTCCTGCTTGGAGATCAACATCAAGAACTTTGTTATTTCCTTCTGGAGATAAAATATGTAAACTTTTTAACCAGTCATAAAAGTATGTGACGAACTTATTATGAAATTCGTAACGTTTATCAGTAGAACCAATTGGAGATAAAGTAAATGACTTGGAATCCAACACTGTTCTTGATTTGAGATCGTTAGATATAGAACACAAGTCGAATGAAAAACTCAAATATTGATTACTACTCAATTTTTCAAGCCATATTGGCTGGAGACATTCATACTGTTTGTGATAAACAGGATAGCAGGAAGAACGTCTTGTTCCTGCGATGAATGAGTTATCCATTATACCAACTCTAACAGTTTCATTTGAAATTGTCTCATTAACCTGTTGAGTAAGACATGGTTCGATACTCCAAAAGTTTTCTTTGATATCTTTACAATACTTTTTAAGTGTGTATGAATGATCTTGGTTGAGATGATCGACCGATCCTCTCTTGTTATAAGGCACATTATCGGAAAGGGGAGTAAGTTGGAATCCTTGAACATATAACTGCCCATTATAATTCCCGAGGACAATATCCCATTTACATTGTCCACCAAGATATACACTAGTATTGTTCAACTGAAAGTTATTCATACTTAAATAATAATTTTAACACTCATCATTCTTATTATTTATTCATGACTAAAATCCCTACAAATATTGTAATTGGTCGTTTTCAACCTCTTACTGACGGACACATGAAGTGTATCGAAGCTGCATGGAAACAGCTCGGAATCGGTACGGTTATCTGTCTTGTTGATACACCTGAGAATAAGGTTGATTCCCGTCATCCATTCTCAACAAACATTCTCCTACCTATATATAATGAATTGAAGAATACTTTCAAGTACATCAACGACATCGTTGTTGTGAAGAATGCTGATATAGTTAAGATTGGAGAAGCTGTGAATAATAAGTATGAGATCAAGTCTTGGACTTGTGGAACGGATCGTATTGATTCATATACTACTATGTCTACTAAATACAAAGAACAAGCGGGTCTCGCAGAGGACTTCCAGATGATCGAGGTACCAAGAACCGATGATGACATTTCTGCAACAAGAGTAAGGAAGGCTCTTCTTGATGGAGACATTAAGACATTTAATCGTCTTACTCCTTATAACACCCTCCGTTCTTACATCAAAGAACCAAATAAAGTATATAATATATTAAGGTCGGAAATACTACAAGTTGGTTAAATCGCCGATTTTTTAAATTACATTTTTTCAAAAAATTATTATTTGGATAAATTAAGTAGAACTATACATGAAACAAAGTTACATTTATGAAACCTTAAATGACGCCAAGTCAATGACCATTGAGAAGAAAGATGGTTTTATGACATTAAGTGGTACATTCGGTGTTTGTGGTGTACGTAATAATAATTCCCGTGTATATGAGACTTCTAACTACAAGAAGATGGTAGAAGAGATGCAAGGGAGAATCAAACAGGATGGTGGTATCCCTGGTGAGCTCGAGCATCCTCAGTATATGAACATCACACTTGAAAACATCTCACATAAGATTACTGATATTAATATTGATGAGAATGGTGTAGTAAGTGGTACAATCACTCTTCTTAACACTCCTAAGGGTAAGATCGCACAAAGCATCGTTGAAGGTGGTCTTCCTCTTTTCATCTCATCCCGTGCTATGGGTAATGTAGATCCTAAGACTGGTACAGTTACTCTTGAAAGAATTTCCACTTATGACCTTGTAGGTACTCCTGGTTTCTCACAGGCAAGACTTCATCTTAATGAGAGTCAGATGGTTGACTTCGAGAACAAGATGCTTACTGAAGGCAAAGCAGAAATTGGTAATGATGTTTATACACAGATTTCTGAATCCAATATATTCTACGTAACAGAAAAAGAAGAAAATAAACCCGAAGAAAATAATATGAATGAAAAAGAGATTCTCGAGAAACTCGCAAAACTTGAAGCTCTCGAGGAAAGAGTAGCAAAAGCTGAAGCTCTTGAAGAAAGAGTACAATCTCTCGAAGAAGAGAATAAGAGCTTAAAGGAGGAACTTGAGAAGACTCCTAAGTTTGATTTAGAAACACTTACAGAAGGTATTCAGAACTGGTGCATCAATGAGTTCGCTCCTAAGATCGCTGGTTGGGTTACTGAAGAATTTGCTCCCGAACATAAGGATGAGATGGTTGATGAGGCTATGGAAGCCTTCAAGACTTATCTTCTTAACGAGGCCGCTCCTAAGATCCAGACATGGGTTGTTGAGGAGTTCGGTGGTGAGATCGAGCGTTGGGCAACCACAGAGTTCGCACAGGGTATCCAGAGTTGGATCGTTGAGGAATACGCTCCTGCATCACAGGCATGGCTTAATGAGCACTATGCACCTAAGGTAGAGGAACAGATCGCTAATGCAGTATCCGAGTCCAAGAAGAACAGTCTTTCTTCAATTGACGACACCCTTAAGCTCCTTGAAGGTCTTGAAGTTAACAAGCCTACATACAAGAGTGTAAAGTCAATCAACGAAGATGCTCCTAAATTCATCCAGGAAATGCCTGAGGCAGTACGTCCTCTTTATGAGAGCGCAAGTGATGAAATGAAGGAATCAATCAACAGACGTGCAAAACTCTACAACTTCAACAATGAAGGTTCTATCCAGAGATTCTGGGAGAGTATTGATTTTGACGCAGCCCCTGTAGTAAAGAACATTTACGAAGGTCTCGATCAGATCAGTGACGAGCGCGAGCGTGCAATCCGTGCTTCATTCCGTTCGTGGAGAAACATGAGATAATTAATTCTCAAACAACCTTGAAAAAGAGACATGCAAAAGCATGTCTCTTTTTGTTTGATCAAGTTTCTTTTAAATATGATTATTTAAACATGTATCAATCATCAGTACTATATAACAAGACACAAGTTCATTCGGATTTTCTAGAAAGTGATATTTGGAATTTGCTTGATAAGACATACCAGATACCCAAGACATTTGATTTTAATATATTTGAAATCCGAGATGAGAAATATATTGCTAGACCAGACATAGTATCTATAGATATGTATGGAGATCCAGTATTCGCTGATATTATATGTAAGTTAAACGGAATATCCAACCCATTTGAATTAAATGTTGGTATGACTATTATTCTTCCGTCCCCAAGTGATATATTTACGTTTACCCAGCAAGCCCCTCGTGATGAACTTGAAGGAAAAACAAATGATGAGATCCCAGTACCAAAAAGGAAAAATCAGAAACGTCAAGCAAACGAAGCAATTGTTGGAGATAAGAGATTTAAGATTGATGCAGCAAAAGGAATTGTTATTTATTAATGGCTAAACTCGAGGTTAAATACGATCCTACATTAGAGCAATCTGATATTATTGCGAGACTTGATAATTCAAGTCCCGAAGAGGCTGGTGACGACTATCAGGGGAACCAAACCGCATTACAACAAACTTCTATTTATGGAGTTATGTGTCCTATAATAGCGGTTAATAATATTATGGTTGCTTTTGAAGATATAATCAGTTTTGAACTCGATGACACAAGGCATGTCCCTAGTGTATCATTACATATATATGATAGAAAAAGCCTTATACAATATCTTGATGTTCCTGAATCAGACAATGAATTAAGAATACAAATTCTCCCGCCATTTGAAGACGCTTATAAGAAAATTAATCTTACATTTTTTGTATCTAACTTTTCTATGGGTGGAGAAAATGATTTATATATAGACGGTATTTATAAGCTCCCTTCATTTACATCTTCTCAATACAAGTCATTTGGTGAGGTATGTCTATATGACTTATTTGATCAAATCGCTACAGAGACTGGTTTGGGGTTCTCTACAAATGTGGAGGCTGGTGAAGATAAAAGATTTGTCTATTGTCCGTATACATCATATCAAACTGCTATAGAAAAAGAAATTTCTCATAGTGGAGACGAAACTACTATATATGACTGGTGGATTGATGTTTGGAATTATCTCAACCTGGCTAATATATATGAACGATTCACTAATATCGATTCAGAGGATGATATGAAAGTGTGGATTAGTGGTGCTGTGGATGAGGTTGGAGAAGGGATAAAAATAGAACCACAAGAAGTTCCTGCGGAATTGACTAATATATTTGGTACGGAAGAAAGTCAGTTACATGTGTTTGATTATAGAGTACTCACTAACCCAGGTATCAATGCTATTGATGGTACAGATAAAATATTTTCCGTATACTCCATGACTAATAAAGAGTATCAAGATACTTATATTAGTGATGGTGATGTGAAGAAAGACATATATAGTAATTTTGAATATAGTGGAGAAGTGTATGGAGAGTATGACTATATAACTAATGGTTTGTACGCAATACCATTTAAACAAAAAATGAAAAATGACACTTTGGAAGTAGACCTCGGACAACCACTTTTAGGAATTCAAAGAGGCAATCACGTCACCTTTGCTTGTTATTATAATGATGATAGCGTTGATTACCCTACTGCTGGTTTGGCTGAAGAGGGTGGAATGGAAGAAGACCCACAAACAGAGACTCCTGTGATGGAACCAGAGACATCAGGAGCAGACTCATTTAAACTTGATAAATCTGTCTCCGGACAATATATGGTTGCTGGTAATATATATAAATTTATTGGTGGACAATGGACCCATACTATTGTATTGAATCGTCCTCAGGAACAAAAACCAAAAATACTTGCTGAAGAAGAATAATGATTAGTTACGAAAATATATATAATTATTCATTTCCTGGTGATGGAACTCCGGGAGCTCTTGGAGATATGCATAGATTCAGAAGAGTAGAACGTACTGGGTTTAATGCAACAGATACTGTTGATGTTAGGTTCTTTAAGTTGCTTTTCTATTTTATCAACGACGAACAGGATCCTACTACTGTAGATTGGTTTAATGGTGGATCATCTGGTCTTCTTTCTCCAACCTGGTTGGATAATCCTTCAGGAGATTACTACAAGTATAATTCAGCATGGGCTTATCTCAAAAGTAATTATGAAGAAGAACGTGCTGATGCATTAGTGCATTTTGTTAATCTTCTTTCTCAAATATCATCCGAATCTCCTTGGTATTTTCAAAGCGTAAGTGGTGTAGATGAAGCATTGGCTCGAGAAAAATGGTCGGTTGGTGAGGAGAGAAAGAAGATATCAATAAAATGTTTAAACGACCCAGCAGATCACCGCATTGAATCCCTTCTTTCATTATATAGAAGTATAGTATGGAGTCATTCGCGCAAGTGTGAAGTGCTCCCAGCAAACCTTCGTAAATTTGATATGGGTATGTTTGTGTTCTCTGGTCTTTTTCGTGGATTGGTTGTTGAGGGAAATAATCAGAATCAATCAAATTGGGCTCCTATAGGAACATTTGATGAAAATACAGATAGAGGCAACTACAAATATCTCGAATTTCATAACTGTGAGATTAGCATGGATTCTATAAAATCCGGATTCGGTGAGATGTCTAATGAGTCTGGTTTTGAACAGGGATTCACAATTGATATATACTTCGATGATTGCTATGAACATGAATTCAATCCTTTTGTTATGAGGTCTTTTGGTGACTTTTTTGTGTGGGATGCTTGGGTAGGTAGCGGAAGGTCCGAAAATGGTGACACGACAGGAGATCCTTCGAATCCGTTTGAAAATGCAAGTAGAGTAGAGTCTATGGAAACAAACATGTTGAGGGATATTACGGATAGAGTTGGAGTACCACAGGACTCAAAATCCAGACTGGTCACACAAGCTGCCGACTCTGCGAGGGGTGTTGCAAGGAGTGCTCTTAATTCTGTAGTTAATGGTATCACAGGTGGACTTGGAAATATATATGGTAAAGGTGGGGGATTACAAGGAGCTGTTGATGCAATTAGTCAAGAAGTATCTCAACAAATTAAATCACTAGCTAATAAAGTATCCGGAAATATTAGTGACACTGCCAGCAAGGCATCTAAAACTATAACTCAAGGAGTAACTGCTCCTATACTCGGAACTATTAAAAAAACTAGTAATTCTGTTGCAGATGCAGTAGATACAGTTAATAATAGAGTAGTTGCTGGGTTCAATGACTCAACCGGAACATACACAAGGGGAGAATCCGATGAACTCGGTAATATATATTATGGTAATCAGGTTGGTAAGAACCGTTTAAATGTAATGAAATCTTAATATGAAAACTTTATTTGAATCTCTTGGATCATCAAACGTTGATGATAGTCGGTGTAATATTCTTGTTATAGTTAAACCAGGATTTTTTAAAGATATCCCGTTGATTATCAATAAGTTTGATGAAAAAGGATGGGTAGTTGACAGAATGAGAACCAAACAACTCCTTCCAGAGGAAGCAAAAAGACTTTACGATATTCATAAGAAAGAAGAGTGGTTTGATGAGTTATGTGAATATATGTCCAGTGAACCAACAACTGCTATACTGTTCGTTAAAGACACTCCTATGTCTCCGGATATGTTTGATGAAACTGGAGGAATCAAGGATGCTCTTCGAAAGGAACTCGGAGAGAGTGAGATGAGAAATGTGGTTCATAGCAGTGATTCATTAGAAAGATTGAAGATCGAGAGGGGAATCTATTTTTAAAAGATCCCCTTTATTTTTAGATATATTAATATATGGCACTAGATAAAGCAATAGAAGCTGGTAAGGAAAAGAGAAAACCTTATCGTGGAGCAAAAGCAGTTGACTGCTCTTGTAGAAATCATGGAACATGTGAGTGGTGTAGAGAGAATCGAATGTATAAGACAATTCGAGATCTCGCAAGAACGTGCCAGGAGATGAAAGAAAACGAATGAGTATATTTTCTAATAATATAGTTGAAGATCCGTGGGTTGGAATGGCATATAAATTCTGGAATTGTACCAATCCCAGGAACATGAACGATACTTGGAGAGATGCTTTCCGAATCAACTTCTCAAAAACTCGTCTCCGTGACTCTCTCAAAGACTTACTCGTCCGAGATGGACAAATGAAATTATCCGGAGAGGAGTTTGAAGAGATGAACACCGTTCTAAATCAACATTCTATATTTGAATTGAATGATGAGTATAAGTTTATCATACTCATTTGTCTTGTTGTCCCTACATTAAATGAGCAAAATCTATCTAATATATTTACTTCTTGTCTCAAGCAGACAAAATTAAGAAACGGAGATACCGTTACCGTTCGTGTTAGATTCCCTGAAAAAGAACATACTTTTGTAACAATCAATGTAAATACATTCACTCCACAGCGGATAGAGATTACTTTGAAGAGAAAGTAATCATTATTATTTATACATGAACGTTACAACAGGAAAACAGGGTTGGACACCAACTCTCGAAGATGAAGTAGATTATCAATTTATACAAAAAGTTCAAAGCGAAGTCACACAGTCTTGTGCACTTCCTTTCGCTTTACCTGCCGATCGTATCACTGCAAACATTATCAATGCAGCAAGACTCTTTTGGCAGAACTCCGATTTTGCTTGTGAGGAGAGATATTATATTCTCAAGAACTCAGATATCTGTAGAAGCAATGTAATGAATAAGATTGCTCAACTCCCAGAACAGGTTATTGGTGTACATGGTGTATATAGAGTAGACCAAGGATTGAAGTATGGTACTATGGGGGACTTTAGCCTTGAGAGAATGATGCTCAGTACTTATTCAATGTTCGGTGGTGTTGGAACAGTTGGTGGTGGATTTGTTAATGGCACCACTCAAGGATACACCCTTCCGGATGTAGTTATGAGTATGTATGAGGTGGATACATTTGACCAGTATCTCAACCCAACACTCACATATAACTTTAATCAATTCTCACACAAACTCGTTCTCCTTGGAGATTTGGGATATAGCGATGTTCTTATCTGTTGTAGTGTAAGATGCAGAATTCAAGACTTATACAATGACTATTATTTCTTCCGCGCTGTTGTTGCTCTTTGTAAGAAGAACCTCAGTACGATATATGGAATGTATGAATTCAAACTTCCTGGTGGAGTAACAATTAATTATGATAAACTAGCGGACCAGGCAGATAACGAACTCGAAGAAGTAAAAGAATACTTCGAAAACAATCGAGCTGTTGATTATTTCTTCATGCCAAATACATTATAAAAAAAGGAACCCCGAAAGGTTCCTTTTTTATTTGAGTTTGATTCCTTTTGAGAGATCCGGCATCTTTGGTTGCTGTGTCATCCTTGAAATGTTCTTTGGATTAGCAGCTTTCATATAATCATTTACATGATACTTATCCATTTCTGCCTGTTGTTTATCATTCTCTTCCTTAACCTGTCTATTCATCTCTTCTATAAACATCTCATATTCCCACATTGGCATCTTATCGATTTCCGAAGGTTGTATATGGAAGTTCTTCGCTAGAGATGCTTTGATTTGAATTAGGTTAACAACATTTATCCGGAATAGAGCAAATATACAATATTCGATATATGTTTGTGATAACCTAAAAGGTTCGTTACCTGGATCCAAACTTTTTAGCTTTTGATTCAACCTCGAAGAGAGCCCTGACGCCGTTAGGAAACTGAACATTGCTGGTGACCTCGGCACCGCAATGTGGACATTTTGTTGAGAGTTTCTCTGAAGGGTTGATAGTGATATTACGTACAACATCATTCATAAAGGAATTCATATCAATAGTCCATCCCTTATAAATATTCTGTGCCTGACGAACCTGAGTATCAAAGTTAGCAGCGTCGCGAGAAGGCTTACTGATCATCCATACCAAGAACTTAATAAAGTTCTCGTCAATGTCACGCCTGCCTTGTCTTGCACGAGCAATTGCCCAGTCAATGATTGCCTGATCCTTACCAAGCTTTGGAGTATAGAGGGTGACAGGGTCTGCATCGACATCATATTCGCGTGGATCGATAACCCATTTCTTTCCATCCCAATACTTCTCGATAAGATCATCATCAGGAAATTCGTATGTAAGAGAAGCTGAATTAAGAGTAAATATCAAGTCTTCATCACAGTTCTCACACTGGTCGGTATATTCGATCTTACTTTCACCATGTGAGAATGTATACTCGCGGACTTTAAGAATAAACCAGAAACGATCCCAAGAGTTCATTTCCTGCCATGTGTGTACATTGCCTTGTCCGTCAACCATTCTTACACAGAGACGAATAATTTCATTAAATACTTTGTTGAGCTCTTCGGGATTCTCTTCATCAACAGATGTCCAATTCTTGATTGCCTGTACGGTAGCTGGGCGGATTGAGAACTCCCAGTCATCATCATAGAAGAGTGAGCGCTTTCCGAGTTCACTCCTATCAAGTGGAATCCAACCAGAAGCAACAGTTGCGTCTGCGTCAGCCTTCTTTCCGGAACGAGCAATGAAACTAGCCATATCGGAATGTTCCTTATCAGCTAATTCCTTCTTTCCACCATAAGACTCGGGATGCTTTAGTTTACCGAGACTGGTTCCTTTCTTCTCCTCTTGTGGTTCCCCACCCATTTCACCAATCTGGCTTTCTAGATTGTTGTAATCGTTTTCTTTACTCATTATAAATGCATTTATTTGTATGTATAAAAAATATCCACAAAGACCAAATTCTTCAAACAATATCGATATTTTTATATATGAGTTTATTTGATTGCGAGCAAAACATAAGAAAAATTCGGTGGAAAGATATAGTTACTCCTGTGAATTTCTCGGTTACGTCTAAAATACCATCTACTATGATGTTTTTTGACGGTGAAGATATCAGTAAGTTAACATACAAAAGACCAACCGAGGAATTAAAGGAATTATTTGAAAATTTCTCAAAACAAATATTCTCTGATGATTTCTATATAGACCCCGAAAAAGATATATCTAGTCAATTAGGGGATGTTTTAAAATCCATTACCGATCGCGAATTTGTGATTGACGATATGACCATAAAGTTTGATAATCATATTCATCATGTATTTGAAAATGCTTATGGGCAGTTTATGTTGAGATGTAAAATGGGTATTGAAAATTTTCAACATCCTGAACGTGTATGTTATTTGCATATCTCCATAGACAACGATATTCATTGGTTTTATCCTATAGAATATATTTTAAAATCGTGATTATTTATCTATATGAAATCACTTCAAGAAAGCCTATTTGATCAAGATCTTATTGAAAAAGGAGTCCCGATTGATTTCGAGACGCTTCGCAACATGTTATTTCGCTTCGGGAGACGACATGCTAATTACTTTGATAAGAACGAAGTGATTTATCATGAAGGGAAAATGTCTATATTTATCAAGAAGTTCTTAGAGGAGAATGATAGCGCTTGCTTTGAGTTAGAATTTGGTGTGACTGATGTGTATTTAGGAGCGGAGAGAGATGAAACCGCAAAAAGGTTTCATGGGATCGACAAAGTTACATCGTTCAGTGTCCCCATCTTGAGATTCCATGATAGATGGGGTAGCATTACGTTTGCATCTCAGGATCTGAGCGCATGGAAATCATCAAAATCAGATATTAATGCAACTATAAGACAACTCAGGAAGAAGATAGATGTTGAGGAATTGGGGCAATATCATTATGTAACTATAGCAGCTACGGAAGAGAGTGTTGTAAAAGTGTTTGATTTGTATGATAAAATGATACAGCGTTTTTGTTCTAAAGACTTTGATAAGAAGCTTAAGAAGTATGTAGATAATTTTAAATCTAAACAAGAAATCCCCGGGCTTATCATGGATATTCTAATGAAAGAATTAATAACTAAAGCATGAAACACTTAACACAATATATATTAGAAGGTCTATTTAATGTAGATAAGAACATCTCAGATACTCATGAGATAGAAAAATCTCTATTTGAAGACCCCGATAGCGATTTTTGGAAATTCTGCTCCCCTTGTATTAATAACGGACAACCAGTTTGGTCCGTGAAAGATCTCAATAAGGAGATAGATATAAATAAAGATACTATTAAAATCGAATCTGATGTTAAATTGGATACAAAATATGTAAATCCATTCACAAACAAGTACTCACTTTATTGCTCTAATTTCTATCTCGGTGACCCACAAGGAAGAGGTCCTCATCCGGATCCTATCGCAAATGGTGGTGGATTTAAAGAAATCAATTGTACTGGCGTTGCGATTGATGGGTTTTGTGAAAAATTGGAAGGTTTTAAGTTTAACATAAATCCTGGGAGTGGTAGAATGAGTAGTGTGGCTAGAGTTAGATGGGCTTCAGATTTAGATTATTTTGATGCAGAATTCAATTTCGAAAGTAATGTTCTTCCAGTATTATCCCTTGTCGATGTCAGAGACTTTCCAGATCTCAAACATGTTAAATCAAATGCAACTGATATAAATATATATGATTGTAGTTTTTTTGATTGTGATGAGATTAAGAGTAAACTTGATAAGTTCTTTGGTAAAGGTACTGTTACTGCCAACGGAGTGACTAAAACCAAGAGT
>Ga0326512_10001868_pt1 | contig 15816 bp, 6 predicted proteins | sample 1_2617_0518_D_FD_203652 | JGI IMG/M metagenome (GOLD analysis project Ga0326512, IMG submission 203652) | Bovine rumen microbial communities from UC Davis, California, United States - 1_2617_0518 | ecosystem: Host-associated > Mammals > Digestive system > Stomach > Rumen | place: USA: California... | reverse complement strand
TTTCGGTTATTTCGACGATGACAACAGGGAGTATGTGATTACTGACCCTGCGACGCCTTTCCCTTGGATCAACTACTTAGGCAACGAGGATTTCTTCGGACTGATCTCCAACACTGCCGGGGGCTATCACTTCTACAAGGATGCGAAATACAGACGCATCACACGCTACCGATACAATAGCGTGCCCATGGACAGCGTAGGACGATACTTCTATATCAATGACGAGGGGACGGTGTGGAACCCGGGATGGAAGCCTTGTAAGACGCCCCTCGACAGGTATGAGTGCCGCCATGGCATGAACTACACCCGCATCACGGGAGAGAAAAACGGCGTGGAGGCTTCGGTGCTCTTCTTCGTGCCGCTGAAGACGTGGGCTGAGGTGCAGAAGGTGACGCTCTCCAACCATAGCGATAGGGTCAAACACCTGAAGGTGTTCAGCTATGCCGAGTGGTGCCTGTGGAATGCTGCCACCGACGGCGAGAACTTCCAGCGTAACCTCTCGACGGGTGAGGTGGAGATCATGGGGAGCGTGATCTACCACAAGACGGAATACAAGGAGAGACGCAACCACTTCGCCTACTACGCGCTGACCAACGCTCAGGCCGACGGCTACGACACCGACCGCGAATCGTTTGTGGGCCTCTACAACGACTTGTCGGAGCCGCAATGCGTGTTGGCGGGAAAGGCTGCCAACTCGGTGGCCCACGGCTGGAGCCCCATCGCCTCGCACTTCATCGAGGTGACGCTGCAACCGGGGGAGTGCCGCGACCTCATCTTCCTCTTGGGCTATGAGGAGAATGAGCAGGAAAAGAAATTCGAAGGGAGGGAAGAACTTAGAACTAAGAACGATGAACTTAGAACTAAGAACGAAGAGCTAAGAGCTAAGAACGAACAATCCCTCATCACGTCCTTGGGCGAGCTGGACCATACCATCATCAACAAGGAAAGGGCGCTGCAGGTGATAGGACGCTTCGCCTCGGTGGAGGCCGTCGATGCCGCATTCGACGAACTGCGCCGCATGTGGGACGAGCTGCTGAGCAAGTTCACCGTGACGAGCAGTGACCCACGACTGGACCGCATGGTCAACATTTGGAACCAATACCAGTGCATGATCACGTTCAACTTCTCGCGCTCGGCTTCCTTCTTCGAGAGTGGCGTGGGACGTGGCATGGGCTTCCGCGACAGCAACCAGGACCTCGTGGGCTTCGTCCATCAGGTGCCCAGCAGGGCCCGCCAGCGCATCATCGACATCGCCTCGACGCAGTTCCCCGACGGTGGTTGCTACCACCAGTATCAGCCCCTGACCAAGCGGGGCAACAACGACATCGGTGGCGGCTTCAATGATGATCCGTGCTGGCTCATCTTCGGCACCGTGGCCTACATCAAGGAGACGGGCGACTTCGGCATCCTCGACGAGATGGTGCCCTTCGACAACCAGCCGGGTTCTGAGGTGACGCTGTTTGACCATCTGCGCATCTCGTTCGACCATGTGGTCAACAACTTAGGCCCGCATGGGCTGCCGCTGATAGGTCGTGCCGACTGGAACGACTGTCTCAACCTCAACTGCTTCTCATGGGACCCCAACGAGAGCTTCCAGACGACGGAGAACAATAGCGAGGGCTCCAAGGCCGAAAGCCTGATGATCGCGGGCCTCTTTGTGCTCACGGGCATGCAGTATGTCACTCTTTGCCAGGAGTTGGCCAAGCGAGATCCCTCACGCTCCACCCTTCATGCTTCATTAAACGAGGAGGCACAGCGGGCACAGCAGTGCATCGACGCCATGGTGGAGGCCGTCAAGCAGCACGGCTGGGATGGCGAATGGTACCTGCGCGCCTACGACTTCTATGGTAATAAGATTGGTTCAAAGGACAACGAGGAGGGCAAGATCTTCATCGAGTCGCAGGGTTTCTGCACGATGGCCGGCATAGGACTGGCCGACGGCATGGTGGACAAGGCCCTCGACGCCTGCAAGGAGCACCTCGACTGTGAGCACGGTATGGTGCTCAACAACCCCGCGTTCACCCGCTACCACGTGGAGATGGGCGAGATTTCCAGCTACCCCGCTGGCTACAAGGAGAATGCGGGCATCTTCTGTCACAACAACCCGTGGGTCATCATCGGCGAGACGGTGGCCCATCGCGGCAACGATGCCTGGGAGCACTACACCAAGATTTGCCCCGCATGGATCAAGGACCAGCAGTTGCACAAGGTGGAGCCATACGTCTATTGCCAGATGGTGGCCGGCAAGGATGCTGCCCGCCCGGGTGAGGGAAAGAACTCGTGGCTGACGGGCACGGCGGCGTGGAACTGGCTGACCATCACGCAGTACATCCTCGGCATACGTCCCACCTACGACGGTCTGGAGATTGCGCCCTGCATCCCATCGACGCTGCATGAGTACACCGTACACCGCGTCCTGCGTGATGCCGAGTTTGACATCACCGTCAAGAATCCCGAGGGACGCGAGAGCGGTGTCAGCCGCATCATGCTCGACGGGGCTCCCGTGGAGGGTAACATCATCAAGGCCACTCCCGGCAAACATGTAGTCGAAGTAATCATGTAACGCACAATGGCAAAGTTAAGAGAAAAAATCGGATATGCATTAGGTGACGCCGCAGCAGGTGGCATCACCTGGAAAGTGATGTCGATAGCGTTTCCGCTGTTCTTCACCAACATCTTCGGCCTCACCGTGGCCGACACCGCCACGCTGATGCTCATCGCCCGTATGTTTGACGTGGTCACCGACCCCCTCATGGGCACCTTGGCCGACCGCACCCAAAGCCGCTGGGGCACCTACCGCCCCTGGCTCATCTGGGGAGCCGTCCCCTTCGGACTGATCTTCGCCCTGCTCCTCTACACCCCAGAGCTGGGTCCCGTGGGCAAGCGCATCTGGGCCTATACCCTCTATCTGCTCATGATGGTCGTCTACACCGCCGTCAACGTGCCCTACGGCTCTTTGCTCGGCGTGATGACCTCCGATGACAACGAGAAAAACCAGTTCTCCAGCTTCCGCATGGTGGGTGCCTACGCCATGGGCTTCGTCACCCTGCTCTCCTTCCCCTATCTACAGAAGATGGTGGGCGGCACCGAGCAGCACCAGTATGCCGTGCTGGGCGCCTTCTTCGGCATCATCGCCGCGGCGGGCACGTTGGCCTGCGGCCTGCTGACCCGTGAGCGCCTGAAGCCCGTGCGTGCCGAGAAGTTTTCGCTGAAGCCCTTCGCCGACCTGCTGCACAACAAGCCCTGGATCATCCTGACACTCATCGGCGTCTGCATGAACTTCTTCAACGGCTTCCGCTATGCCGTGGCAGGCTATATGTTTGAGTACTGCATGCATGGCGACGTCACCGTCAGCGGGCTCATCATCAACTACACGGTGTTTATGACCTTCGGCGAACTCACCTGCATGGTGTTCGGCGGTGTGTCGCCCGCCTTCACCAAGTGGGTGGGCACCAAGCGCAAGGCCTTCCTGTGGGCAGCCGTCATCTGCGTGGTCACGTCGGTGCTCTACTTCTTCATCCCCATGGACCCCGCCTATATCTGGCTGATGGTCGCCGTGGTCGTGCTGACGTCAGTAGGCATAGGCATCTACTCGCCCCTGCTGTGGTCGATGTATGCCGACGTGTCCGACTACTCCACGGAGAAGAACGGCACCTCGTCCACCGGACTCATCTTCTCGTCGGGCACCATGGCCATGAAGTTTGGCACCGCCATCAGCGGCTCGCTGGTCGCCCTGCTGCTCGGCATCGCCGGCTTTGCCTCCGGCACTGACCCCGTGACCGGCCAGACCACGGTCACCATCACCGATGCCGAAGCCGTCAACAGCATGATCTGGTCGCTGTTCTCCCTCTTCCCCGCCATCATCGCCCTCATCATGATGGGCCTGCTCTACGTCTATCCCATCAAGAAGTGAGTCTCCCGCCGTCGGCGGGCCTGATGGCAGCGGGGAGTCCTTTCCCGAAAAAGGTTCAAAATCTGTTATTCTTGGGTTCGAAAACTAATATTGCTTAGTTTTCGAACCTTTTCTGTACGCTGTCCAACCCCGTTTTGTGGCGTTCTACGTACTTTTGCACCACCAATCCGATAACCCCGACGAGAAGACTATAAATTTTTTAATTCCAAATAATCATGATGAAAATCTATCAAAGTATTACCCGTGCAACAGTCGTCAGCGCATGGCTGTTGACGGCAGGCGTACAGATGGTATCGGCCGCCGACATGGCCGGTATCATGGCGACCCAGCAGGCCGCGAAGGTGATCGGCACGGTCACCGACGGGACCGAGCCTATCATTGGAGCCAGTGTGAGAGTGAAGGGAAAGAGCCAGGGGACGGTGACCGACCTGGATGGACGATTCCAGTTGGACGTGGCCCCCGGCACGGAGCTCGTCATCAGCTACATTGGCTATAAGGAAGTGACCGTCAAGGCCACCAACGGCATGAAGATTGCCCTGCAGGAAGAGAACACTGCGCTCAGCGAGGTGGTGGTGACGGCATTGGGCATCAAGCGCGAACGCAAGGCATTGGGCTATGCCCTGACGGAAGTGAAGGGTGAGGAGCTGACCAAGGCCAAGGAGACCAACGTCATCAACTCGCTGGCAGGTAAGGTGGCGGGCCTGGTGGTCAACCAGACGGCTGGCGGCGCCTCGGGCTCCACTCGCGTGATGCTACGTGGCAACACGGAGATCAGCGGCAACAACCAGCCCCTCTATGTCATCGACGGTGTGCCCCTCGACAACACCAACTTCGGCAGTGCAGGCACCGAGGGTGGCTACGACCTGGGCGACGGCATCTCGGCCATCAACCCCGACGATATTGAGAATATGACCGTGCTCAAAGGCCCTGCCGCCTCGGCCCTCTATGGCAGCCGCGCCTCACATGGCGTCATCCTCATCACCACCAAGAAGGCCGAGAAAGACAAGATCTCGGTAGAGTACAACGGCTCGTTTACCGTTGATACCCAGCTGGCCAAATGGGACGACATCCAGGAGACCTACGGCATGGGCTACGGCGGTGCCTACTCGCCCACTGCCACCAGCGGCACCAACAGCAGCTGGGGCGCCAAGGCCGATGACTTCGACGTGGAGTACTTCGACCATCAGCAGCGTCCCTTCCAGATGTATCCCCACAACGTGAGCGACTTCTTCCGCACAGGTTTCACCACCCAGAACACCGCCATCCTGTCGGTCAACAGCGGAAAGACGGGCATCCGATTCTCCGTCACCGACATGCGCAACAAGGACATCCTGCCCAACACCCACATGGGACGCGACAACTTCAACCTGCGTGTCAACACCTCGGCAGGCCCCATCGACTTCGACTTCACCGCCAACTACACCCGTGAGGACGTGAAAAACCGCCCCGCCTTGGGCGACTCGCAGAGCAACGTAGGCAAAAACCTGATGACGCTCGCTGGTACTTACAACCAGGCTTGGCTGAAGAACTACGAGACCGCTGATGGTGACTATGCCAACTGGAACGGCAACGACCAATACAACAAGAATCCCTACTGGGATCTCTATAAGAACAACAACGAGACGGCCAAGGACGTGTTTCGTCTGACCGCCAAGGCCATCTGGAACGTAGGCGAGCACCTGAAGCTGCAGGGCACCGTGGGTTCCGACATCAACTTCATGACCTTCGAAGACTTCGTCAGCCGCACCACACCGGGCAAAGCCGCCGGACAGCTACAGATACAGCAGTTCAACAACCGCACCCTGAATGCCGAGCTGCTGGCCCTCTACAACAACCAGTGGGGCGACTTCGACTTCAATGCCACCGTGGGTGGCAACATCTTCAAGGTGAGCAACAAGACCGACATCCAGACGGGCACCAACCAGCAGATGAAGAACATCGTGGCCATCATGAACTATGCCGACCAGAGCATTCAGCAGAATACCTACAAGAAGCAGATCAACTCGCTCTTCGCATCCGCCAGCGTGGGCTATCTGCATACCTACTACCTGGAGGGGACCGTGCGCCGTGACCAGTCATCGACGCTGCCCACCGACAATAATGTATATGTCTATCCCTCACTGTCGGGTAGCGTTGTCTTCTCTGAGTTCATCAAGAGCCAGAAGATACTGAGCTACGGCAAGCTGCGTGCTTCATGGGCCAAGGTAGGCTCGGACACCGACCCCTACCAGCTGGCACTCAACTACACTACCGGCAAGTATGCCTACAGCAGCGACAAGGTGATTGGCATGATCAACAACAACACTCAGCCCAACAAAGATCTGAAGCCCACGATGACCAATAGCTATGAGCTGGGTCTGGAGATGAAGTTCTTTCACAACCGCCTGGGTCTTGACGTGACCTTCTACGATCAGGTGTCAAAGAATCAGATCATCGGACTGGCTTCGTCATCGACCTCCGGCTACAACTATCGCCTGATCAATGCGGGTGAGATTCAGAACAAGGGTATCGAGATTGCAGTCAATGGCCGCGCCCTGCAGTACAAGGACTTTGCCTGGGATGCTGGTGTGAACTTCTCGAAGAACGCTAACAAGGTGAAGAAACTCGTCGACGGCATGGACTACTTCGAATTGGAGAAGGCTACATGGTGTGGCGTCTCTGTAGGTGCAGAGGTTGACAAGAACTTCGGCTCCATCATCGGCAAGGACTTCAAGCGCAACGATGCTGGTCAGGTCATCATCAATCCTGAGAGTGGTCTGCCCATCGTTGATGACAAGACCCACACCTTAGGCAATGCCTCATGGGACTGGACGGGTGGTTTCTACTCGACCTTCACCTATAAGAACTTCCGTCTGTCGGCTGGCTTCGACGTGAAGGTGGGTGCCGATCTCTTCTCCATGTCCATGCGCTCAGCATACTCAACGGGTAAGGCCAGCGGCACGGTGGATGGCCGCGAAGCATGGTACCAGTCGGAAGAAGAGCGCAAGGCCGCCAACATGACCATCAAGGAATGGCGCGAAGCTGGCAACTGCAAAGGCTACATCGTACCCGGCGTGATAGAGAATGCCGACGGTACCTTCCGTCCCAACGACATCCCCGTGAACCCAGAGTCGTACTGGAAGAGCGCTGCCGACAATGCCCCCTCGATGTTTATCTACGACAATTCCTACGTGAAGTGTCGTGAGCTGACGCTCGGCTACTCCTTCCCCGAGAAGATGCTGGGCAAGATGGTCAAGGGCCTCAGCCTCTCGTTCGTGGCTCGCAACCCGTTCATCGTCTGGAAGAACATTCCCAATATCGACCCCGACTCGGGCTACAACACTTCCGGTCTTGGCCTGGAGTATGGCTCACTGCCCTCACGCCGTAGCTATGGTCTTAACGTGAATGTGAAATTCTAAAAGCCCCCCTCTAACTCCCCCCCTGGGGGGAGGATAGATAGAAAGGGCATCCGAGGGGGGGAAAAGGATAGAAAAAATATATAAGAATAATAGAATATAATAATATAAGAATAATATGATTATGAAAAGAAATATCATCAATATGCTTCTTTACTTGGCAGCTGCTCTCCCCATCGGGGGAGTCGGAGGGGGACTTCTCTCCTCTTGCAGTGACAGCTATATGGAGGAGAAGAATACCGACGAGACGAAAGCCTCTTCGATCGATCCAAATGCTCAGCTGACCACCGCGCTGCTGCAGACCTATGGCGACTTCGGCCTGATGGATACCTATCGTAGCTATATCACGGGCTTCACCCAGCACTTCGCTGGCGGCTGGAACGTCAGCAACTATGCTGGCTCGGTGCATGCCGTCGACGACCAGATGCGACTCATCTGGGATCAGTACTACAGCGTCAGCGTGAAGAATCTTGTCGATGCCATCGCCAACTCAGCCGATCGTCCCAATGCCAATGCAGCCCTCCGCATCCACAAGGTCTACTTGATGTCGGTGCTCACCGACACCTATGGTGACATTCCCTGCTCCGAGGCTGGCAAGGGTTTCCTGGAAGGTATCGCCAATCCCAAATACGACAAGCAGGAAGATATATACAACTATTTCTTCGATGAGCTCGAAGCCTGTGTCAACCAGTTGGGTACCGGCAGCGACCGCATCAATGGCGATGTCACCAGCCTGAGTGGAGACGTCAAGCTGTGGAAGCAGTATGCCAACTCGCTGCGCCTGCGCTATGCCATGCGTATCTCCGACGTGAACCCCACAAAGGCTAAGGCTGAGTTTGAGAAGGCCCTCGCTGCCGAGGGAGGCTATATCCGGACAGCCGACGACGATGCCTACATCGTCTACACCAATGGCCCGTTCACCCTCTATGACGGCTCACGTGACCTGGACTTCCGTGTGAATGCCTTAGGCGAAATCCTCTACGGACAGGATCCCACCTCACCCACGATGATCTGCTCTACATTCTTCAATCTGATGAACGACCTGAAAGATCCGCGCCTCTATCGCATCAGCCGTCACTATCTGAACACTCGTCGTAGCGAGATCTCACCCGACCGCGAATGGAATGTCGACGTCACCGACGAGGTGATTGCCTATCTGAACCGCTCTGGCCTGACCGAGTCGCCTTGCAACCCCGGTGCTGCCTGGTACGACAACTGGATCAACGCCCCCGCCAACTCCGAGATTCCCACGCTGGAGCGTCTGGTCAACACCTATCCTGAGGCTGGCTTCGACGGCAGCAACTTCCCCGCCCGCATGCTGCGCCCCATGTTGGCCATCGACTTCGAGATGCCCAACTGCCCTGGCATACTCATGACCTCTGCCGAGGTTGAATTCCTGCTGGCAGAGGCATTGTCGAAGGGCTGGAACGTCGGCGGTACGGTGGAAGACCACTTCACCAATGGTGTCAAGGCCGCCATGCAGTTGGTCAACGACTTCTACCTGCAACCAGCCAACAAGATTTCCGATGCCGATATCAACGCCTATATCAGCAACATCCTGGCCAGCGGAGCCCTCACAGCCAATGCAAAGGAGGCTATCAACACGCAGGCATGGATTCTACACATGACCAACCCAGCCGAAGCATGGGCCAACCTGCGCCGTTCAGACTATCCCGTACTGCAGGATCGTACGAAGCTCGACAAGTTTGAGTCCGACTTTACCTACGACGACACCAACCTCAACACCCCGGTACGCCTGCGCTATCCCATCCTGGAGGCACAGTACAACAGTGTCAACTATCAAGAGGCGCTGGATCGCATGGGTGGTAGCGATGACTGGCACCACCGTCTGTGGTGGGACACCAAGGAAATCAACGTGAAATAGAGTAGCCCCCTCTAACTCCCCCCCAGGGGGGAGGATAAATAGAAACGGACACCGGGCCCCCCTCTAACTCCCCCCCTGGGGGAGGATGGATAGAAAGGCCACCAGAGGGGGGAAAAAGGATAGAAAAAATATATAAGAATAATAGAATTTAAAACAATGAATAAAAATATGAAAAAGAATATATTATCATTTGTTGCTTTCTTGGCAACAACGCTCCTCCTCGGGGGAGTTGGAGGAGGACTTCTCACAAGCTGCACCAGCGACGAAGACCCCTTCTTCACCGCAACCGAGGATGATGCCCCCCGCTTCCTCAACACCGACATTCCGGAGGGCAAAGGGGGAGAGATGCCTGTACTGACCACCATCCCCCGTACGACCAACTTTGTCTTCAAGGTCATCGTTACCCCCGTCAACCATACCACCATCACATGGTTCATAGACGATGAGCAAGTGGCCCAGGGCGACACCATCGACACCCCACTGTTAGCAGGCGAGCATCTGCTGAAGATTGTGGCCACCACCACCAAGGGTCTGAGCACCTCACGTACCTGCAAGGTCAACGTGCTGGCTGTCGACGGAGATCCTGTGCTGGCCAGCGATGGCAAGTCACGCTGGCTCACCATCGGAACGACCAAAACCATCGACTGCACCAACGTGAACAGCGTGTCAAAGGTGTTCATTGGCAAGAAGCAGGCCACCAACGTAGCCTTCGCCAACGGTCGACTCACCTTCGACGTCCCCACCATGGAAGAGGGAGCCTACATGGTCAGTATTGAGGATGCCACAGGCATGCGATATGGATGCGGCCTGTTCACCGTCAGCAACGATGAGTACGTCGATCCAGGCGTCAAGGAGACTGTGCTTTGGGAGGGCAGCACCGACATCAACTGGGGTGCCAGCAACGTGCTCCTCTCTCCCGAGGTGATGGCGGCAGTGGCCGTAGGCACCACTATCCGTCTGTACTACGAGATAGTCGACATGCCCGATGGCTACCACGCCATGCGCATCACCACCAATTATTGGGGTGACAATGCCGAGGATCAGGTGGTGGCACAATTCGACCTCACAGAAGAGACCCCCAACCCCTTCGAGTTTACCTATACTGCAGCCAACAAGGAGATCGTGGACAGCCGTGAGGGAATGCTCATCGTGGGCTATGGCTACAGACTGACCAAGGTGGTCGCTGTAGAGAACGTGGCTCCCGCCGAAAAGAATCTCTGGGAGGGCAGCACCGACATCAACTGGGGTGCCAGCAACGTGCTCCTCTCTCCCGAGGTGATGGCGGCAGTGGCCGTAGGCACCACTATCCGTCTGTACTATGAGATAGTCGACATGCCCGACGGCTACCACGCCATGCGCATCACCACCAATTATTGGGGTGACAATGCCGAAGATCAGGTGGTGGCACAATTCGACCTCACAGAAGAGACCCCCAACCCCTTCGAGTTTACCTATACTGCAGCCAACAAGGAGATCGTGGACAGCCGTGAGGGAATGCTCATCGTAGGCTATGGCTACAAACTGACCCGTATCACTTACGAGTAATCATGAATAAATAGTTTAGTTAGTAGTTGTTTTTTTTCGGTCTTGTTGGTAGTCTGCATGATAAGTAGGCTACCAACTTGTTTTTCCACCATCCACTATCCACTATCCACCATCCACCCTTCACCATCCACCATCCACTATCCACTATCCACCCTTCACCATCCACCATCCACTATCCACTATCCACTATCCACTATCCACTATCCACTATCCATAAATACCAATCTCCTTCACCTGTCTCTCAAAGTCATCACGGCGACCTGCGGCTTTGTTCTTGATACGGGCACGATAGGCGTAAATGGAGTTGGGTGAATAATGAAGGAACTCAGCTATCTTTGAACTCTCGTCAATACCCAAACGGATAAGGGCAAAGATACGCAGGTCGGTGCTGAGTTGACCCTGGCCTGCAGGCTCAATCCTTTCCTCGGGTCGGAGCAAGGCATTGAAATCGGCAACGAAGGTGGGGAACAGATGAAGGAAGAGCGTGTCGAAATGCTGGAACAGCTCTTTCAACTCGTCGGCCTTCAACTGGTCAGAGCCTGTCATGCGAAGCAAGTCGCCATGCTGGTTGGCTTTCAGCTTCCGATTAATCTTAAGACGGTAGTTATCCAACTTGTCAATATATTCGGAGCAAATGCTCAGGAATTTTCCCAGATACTCGTCTTTCACCCTGTTAGAGTCGTTGAGGTGGATGATGGCATGGCGTAGTTGCTCGTTGGTCTGAGAAAGGGCAGTGTTGGCACTCGAAAGCTCGCTATTCATGGCCGACAACTGGCTGTTGAGGGTGGCCAAGTCATTGCGTGCCGAGGCCAACTGGCGTCTTTTCTTCTGTATATAGGCAAGAAGGATTAGCAGGCCCACGGTGAGGAAGCTGATAAGGACGATAGTGCTGATGTGACGATGGTTTGCCGTCTGCAGCTGACGTTTGTATTCATCGTTGATATTGGTGACGATGGGAGCCACAAGCCACGAACGCATGTGTGAACTGAAACGCACAAGGCACTGCCAGCTGAAGTCTATGTAGCGGTGGGCACGATCCAGGTCGGTATCTTGGGTGGTGAGTGTCTCGGCGAGGCTCCACAGGGCTCCCTGATCCATAATGGCATGACGGATATCGATGAGGGCCGACTGAGCCAGCCAGTAGCGCTGCTGGTCGATATTGCCCATATTGCCATAGATGACAGAGCGGTAGTAGGCCATGATGGCCCACTGACGACTTTGTGGCTGACACTGCTGCTGCCATAGGTGACTGTAGGCGATGGCATCAGAAGGAAGGCCTTCGTTAATGAGGAGGATGGTGCGTAGTTGGAGCCAGATGACCGACGTACTGTCAAGGCGTGTTTGCAACGAGTCGTAGAACTGTCGGGCCTGGGCAAAAAAATCGCGTTGCAACCGCACATCATGCGAGTAGTAGCCCATCTCGGTGTACAGATGGTGCTGCCCCAGCAAATACTGTGTCCTTAGACTGTCGGATAGGCGAGCGGTGTCGATACGTCCAAAATGGATGCTTGCCTCGGTATAGTAGCCTGCCTCGACGAGCTGGTCGGCCAGCACGATGAGGGTCTCAACATAGTGGTCTTCACGTCGCATTTCCCGTGAGAGGTCAAGACACTGATAAAGATAGGTGATAGCCGAGTCATTGTCGAAGGGGATATACTCCTGACAGAGTTGCTTGGTGATGATATAACGTTGCGGGGCGAGACGTGCTGACCGCAACTTACCTTTTAGTGAAGCTATGCGCTCATTCTTCTGCTGCAGAAAGACATGCGACGAGTCAATGGCATTATCAAGCTGGGCATAAAGCGAATCCATGTTGACGGGACTGGCAGCAAAGCCTGGGCAGCACAACCATGCAGCAGCCATCATGAGCAATAGAGTTTTCATTGTTGGTTAGTTGTTTTTATTATTGTGTATTGGCTTACAAAGATAAGCATTCTTACTCAGAAAATGGCAAAGGGGGCGCTTTTTTACTTTTTTTTACATATATTTTTATAGGAACTGTCCATATTTCCGCATACCTTCGATTTTACTTATCTCATTGACTGACAGTATTTTCTGAAAAACAATGGCCCATAATCATCCATATTGCAATCTTGACGAACTGGTTACGCGCTACTTTTCTTCTTATCTTTGCAGTGCAATATAACTAAAAACAAAATAACCTATTCAATTTTACATTCATTACTATTTATGAGAAAAGACATGAAACTGCTTACGGCGATGCGGCGAACGGGGTTTGTCGTGCTCGCAATGCTTTTTTCTTTGACAGCCGTTGCCCAGAAGATAGCGGTGACGGGGACTGTGGTCGACGAGATTGGGGAAACCGTGATTGGTGCCTCAGTGGTGGAAAAGGCCAACACGAAGAATGGCACAGTGACCAACCTGGATGGACAGTTCACGCTGAAAGTAGAGGCGGGAGCCGTGCTCGTGGTCTCCTATATAGGCTACACGACCCAGGAGGTGAAAGCGCAGGATGGGATGACCATCGCCCTGAAGCCCAACGACAAGATGTTGGAGGAGGTTGTGGTCATTGGCTACGGTGTGCAGAAGAAAAGCGTGGTGACGGCCTCTATAGCCAAGGTGTCATCCGACGACCTTGACGGCAAGACTCGCCTGCGAGCCGAAGATGCCCTGAAGGGTATGGCAGCAGGCGTACAGGTAACCTCTGCCTCTGGTCAGCCGGGTGCGAAGTCGATGATTCGTATACGTGGTATCGGTACCATCAACAACTCAGAACCTCTTTATATCATAGATGGTATGCCCACTGACCAAAACGGCATGGAAGCTGTCAACCCCACTGACATCGAGTCGATGGAGGTGCTCAAGGACGCTGCCTCGGGCGCTATCTACGGGGCACGTGCTGCCAATGGCGTGATTCTCATCACCACGAAGAAAGGGAAGGTGGGAAAGGCAAGCATCAACTATAACTTCAGTCAGGGCTGGCAGAGCGCATGGAAAAAGCGCGATGTGACAGGGGCCGTCGACTATGCCATCCTACAGAATGAGCGCCGTGTGCAAAACGGATTGGCTCCTCTCTAAGACGATCCCTACCACCTAAGGGATGCCAACGGTGAGGCCATCAGCGGATTTGGGACGAAATGGCAAGACTTGCTCTTCAACGACAACGCTCCCATTCAGCAGCACGACCTGAGCATCAGCGGGGCTTCGGAAAAAATCAACTACTATCTGTCGTTAGGCTATTTCGACCAGGAAGGAATCGTGGGTGGCAACTACGGACAGTCTAACTACGACCGCCTGACCGTTCGCTCCAACAACCAGTTCTGCTTGCTGGATAGTTCGAAGGAGCGCAGTTTCCTGAACAAGTTGGACTTAGGCGCCAACCTCTCGTATATGCGTGTACACAGCACTGGCATCGAGTCAAACAGCACCTGGGGGTCGCCCTTGGGCTCTGCCCTCTATCTGGCTCCCACGCTGCCTGTGACGCTGCAGGGCCAGCAGGCTCAGGACATGATAGACCGTTATGCGGCCTACGACCTCTACTATGACGCCAACGGCAATCCCTATACGATACCGGGCTTCGTTGGTAGCTATAATGAGCAGAACAACCCCATCGCCATGATGCAGGGCAATCCAAACAAGAACTGGAGTCACAAGCTGATGCCGAAACTGTCGCTCGACTTACAGCTTTGGGATGAGCTGAAATATCACTTCTCCTACAGCGCCGAGCTCTCTTTCTGGGGCTACGACGGGGCTACGCTACAGAAATACTACCTCTCTGGCAACAACACCAGCGACCACACTCAGGCCACTGCCTACAAGGGCAACAGCAGCTCTTGGCAGTTGGAGAACACGCTGACGTATGACAAGACCTTCGGCAAGCACTCCATTGGCGTGGTGCTCGGACAGTCGGCCCTGAAATCCAAAGGCGACGAGCTGGGCGGCTCTCACTGGAACTTGGTGAACGTGGAAAAGCCTTCCATCAACTACACTTCCGGAGGCGACTTGGAGATTGCCACCGATGCGGATGGCCAGATGACGGGTGCCAAGAGCTTGGTGGGCGTCTGGGGCGGTCCCTATACGGAGCACCGTCTGAGCTCGCTCTTTGCCCGTGTGAGCTATAACTACGACGAACGCTACATGGTGCAGGCTACCATCCGCCGTGACGGCAGCTCTCGCTTCGGCTCCAACAACAAATATGGTACGTTTCCCTCTTTCTCCTTGGGTTGGAACATCATGAACGAGCAGCTGATGGAGCAGACACGCGACTGGCTCACCAACTTGAAGCTGCGTGCCAGCTGGGGTAAGAACGGCAATGACAACATAGGCGACTTCGCCTATACCACCATGACGGCAATGGGCGGCAGCAGCAACTACTATTTTGGCCGTACGGCTGCGATGGACTATGGCTCTAAGGCCAACAGACTGGCTAATGAAGACCTGAAATGGGAGGAGAGCGAGCAGACCGACCTGGGCATTGACTTAGGATTCTGCAACAACCAACTGACGCTGAGCATCGACTACTATATGAAGAAGACCAACGGCATGATCATCGAGATGCCCATCCCGAGCTATGTAGGCGAGAGGCGTCCGCTGGCCAACGTGGGTGACATGGAGAACAGCGGCTGGGAGTTTGAGTTAGGATACAAATGGAGCTTCGGTGATGCACACTTCGCCGTGAAGGGCAATGCCTCATACCTGAAGAACAAGCTGACGAATATTGGCAACGACACCGGATTTATCAACTACGGCATCAACCAGTTCAGCGATGGCGGTACGCGTGCCGAGAACGGACAGCCGTTCCCCTTCTTCTATGGCTACAAGACCAACGGCATCCTGCAAAACCAAGCAGAGGCTGACGCCTATAACGCCAAGTACGGCACCAACTCTCGTCCGGGAGACTTCCGCTTCGTGGACACCAACAACGACAACATGATCACTTCTGACGACCGCACCAACATCGGAGACGGCATTCCCGACTGGACGTTCGGCCTGAACTTTGATGCCGATTGGATGGGCTTCGACCTGGGTGTCTTCTTCCAGGGAGTAACGGGTGTCAACGTGTTTGACGCCACCTATCGGCAGGACATCTCCTCGGGTAACTATCCCACTTGGGTACT
>Ga0326512_10001866_pt1 | contig 15819 bp, 25 predicted proteins | sample 1_2617_0518_D_FD_203652 | JGI IMG/M metagenome (GOLD analysis project Ga0326512, IMG submission 203652) | Bovine rumen microbial communities from UC Davis, California, United States - 1_2617_0518 | ecosystem: Host-associated > Mammals > Digestive system > Stomach > Rumen | place: USA... | reverse complement strand
TGTGCAGGGTTCTGATAGCCCGGAACAAAAAGCAAAGAATCTCCAATTGTTCGGAAAAGGTGAAATAAAAGTTTTAATTACTAAGCCAAAAATAGCTAGTTTTGGGTTAAACTGGCAGAATTGTCATAATGTAATATTCGCTTCATTGTTGGATAGTTATGAACAATATTATCAAGCTGTGAGAAGATGTTATAGATTCGGTCAGAAATATCCAGTAAATGTTTATAGAGTAATTTCTGATGGGGAAATTAAAATTCTTGATAACATTAAACGAAAGAATGATGATTTTCAGTATATGCAGAAAAAAATGAGCGTATATACAAAGAAATATGTTCGGGAAAATCTTAAAGTTGAATTCAAAGAGTTGGATAAATCATATAATCCGACTGTTGAAGTAATAATTCCAAATTGGTTAATTTCAGAGGAGTAGAAAATGAAATGTTTGAATCAGGTAATTAAAGAGCGGTATTCAATTTATAATGGTGATAGTTGTGAAATAATGAATTCTATTCCAGACAATAGTATTCATTATTCTATTTTCAGTCCTCCTTTTGCTGATTTGTATGTTTTCAGTAATTCGGAAAGGGATATGTCAAATTGTAAAAGCAAAAGCGAATTTTATGAGCATTTCAAATTTATTGTTAAAGAACTTTATAGAATAATGATGAATGGTAGATTGGTTAGCTTCCATTGTATGAATTTACCAACTAGCAAACAGAGAAACGGTTTTATTGGTATTACGGATTTTAGGGGTGATTTGATAAGGCTGTTTCAGGATTGCGGGTTCATCTATCATTCTGAAGTTTGTATCTGGAAAGACCCTGTTATAGCAATGCAAAGGACTAAGGCATTAGGGCTTCTTCATAAACAGATAAAGAAAGATTCAGCTATGTGCAGGCAGGCAATTCCCGATTATTTGGTTACAATGCGAAAGCCTGGCGATAATCCTGAAAGAGTGGAACACACAAATGAGAGTTTTCCAGTTCAGATTTGGAAGAATTATGCTTCGCCAGTTTGGATGGATATTAATCCATCGGATACTTTGCAGAGAACATCGGCTAGGGATGAAAAAGATGAGAAGCATATTAGTCTGCTTCAATTAGATGTTATTCGCCGGGGAATAAATCTTTGGACTAATGAAAATGATATTGTGTTTACACCATTCATGGGAATTGGCTCAGAAATTTATCAAGCGTTGAAAATGAACAGGCGAGGAATCGGGATTGAACTTAAAGAAAGTTATTATAAACAAGCTGTCAAGAATTGTGAAAATGCTGAAATTGATGATTCTTTAATCAAGATTTATTGATTCTTATAATATTTAAGATGATAAAAATCTTATAATATAAATACATAGGTGATTAAAATGAAAAATATTAAGAATAAGAATCCTGAGAAAGTAAAGCCGATAAGAAAGATTGTAAGCGATTTCGGCGATTTATTGGATTTAACAACCGATGAAATTCGGGATTTGCAGATGTCTAGGGAAGCGCCGACGGAGTTTGATATTATTACCGGAGAATTGCCTACAACTTGCAAATGTCCTAAATGTGGTTATACTTGGTGAGGTAAAAAAAATGAAATATATTCCAGTTCCTTCGATGAAAGAAATAAGTGAAATACCTTGGAATGGTTTCAATGTAGTTTCTACATTTTCTGGTGGTGGCGGGTCTTGCTTAGGTTATAGGCTCGCGGGCTATCATGTATTATATGCGAATGAGTTTGTTGAGGAAGCTCAAAGAACATATAAAGCAAATAATCCGAATTCATATCTTGATACTAGAGATATTAGAGATGTTACTGCTGAAAGTATTTTGAAGATTGTTGGATTAAAAAAAGGTGAAATCGATATTTTGGATGGCTCACCACCTTGTTGTGTGTTTTCTACTGCTGGAAAGAGAGAAAAAGGATGGGGTAAGGAAAGAAATTATTCCGATGGTAAAGTTCAAAGAATAGATAATTTATTTTTTGAATATACTAGATTGTTAAAGGATTTACAGCCTAAAGTTTTTGTTGCAGAGAATGTTTCTGGATTAATTGTCGGAAAGGCTCGTGGATATTTTAATGATATAATTAAAGAGATGAGAAACTGCGGATATATCGTTTATGCTGGAGATATAAATGCTATGTGGTTAGGCGTTCCGCAGTCAAGAAGGAGAGTTATTTTTATAGGAGTTAGAAAAGATTTAGGAATAAAGCCATCATTTCCAAAGCCTAATAATTGGTATTACACTTTGGGTGAAGCTCTTGAAACAGTAAAAAATACAGATGAAGAAATTAACTTTTTAAGTGAAGATATTAAAAAATACAATATATATAATGTATTAAAAAAAATTGAAAAGAATCCGTTAAAGTCTGTTTCTGGTTCCGAAGTTACGAATGGCTCATATTTTAATTTAATTAGAGAAAGTATGTATAGGCCTTGTTCAACAATTTGCCAAATGAATGGCAAATCATCAGCTGCTGGAAATTGTCATCCTCTTGAGGATAGAAAATTTACAATCTCTGAATTAAAAAGAATAGCTTCAGTTCCAGATGATTTTATTTTGACCGGTTCATATTCTCAGCAATGGGAGAGATTGGGAAGAATGGTTCCGCCTATGATGATGAGAGCTATTGCAAAAAATATTCAGATTAAAATTTTGGAGGCTATAAAATGAAAGATGAAGTTAATGTAAAAGATAAAAAATGGGAATTTGATAAGAATGTTACAGAATGTTTTGATGACATGCTGTCCCGTTCTATTCCAGAATATGAAACCATGCGCTATCTTGTCCAGTCTATCGGCTTTCAGTATGTTCAGGACAACACATCTATTATAGATATTGGATGTTCAAACGGAAACGCAATAGAGCCGTTTGTCAAGAAGTTTGGAGCATACAATAAATATCTCTGTTATGATGTATCAGAGCCGATGCTTGAAAAATGTAGAGAAAAGTTTGAGAGATATATCAAATGCGGGATTCTTAAAGCGGAAAATTATGACTTGCGACAGGGTATAAATAGAGGTAATACAAGTCTTGTGCTATCTATTCTTACATTGCAATTTACTCCGATTGAATATCGTCAGAAGATTGTTCAGAGCGTTTATGACAACTTAAATGAGGGCGGAGCGTTTATTCTTGTAGAAAAGGTGCTTGGAAATAACTATAAGTTGGATAAAATGTTCGTGGAAAGGTATTATGATATTAAAGCGGAGCATCAGTATACGGAAGAACAAATAAAAGATAAGCGTAAATCTTTGGAAGGTGTGCTAGTACCTATTACTGCGAAATGGAATGAAGAACTATTAAAGGAAGCGGGATTTAAAAATGTAGACTGTTTTTGGCGATGTCTTAATTTTTGCGGATGGATAGATGTTAAATAATATATATTTCAAAAAAAAATAAAAGAGATGATTTTTATAAAAGGATTGAAAAATGATTAAATCTTTAGAAATAAAAAATATCCAAAGTCATAAAAATTCACGGCTTGAATTTTCACCCGGAATAAACGCACTTGTTGGAACATCTAATAATGGAAAATCTGCAATATTGCGTTCATTATATTGGGCTGTAAATAACAGACCTTTAGGAACAGAAATATTGCTTTCAAATTGGGCATATGATTCTAAGGGAAAACAGAAAGATGAAATGTCTGTAACCGTTGAAAAGGAAAATTCAACATTAACCCGAAGAAAAACAAAGACTGAGAATGAGTATATTGTTAATGGTGAGGTTTTGGAAGCTGTAAAAACAGATGTTCCAGAGCAGGTGAAATCTTTTTTTGCTTTGTCCGAAACTAATATGCAGAAACAGCAGGATGCCCCATTTTTGTTGTCGCTTAGTTCCGGGAAGATAGCTGAATATTTTAACAGAATTGTCAGGCTTGATATAATTGACCGTGTTCTTTCAAACGCTGAGAGTTCCAGAAGAAAGATGAAGAATCAGCTGGAGACTTCTGAGGAAAATGAAAAGAAATTAGAGAAAGAATTGGAAAGTTATTCTTGGATTGATGATGTGGGAAAACTTATTGAAAGATACAAGGTTGCAGATTCAAAAAGCAATGAGATTTATTCAGATAAATTGAGACTTGAAGAAAGCGTAAAGAAATTTCATGTTGCTGATGAATTGAAGTTCCCGGATTTTAAGAGGGAAACGAAATTGATTTCAGACATTGAGGGCATTGAGGAAACTAATCATGAATTGAATATTGAGATGGGACAGCTGGAAGGCTCAATTTTGAAATTTAAGGAATTCTCAGAAAAATCCTTTGACTTTTCAAAAGAGAAGAAGATGATTGAGGATATTGAAAGAATAAGCCTAGACCGAAGCGAGATTGAAAAACTTGAAGGAGATATTGAAAAATTTAAGGAATCAGAAAATAAAATAAAAGGTTGCGAACAAAATATAGAATATCTGAAAAAACAACTTCCTTCAGTTTGTCCATTATGCGGGGCAAAGATGAAAGACGGCGTTTGCGTAAAGGAGAATTAAAATGGATGATGAGACTTTAGCCGAAGCTATTAAAGATAGCGGATATTATGAGCTTAGGGATGTCAATTTGGATGACCTTCCGAGCGAGAAAAGAACTGTTGTGATTTTAGTCACAGCCTTACTTGTATTGAGACCTGATTTGGAAGAAGAAAACCAAGATATAGTTTTTGTAATTCAGAGAACTTTTGAAAATGGCTCCGTTGACCATTCTCTTCCTAAAAAGAGTTTGACTGAATTATTTGAAACACCACCTTATGATGATTCTGTAATTTGTAGTTATTCTTTGAAAGATGAAAAGATTTTGAAGAAGCTCTACAAAGGAACTGGAACAAAATGGGAGGTATCAAAGTGAAATTTGTGTGTACGGCTGATTGGCATCTAAGAGCTACCAAGCCAAGGTGCAGAATGGATGAAGATTGGTATAAGACGCAGGAAAATGCCTTGGAACAAATTCGGGAATTTGCTAATGAAAAAAGATGTCCAGTTTTCGTTGTTGGGGATATTTTTCATTCCATTGGTGATACAAGTTTTTATTGCATTCAGATGGTTCAGAAGATGGCAAGAAGGACAAGAGAGGGATTGTACATTCTAGCCGGGAATCACGATTTGCCGTATCACAGCACTGAGAACATAGATAAGTCTGCTGTTGGAATTCTTATGCGTTCAAATAAAATAAAAAAGATTAAGGACTATTTTATTGAGAACGATTTTGAAGATTTTAGTGCAGGAAATTTTGACGAAGAAACAGAGGATGCTGAGATAATTTTCAAGCATGTTCTTTGTTTCCCGGATATGAAGAGCTTACCCCCAAATGTAGACGCAATGACGGCTAAGGACTTACTTGAAGAATATCCATCAGCAAAATGGATTTTCACCGGGGATATGCACAAGAATTTCCATTATGAGAAAAATGGAAGGCATGTTGTGAATCCCGGTTGTTTGCTGAGACAGGCGGTTGATTTCAAGGATTATCATCCGGGATTTTATTTTGTCGATACTGAAAAAAACATCGTTGAGTTCAATCTTATAATAGATTCAGATGCATTTGTTGATGATTCATATATTCTTAGGGAAAAAGAGAAAGAAGAAAGAATTGAAGCCTTTGCCAATAAAATTGGTGAAGTTGAAAGTGTTTCATTGGATTATGCAGAGAATGTAAAAAATGCAATGATGTCTTCATATTTGTCAAAAGAACTTAAGGAAACAATAGAAGAACTTATGGAGGTATAAAATGAAGGTTTTAAATAAATACTATAATAAAATATACAAATATACAAATAAACTTCTTAGAAAGATTTTTGGACTTGACATAACAGTAGCTATGGCGGAAAGCTACAGAATCAAATCTGAAATTGAAAAGAAGATTGAAAAACCAATTGAGATGATAACAACCGATGATTTAATTAATTACAAGTTATCGTACAATTATTGCAAATATAAAACTATGAATAAAATTCTGGAAGTAATTTCAGGTGCAGCATTTATAAATTCATTTTGTGAAGATGATATAAAGGAGATAAAAGATGAAGACTAGTGAATTTGAAAACATTAAGGATTTGATTCAGAGAGCCGAAGTGGAGAAAGCAAAGGCTCAGGGTGTGAAGGAAAGCATCAAGGCTGAATGGAAAAAGAAATATGGCTTTGAGACTATCGAGGAAGCTGAGGGAAAGTTGTCTGAGCTAGAATCTGAATATAATAAGAATGAGAAGAAAAAAGAGAAGTGTTTGAATGAACTCTCAGAATCTCAGGACTGGGAAAAGATTGAAGAAGATTTAGAGGGATAGAAAAATGGAGTTTGAGAAAATTGAAAGGCTTTTCAATCAATCTAAGGGTGTGAGAAGTCAAATTCAGAAACAGCTTCAAGAGACTAAGGAATTGAAAAAATTTTCTGAGAAAAAATTAAAACTTATTGAAGAAGCACAGATTTTTCTTCAAAGTGTTGCTCAGAGCACACAGGAAAAATTGAAGTTTCAGATTGAAGATATTGTGAATTTGGCTTTGGAAAGTGTGTTTCCGAATGAGTATTTGTTTCAGATGAATTTTAATGTTAGCCGAGGAAAGACTGAGGCTGAATTGGTCTTTCAAGATAAAAGAACTGGACAGACAATCGACCCTATGGAAGCGAGCGGCGGCGGAGTTGTGGATTTAACCTGTTTCGCTTTGAGAATTGCAGCATTTGCTTTGGAAAGTGGAACTGATAATTTAATAATACTCGATGAACCGTTCAAATTTGTTAGTAAAGATTTAGTATCAAGGGCGGGTGAAATATTAAAGATTTTGTCCAATAAAATGAATTTACAAATATTAATGGTCACACATATTCCAGAATTTATTGAAGTTGCAGATAAAGTCTTTGAAATAAAAAAGAATGATAAAGGGATTTCAAGAGTAATTGAGAGAAACTAATAAATATGCTCCATGCGACCGATGCCTTACGCTGGAGCGATTTGTCAGACTATCTTCATATAATTTCACTATCTGAATAAATAACAAGAAAAATAATCAAAAAAAAATAAAAAATTTTCTAAAAAAACACTTTACAAAAATTAAAATATGGTATATATTATAAGTATAAGCAAGAGTAACTTGCAAGGAGTAAACTATGAAAGAAGTAAAATTTGAAAACTATATTAAGATGATTGATAAAAAGGCTTGGGAAGTATCGAGAAAAACCGGAGTTGATTTTGAAGAGCTTCAGGCATACGGTGCTTTAATCTATTGCTATGTGTTGAAAAAATACGATGTTTCAAAATCAAGTTTTTCAACTATTTTTTATTTAGCTTTGAATCGTCTTTACGAATATGCATATTATGATAAAGATGGGAATTATACCGCAAAGACAAATAATGGTAAGAGCCTGATTCAGTTTTCACCTTTGACTGAGCGTGTAGAAAAAAGTATTGAAGCAGAGAAAATATCTCCAACTATGAAAGATCTTCTTGACCTTGCGAAAGAGGAACTCGAAGAAGATTCTTATAAATTGATTGAATGGCTTGTTGGTCGTACATGGGAATTTAAGGGAAAAGTCAAACCTTGTTTGACTATGGTTATGAGACAGTTTAGTTGGAACAGAAAATATGCAAAAGTAGTCTGGAACGATTGTAAAGATTTCTGGAATAAAACTGGTTGGACTTTGTATTGTTAAGGAGAATAAATATGGCAAGTGAAAAGAAAAAGAGAAAATTAAGAAATTCATATTGTTGGAAAGGTGCGTTGAAAAATAAAACTTTGAAATTAAAAAGGGTTTTGTTTTATACATCTTCGCAAAGAAAAGAATTGAATAAAATTAAATAATTAAAAGTTTACTCCTTGCCCTTTGGTTGAGTGTCACTTGACTAAAGGGCTTTTATTTTTTCAACTTAATATCTTATAATATTAATATGGTTATTTTTGATGGTGAAAGACTGGTTGTTTCATTGACCAGGGGAAAGAATTACAAAGCAGTTTTGGAACTCGGAGAAAAAAGTAAGGACTTTGAATATTTTTCTGACATCAATTCAGTTGTTTTGTCTCCTACAAAAAATATTGCAAGAAGATTATTTGAACTTGGCTACCCTTTTGATGAATCTGCAAAAATATTTCTCAAGAAAAAGAAAACAGAAATTGATTTCAAGTCTGTAGATGGAAAATTTGAACTTTATCCTTTTCAGAAAGAAGGTGTAAAAATGATGCTTCATTCCGAAGGCAATATTCTTTTGGCTGACGAAATGGGATTGGGAAAAACGCCACAGGCTTCAAGCTATCTAAGATGGGGAAAAGATACATGGCCGGCTTTGATTGTATCTCCCGCAACTCTTAAAGAGAACTGGCGAAAAGAAATCAAACGGTGGGCGGGTCAGGATGCCTACATAATAGATGGAAAGAAAGTTGAGAATTTTTCCAAAGAATTTCTGCTCAAATATCCTGCTATAATAATCAATTATGACATCTTAGGTGAAGAAGATAAAAAGGCAAAGGCTGAGGAAATGGAAGCCCGGAAACGAGCAAGGGAAATGAAATATCCAAGAAGGAATAAAATCATAAAAGTTAATGGGTGGTGCGATGAATTATCCAAGATGAATTTTAAGACTATTATTGCGGATGAGGTTCAGTATATTTCCGGGGTTGAGACTATAAGAAGCAGGGCATTGACTCAGATTTCATTTGCCTTACCTGATGCAAAGAAGATATTTATTTCAGGAACACCGTATGAGACAAAGACACTTCAATTTTACCCGGCTTTACATATTCTTGATACAGAGAATTTCAAGAACGAATATAAATACAAGATGAGATTCTGCAACCCAGTAAAGACCTATTGGGGCTGGAACTTTGAAGGATTAAGCAATGCAAAGGAGCTTCACGAGATAATAAGCAAGTTTATGATTAGGCGATTGAAGAAAGATGTGTTGAAAGACCTTCCACCGAAAATCCGTTCAGTTGTCCTGATGAAGATAAAGCCGATTGAAAGAAAGATATACGATGATACGGACAGGGAATTGGAGCTTGCTATTATCAATAAAGAGAAGAACGCGCTATCAAAACTCGAAGCATTAAAACAGGCTTCATTTAAGGCTAAGGTGAATTCAATGCTCAACTGGATTAAGGAATATTTGGAAATAAATGAAAAATTAGTTGTTTTCATTTGGCATAGGGAAAGTTGCGAAATATTGGAAAAAGAATTTAAGGGAAAATGCGTTTCAGTAACCGGGGATACACCGACAAAAAAGAGGGATGAATTGAAGGAAAGATTTCAGAATGACCCTAAAATAAAGTTGTTTATTGGACAGATAAAATCAGCCGGGGTAGGGTTGACGCTTACATCTTCAAAGGCGGTTGTGTTCCTAGAATTTGGAAGCACTGCACCGGGAATGGAGCAGGCTGAGGATAGAGTGCATAGGATTGGGCAGACGGCTGATTCAGTTTTGGCTTATTACCTTGTTTTGGAAAATAGCATAGATGAACAGATTATGGAAATTTTGAATAGAAGGAATAAGGATTTGAAAATGGTTATGAATGATGAGAATGAAGACTTGTTTGAGCCGAAGAAAGAAAAGGAATTCAGTGAGCTGATTCTAGCCGAATACAAGAAGAAAAAACAAATTGCGTAAAAAATCTTATAATATTGTTATTAAAAATATGTTTAATTCAATTATGAGAATGATTCCAAAGGAGGAGAATGATGAAGATAACTAATCTAAAGAGATTTGAGAAAATCGTCAAAACGCTTGCAAAATTTGACAAGTGGAATAAAAAGAATCCGAGAAGACAATTCAACGGCATAATTTATTTCAGCGAGGGGAAGTTGTATGTAACGCAAGGTCAGGTCATGGGGATAATTGATGTTTCGGACTGCGTTGATTTTTCGGAAGGGGGTGAGTTTGTTTTCCCCAGTGACATGACCGCAAAGAAAATCGTTGTAAAGGACATTGAGAGGAATCTGGTTGTTGACAGTGAGCGTGTTGACTGTGAGCAGATTAACGCAAGATTTTATAAAAGGGTTATCCCCAAGGATGACCCTACGACTGAATTGAGCCTTGACTTTTCCAAATATGGGAATCTTGACGTTGGATATAATGAGAGCTTGGCGTTTGCTGAGATAAACAGTGGTAGTGTGGTTTTGAATTATAAAGATAATGTTGATACTGTGTGTACTATTGAGGACTGTTTTTCAGATTACTTGTTTGATTTTGGTGATTTTCAGTCCGTGAGGTTTTCATTACAGTGGATTTTTCAGATTTTGAAGATTTCCAAGAAAATTGTGGTGAAACAATATGAAAAAAGCGATTCGGCACACAAAATAATCGCAGGCGATTATGAGTTTTTGATTATGCCGTTCAAATTTTGAAGAAATTGACAAGCTAATCCTCAATGAGAGAAATCTTGTTGGGGATTTTCTTATAATTTAAGAGAGGTTGAAAAATGACTGTTGAAGGGATAAATTCTGAAATAAAAGAAATTTCAAAATTAAAGTTGAAAGATTCACATTATATTTTGAAATGTCATTATTTCAATTGTTGTTATAAAAAACGAAGAAAGAACTTGTGTTGGTTGTAATATGTGGAATCTTTTTTATAATCCTTTTGAATTAGCTATATGGTGTCAAAATAAAAATATCAATTTAATTGATGTGATAGTGGATTTAGCTAAAAAGTACGGTTAAAAAATAAGTAATGAATTTGACAAATATTTATATTGAGAAGATAAAGAGACGGAAAATGGAAGGCGATGTAAAATCAATTTTCAGAAAGTTTAATATAAAAAATATTTAGGGCTAGAAATGAATTTTGAGAAATTATTCCGTGATTATAATGTTCCGTATTCTTTAAGGATTAACCGGGGCTGGGTAAACTGTAATTGCCCCTACTGCGATACAAAATCAACATCATTCAATCTTGGGTTTAATCAGGCTGGGAACTATTATCACTGCTGGAAATCAAAGCATAATTATCCAATAAGACAAGTTTTATCAACCTTGTTAAATGTCTCAGAAAGTTCTATTGATAATATACTTATAGATTATCGGGGAGCAGGTGAGACTTTATCGGAAAAGAAAACTTCAAATGTAAAATATTTGGAACTCCCAACAAACACTTTCACTAAGGCTGAGAGAAAGTATTTGAAAAGCCGTGATTTTGACCCGAAATATTTATACAAGAAATATCATATTGTGGGCGGTGGGATAGACGGTGATTGGAAATTCCGCATAATTATTCCGGTGTATTATCAGGGTCAGCTACTATCTTGGACAGGCAGAAGCATTTTATCAAAGGGCAAATTAAAACAATTAGATATACCCAGATACAAGAATTTAAGTATTGAAAAATCTGTAAAAAACATAAAGGAGCTTTTCTTCAATATTGATAATTGTAAATCTGATACAGTAGTTCTAACAGAGGGTGCTTTTGATGTTCTCAGGTTTGATGGAAACGCAATATGCAGTATGGGAACGGAACTGACGGAAAGTCAGATAAATCTTTTGGCTAGTAGGTTTAGGAAAATTTTCATATTGTTTGATAATGAGCCGGAAGCACAGAAAAAGGCAAGGAAATTTGGGCTTCAGCTATCGTCTATTGGGATAGATATTGAAGTTGTTAATGCGTATGAGGATTTTGGGAAAAATGATATGGGTGAGTGTAGTCGGGAAGAAATAGAAAAAATTAAAAATGAACTAAATTTATTGTAAAAAATACTATATTTTTATATAGTAATAAAAACTAAAAAATTTTAATTTTTTTCTAAAAACTACTTTACTTTTTTTATAATATAGTTTATTATTATAGACGTAGAGAAGAAAAGCCCTAAAGGAGTAAACTATGAAAGAAAGAAAATTACACAAAATGGACATGTGCTTGAAAATTGCTACAAAATTAAATAGTAAAAAACATGAAAATTTTGTTCAAACGGATAATGAATTGGCAAAATTTATAATGAGAACTTATTCCATCGGTCAAGTAAAGAATATGTATAATGAATTGAATATAGAACATAAGGAGTAAACTATGGAAACAGTAACTGTAAAAGCAGGTCGGAACACTTTTGAGTGCAATTTTTCTGATAAAATAATGTTCAACGGAGCTTGCTATATTTTAATCACTAAAAAGATTTGGGTTGAATGGTCAGAAGTTTCTCCAACAATCTCTAAAACTGAATTTAATAGATTGATGAAGCTGGGTGTATTGTCAGAGCCTCATAAAACAAAGTTAAGATTCAGTGAAGTTCAGATTTATAATTTCAAATTGGGGGAATAATTATGGAAAAGAAATGTTGTATTTGTAGAAAAGAATTAAACGGCTATGGAAACAACGCACATCCAATTAAGGAAGGAATCTGCTGTGACACCTGCAACGCAAAATTTGTTATTCCGGGGCGGTTGTTTCCAATAAAAATGAATAACCCGATTTTTTATGAGGTTGTCAGAAATCATAAAGAATATCAGGACATTACATCTGAGCTTGAAAAAAGGGATTTTGAAGTTGTTGAGAAAATCTCTTATATGACTATCTACAGCAATATTGAGACTGAGGAAAAAGTTGTTGTTTGTGTAGTCTAAGTGTTAAATCTCACCCAAAATAAAATGGGTGAGATTTTCTTATAATATAAATAGAGAGGTGAGGAATGAAAATCATCAAGAAGGGGAATGTTTATAAAAAAGTCGGATGGTGGAAAGAGAACGAATATTGTATTTGTAAAATAATGTGTTTTGTTCTTTTTATTTTGAATTTAGTTATGATTAGGCTGATATTTTGGTGAGGGTATGAAAAAGAATAAGTGTAAATTTTGCGGAAAGTACAAAATGCTTGAAAAGGAAGTCGGGAAGAAAAATTTGGGGATTTCCGATAAAATTGAGCTTTCAATTTTTCGGCTTTGGAAATGGTGCAAAATGAATAATAATTGGTGCAGGAATATAGCCGGGAAATGCGGTGAGGTTATTTCCGAAAAAGAAAAACCGGAAGTTGAGTTTGAAGAAAAGCAGGGATTTGATTTTAAGGAGTAAACCATGAAAGGTAATACAATTGATTTATATAAAAATGGACGATTATATCAAACTTTTTTTAATTCTTTGGTCAATAACGATAATTTAGATGAAGGAATTTTTACAATTTATGTTGGTCACAATGAGTTAGAATACATCTACACGACAGACGAATGGAGCTATAAAATAATATATTAGGAGTAAATAAATGGAATTTTCAGCAATTTGCAAGGTATTAAAAAAGATTAGTTCAATCTCAGGAACAAATGAGAAAATTGCTTTAATCAAGTCTATTGATGATGACGATTTGAAGGAAGTCTACAAATGGCTTTTTGATAACTCAAGAATTTCCGGGATTGCGGAAAAAAAGTTTGAGAAAGATTATGGCTTTGAGTTAGCCGGGGATTTTACAACCTGTGATGTAAAAACTATTTATGATGTATTCATATATTTAGATTGTCATCACACTGGAAGCTCTAAAGACATTATTGAGGTAAAAGACTTGATGAAGCAGATTTGTGAAGATGATTTTGAAAAGGATATTTTTAAGAAAATTGTCTGCAAGAATCTGCCTATTGGAATTGATGCAAAAACGATAAACAAATGTTTTCCGGGGCTAATCCCGACTTTTGATGTATGTCTCTGTGATAAATACTATGACAAGCCTGAGCTTGTAGACGGAAAGAGAGAATTTGCTATCAGTACAAAGATTGATGGCTGCCGTTGTATAGCCATTAAGGAAAAAGGAAACATCAGACTGATTTCAAGACAGGGAAAGCCTTGGCTGGGTTGCAGGGAAATTGAAGAAGCTATTCAAAAACTTCCAATTGATAATTTTGTTTTTGATGGTGAAATTACAATAAAGGATTTTATGAAATATCCTTCAAAAGATGTTTATAAAATGACTACAAAAATAATTTCAACTAAAGATGAAGAAAAGAAAGGAATTTGTCTTAATATTTTTGATGGAATGCCTTTACGCATGTGGAATTCAAAAAATTCAGATTTGACTTTGCCCTATATGATGAGAATGAGAAAAATATATGAACTCATACATCTTCAAAATAAATCCGATGCTATTTCCTATGTTAAAAACATTTATATTGGTAAAGATGTATCTCAGATAGAAAAATTAATGAAAGGAATTGTCCGAAAAGAAGATTGGGAAGGATTAGTCATTAAATTTACTGATTCAAAATACGAATGGAAAAGAAGTAAAAACTGGCTGAAAGTAAAAGCGTTCGACGAAATGGATTTAATCATAAAAGATGTCGAAGAAGGAACAAACTCAAATGAGGGAAGGCTGGGTGCTTTAATCTGCGAAATAGAACACCCAAAAATGGGGCACATTGAAGCTAAGGTTGGCTCAGGATATTCTGATGATGAAAGAATCAGATTTTGGGAAATTAAGAAAGAATTGATTGGAAGAGTAGTTTCAGTTCAGTATTTCGAGCAGACTGAAAATACGACAACTCATATAAAGTCTTTGAGATTTCCGGTATTTTTGGAATTGAAAGAGGAAGGTCAATTGCCCAATAATTAAGGGGTAAAAGAAAATGCCAAGACTAACAAAAAGAGAATGGAATTTAGTGAATTGCGCTTGTCGGTGTTTATATGATTCTTTGGATATTACAAATGGTGACATTAAAGACAGGAATCCAGATATTTACAAGGAAAATAAAAAAGATATGGAAATTTTAGATAAAATTATGTCTAAAATATCGGAAGGTAAAGGAAAATGAGCATATCAAGAAAAAATATAAAAAATAGTCCTTAAAACGTATAAAAAGGGTCATAGAGGAAAAATTTAAGCAAAGGCGATAATTTATACTAATAATTAGGGAAAAGTCCTTGAAAACCCTTATATGACGGTATAGAAAAAGGGATAGAAAAGAGAGGGAAAAAAATTGAGCTATAAAAATGAACCTAAATCCTGGACTAATTTGAAAAATAAATCTTATAATATAATTAAGAGGAGCGAATATGAAGAAAGATGAAATTAGGAAATTACAGAACCATTTTAACAACGGAATTAAAGATGGTTTTCAAGCGAAAGTTTATTATTTCGTCAATGACAGGGTTCACTTGAAAGGCACAAAAATTAATGGAACTGTTCTTGGCGTTATTTTCAAGGATGATAGAAATTATCCATATTTGAAAATAAAATGGGATGAAAAGCCGGAAACTGAAAAAAAGTTTTATGACCCATTTGATGTTGTAAAGGAAAGAAGGAAGGAAGAAAAAAAGGAAAAGAAAACATATGTTAATTTTTATCTTGAGGAGAAAAAGAATGTTAACGGAATCACAGAAAAAGATTGTTGAGATTTGCGACAGCATGAAAGACCTGTTGCTTTATAAGAATGAAAAGTACGGTGACTCGGCTTTGAATCCCAGCAATATTTTTTACAAGGGCGATGCAACAAATTCAATTAAAATTCGGTTGGACGATAAAATCGGGAGGGTCAGGAATTGCGAGGAGACAAGGGTGAATGATGTCTGTGACATAATCGGTTATTGTGTTCTGTTGCTGGCTTCCATGGATGTGAGTGAACACGAAATAAATAATTTGAAGGATTAGTGGAATGGAATATGTGTTACGGTTTGTAAGATTCATCGTTTTGAGCTTTTGGCTCATAATAATTATTGCATTGGGTGTCAGTGCAGGGATAAAGAGTGCGTGTAAGGACATGGTAGTTATGCGAGGGAAGAAGGATGCTGGTGAGAAACAAGTGGAACAAAAAGATTTATAAGGTAATCAGTGAATCGGAGGGGAAAGTGATGCTGGAGCGTGAAGATTTTTCCCAGTTCGAAATAAGTGAATCTGAATTTAATTTTTCATATACAGAGGAAATAAATGAAAAAGAAGTCGGTTAAGGAAATGGCAGAAAA
>Ga0326512_10001863_pt1 | contig 15845 bp, 16 predicted proteins | sample 1_2617_0518_D_FD_203652 | JGI IMG/M metagenome (GOLD analysis project Ga0326512, IMG submission 203652) | Bovine rumen microbial communities from UC Davis, California, United States - 1_2617_0518 | ecosystem: Host-associated > Mammals > Digestive system > Stomach > Rumen | place: USA... | reverse complement strand
GCTATAGTTTAAATTTCCATCTCTGCCGTAAAAACGCTCGGATTGTAAAATCCTCGGTGATGTATCAATTCCAGGCTCAGATTCTACCCGTGCCAACAATGCTCGTCTGCGCGTCATCAAGTCCATGATGCTACACCTACTCCATAGAGGATATTAACTTCATACGTTTTACTGGCTTCAATCGCTGTCGGATCAAACCCGTTGAGCCAAGTCACGCCGCTAAACGTTGCCACGGTCGGAGTCGTGCCAGAGGAAAAGCGGATTGCCGTCTGTCCAGTCGCCGGTGCTGTGAATGTCAACTCAGCCAACTCTCCGCACAGATACATTGTGTTGTCCGCACCAGTCTGTGCGACAATCGTGCCGCTCAGAGTGACGTAGGTTGTGGCATCCTGTTTCTGACTAATTGCGTTCGATTGCTCCGCGACTACAATGCCCGTGTCTGCCGGATAATCCACCGTAACGCTTCCGCAATCCACATAGACCGTGTTGTTGCCAGGGAGCGTATTCACGGTGACTGGGTCGAGTTGGTAAGGTATTGATGCCGCACGATTGTAAACTATTACCTGATCCCCAACCGCAGATAGAAAACTCTGTGCGTCTGTATAGTCGGTATCTTTTATTAGTATGCGAGTAGGCAGATGCGATTGACCGTAAATTACTTTGTCTGATGCCGCTACATCATTTTGCGCGATTGTTTTGTAACAACTGCAAATTGCATTAATAGGCACAGCCGGATTATTACCCATATATGCGCTTGGGATGTTTGCAAAAAAGTAATTACTTTCGTATGTCCACGTTAACGACCGAATAGTAATCATGCTCTTTGTAACTTGCAAATCACCAGTAGCAACATCGAGCGTACCACCATAAACCGTGCCAGCTTCGGTTTCCCATGATGCGGAGATGGTTTGAGCCGGTGCGTACTGTTCATAAGTTTCATCTGTTTCTGCGGCTCGGATCATCGGCTTAAAGACTTTGTTTGTTACAGTTGTGCCGTTAGTGACTACAACAGACAACCACAACTCGGTCTGTTTCGCTAGTGTAAATGTTGCACCATTGCCAACATCCGATACTAGCACAGCAAGTTCCGGCTGAGCGGTAAATAACCGCAACAGATATGTACCAAGGCTTCCGTTTTCTGGGCATCCGCTCAATATATATGACCCATCCGCTAGAGTAAAACTTTGGTTAATTGCTACGCCTGTATTTGCGCTTGCTGTTCCATTTGCTGTCACAGTACCGTCAGAGTTAACCGTAAACGTTACATCTCGGTTCGTTATCGTGGTTGCCGTATTCTGTACCAGATTCTTCCCAGTCCTCGCACCAGTCAGCCCAGTCCAGCCGGTGATGCTCCGAATGTTCGTTGGACTCGGATCGCCGCTTCCCTCTTGCACAGCTTCGATGGAAGCCACAAGGTGCTTGATCGGCATATCGTCCGCACCATCGGCAAAGGTTGCAATGTCACCGGAAGCTGTGTTGATGATGACAGGGGCTTTCGTGTCAATAGCGTTCTTTTGATCAGTTAGAGCCTTACCAGCAGAACCGTCAGGATAGGTAACTGTCGGATCATATGTGACAGATCCGGCATCAGATGCACCGGCATCGCCCTTATCTCCTTTCGGGCCTTGTGGGCCTGTTGCACCGGTGTCACCTTTATCGCCTTTATCACCCTTGTCACCTTTGGCACCGGTATCGCCCTTTGCTCCGGTCGCACCTGTTTCACCCTGTGGCCCACGTTCACCCTGGACACCTTGAGGGCCTTGGATGCCTTGAGGCCCTTGTGGCCCGACAGGCCCTTGAGGACCTACGGAACCGGTATCACCTTTGCTTCCCTTCGGAATACCGAAGTTCAGATTAACAACACCGGTTTCAGGATCAACAGACTGTTCAACAGATGCAGGTGCATTCGGATCCAGAGTTTCCGATGTTACAGTCATGTCCTGAATTGCCTGTGAAGCTGCTTCTGCCTCATCAGCTGCGTTCGCCGCTCTGGTTGCGCTTGTGTTAACGCTCCTGATGATATTGTCAATCACTTCAGACTGATCATCAGAGAGGTCAACACCGGTCGGAACAGGCCGCGCTTTTACATTGATCGTAATCCAATATTCCGTTTCTTTGTCTGCAATCCCTTCAAACAAAACAGCATAAGCCATGATCGGCTTCCCTGTTTTGAGAAGTGCATTCGGAATTAACACCCCTTCGGGAGTTCCAACAGCCGGAATGGTTGAACTGTCACCCTTGTTGGAAAAGTCCACCCTGAACGACTCTGGAAGTTCCACACCTTCGATCATTAAGATCTGGCCTTCATCCCATTGAGCCAATGGAGGCAAGGCAACAACATTGATATCGTTTTCTGTAACTGTTGCTGTTGTCACATTTAATGCCATATCTCTACTCCCCTCTTAATAATAAATGACGATGCAGCCATCTCCACCGTCACCGCCATGACCACCGTATCCACCATGACCTGCAACACCTGCACTGCCTGTTACATAAATACCAGCGGCACCACCGCCGCCGCCTCCGCATCCACCGAATCCACCGTAACCATAATACTTTCTGTTATAAACGGTTGCTTTCCGTGGTGTTTCAATAGCGTTTCCACCATTGCCTCCAGAGCCGGATTTGCTTGATGTCGCACTTGTGCCGTCACCGCCTTGCTGACCTGCTGCACCACCACCACCGGCACCAGCACTCAAGAACACAGGACTGCCGTCACTTGGATAATGCTTCTCGCCAGGATTACCACCGGAACATGAAAGTATATTTGCTATTCCGATACCCCATGATGCTTTGGTATAATATGATCTTTGATTCTGGACAACATAATATCCACCATCTCCACCTTTACCGGCTCCGTTTATCTCAGCAGTATTTTTCTTGCCGTAGATATCGCCGGTGAAGAAATTTGTAATTCCTTTCTCAAATCGTTCACCGGAAGCAGATGAATACGAATTACTTCCATCTGAAAATGTTGTATCTGTTCCGTCAACTCCAGGATTATTTTCCTCAGTTGATGTACTGATATCTCCACCGGCTCCACCGACTCCACATGCATAGTTGAATTCCGTTGCCGGATTATCAATAGTCAGATTGAAGATATTTCCACCGGCTCCACCTTCACCGGCAGAACCGCCCTTTGCAGCTTGAACAGATGTTGCACCGCTCGGAACCGCTCCATCTTCGCCAGCAAAACCTCCAGCACCACCAGAACCTCCACCGATCAGAATCACTCTGATTCTCGGATGTTCTTTTTCATACACCGAAGCTGGTGTTTCCCATGTGCCTGTTCCGCTGAGAATAACGTAATTCTGATAACCTTCTCCGATTTCTGGAGGATCATAATCCGTTATCAATTCACTGTCTGCCTTGATGATCCCAGATACCTGTTCTGTTTTTCTCACAAGGAAGGCACTTTTTTCTTCATTGTACGGATTCTTGCAGTGATACATTGCACCGCATTTCTCATCATGAGCTACAAATGCCATCTTGATCCTACTTGCAAATCCATAATAGGCTTCAAGACGGTCAAGCAATACTTCAGAATTCTGCATGGTTACAAGTGTTGCATCTGACACACTGATTGACTTACCGGAAGGAAGGTTGTTCAGGATCCGCTTGATCTTGCTTTCACTGTGTTCATACGCTCGTCCATTTAATTTGCCGGTTCCCTTTACAACAGCAGCGTTGCAGTTATGACAGCACACAACTAGGTTATCGGCAACCAACGTATCTTCAACAACTGGTAAAGTCTTGAATTCTGCTATATACGGTTTTGAAGCACCTGTGGTATTCACATATACTTCTTCAACAGCTTTTGTTGTATCATTGCCATAACCATGCTCTGTCACTTCAATGGTATTGACTACTTCAGGATAGGTTACACTTCCACCGTCATAGATTCTGCTGTCCTGGATGGTTCCTTCTTCATCCATAATCGGAGCAGCAAAAAGCAATTCACCATCTTCTGTTTTTCGGATAATGACACCCTGGGAGATCAGCAATGTTTGAATTGCATCTCTTTTGGAACAGATCTTGATCCATCCGTAAACATTAAGATTGCTTACATTATCAGCAAAAGAAACAGACTGCAAAATCTCTTCTTCCAATGCAGTCTGCCTGTGAAACGCTGGATGTTCATCACCATCCGCTATAGTAATGTCTTCATTCGGTTCAAGGGTTCTAGTCAGGCTGTTTTTCCTGTTTTCTTCCAACTCATTTGTAAGGTCATAAGCGCAATACCCATCTTCATATTCATTTCTCACAAGAACAGCATCACATTGTAAATTACCATTCTCATCGAAAATCTTATACTCTCCATATTCAGCTTCAACATACTGGATTGATGGATTGCCTCTTACATATTGTTTAGTTGAATCATATGTTAATGATTGTACTCCACCGGCATATGCATGTATCGGAATTCTGTTATTACTAGTGGATTTTGTTATAGCATAATCTACACCGTTAATAGTTGCTTTACCGGCAGAAGGATTAATATCAACTTCATAAGTTGTTCCATCTGTCGGAATGCCTAAATTGTATGACTGATTTCCATACTCAAAAACCATCTGACCATAAGCGGCACGCGAAGTGTCACTAGTATTCTTTTTCACATTCAAATACATTCCGTAGCGATGTGCTAAAACAACACTATCACTTTCTCCGTTCGCTGTTGAACAACCTAATATATATAATTTATAACCAGCCAACAAATTTACAAGTGCTGGCAATGTCGTTCTGTCTAAAGCAATAATCTTGAAACTTGCTTTAACCCTTGATTTCATTGTCGCACTCAAAACAGGATAATAATTATCCTGTGAAGAATTTAGTTCATTTCCAAGGCAATGTGCCTGACCGCGAGAAGCTGTCATTCGGCTTTTTCTGTAATAACCTGAATATGGTTGCAGCCCATTTGATCCTATGATCTGCCGCATAACACTATCAAATGACTTGCCGTTATACATGCCGCCATAAAAGGTTTCATGCTGCAAGATTCCAATTGCGCTGACCGATTTCACTTTATAAGCGTTTGTTTTAATACGCTCAATCTCTGTACTGTAGAACTTACCTAACAGCACATCTTGATTGAAGATACGAATTGGTGTCGCATACGGTGTCATTCGGATGCCGTCATCATTGCAAACCACTTCAAATTCAGCGGTGTCAACTGTCAATTCATTGCCAATCAGATCAACTTCACTCTCAATGTTGCATTCCTTGATCTCATTGTTCATGAAGGAAAACAGCGGTTCTTCGATCTCACCTATGATGATCTGATATAATTTCATGTTCCGTCACCTCTGCGGCTCCATTGCCTTGAAAACAATGCTCAGACCGCTCCACCGTTTTCGACTTCCGACAATACCCATATACTTGTCATTGCCGCTTTCGATCAAAGCATCAAATGTAATCGTTTCCTGACCATAAGGAAAAGAAACGGTGTGAGAGTCTTCCGGTGATGTGATCATCTCATAAAAAGCATCGTAGCTCTCAGGATCAGCCGGATCCGGTTCGATATCGATCTGATAGGAGTATCTTGTTCCGATAATATCACGAATGGTGCGACCGTTTATCGCTGTTCCGCTGTTAGGGCCTTCAATGATCTCAAAGGCCCTGTGCAGCGTTTCAAACTTCATCCTGATATTGTATTCGGTTCCATCAACTGTGATTTTTGTAGTTGCCATATAACCACCTCACGCATTAACCAGCGATGGGCCGCGCCGATCTGTTTCAACCTGGATAACAGGCTGCAACACTCTTGCAAGCTGTGACAGACTGCCGGTAAAGTTGACATACACCTTTGTATCTCCACCGCCAAGGCCGCCGACTCTTGACAATGCGGTTTCTGCCTGGTTTCCGGTGAGAGGTGTGATCTGCGCTTTGTTGCCTACCATCGTGAGCAACTCAGGCCCATTCTCACCGACCACGGAAGCACCCTGGGAGATCGTACCACCGACAGCCATTCTTCCGACTCTTCCGACTCCGGCAGCACCTCCACCGCCGCCAAACATGCCTCTGATAGCAGCGGCTACCTGTTGCAGCCATGCAATCACAGCGTTCACCTGTGCAATGATCGCATTGCAAATACTGCTGACCATGCTGGAGATTCCACCGGCAATACTTGATGCGACAGACTGGATTCCATTAAAGATACCAACGATTCCGGCATAAGTGTTATGAGCAATTGCCATCAGCTGCTGCCCGATTGACTGAACCTTAATCATAAATGCTGCGATCTTTGCCGCTGCGCTGTTAATCAGGTTATCAATCATTCCTCTGATGGTATCACCAAGACTGCTGATAAATGCCAGAGCGATTGATAGACCGGAAATAATGCCTTGCTGGATGCTCTGTATGCCGCTGAGAATCGCCGCTTTCGCATTTGCAACAGTTTCTGTGAGCATCTCACGGAATGCGGCAATATAGGCCTTGATCTGATCCAGGTGCGTGATAATAAAGATCGTAAGCAGAGCAATCGCTGCAATGATCGCCATGATCACAAGAATCACAGGGTTTGCGGCAATCATGGCAAACAGGGAAGAAAGACCGCCTGTGATAACATGTACTGCGCTCATCACAAGTGGGCCTATGGTTGTAACAAGATTTCTGACGGTATTAATTGCGCTTACAACCCTCGGAACAAATGTCAGGATTGTTCCGACAGCACTTAACACTTTTCCGATAATAATCAGGAGTGGCCCAGCAGCTGCCACAATCAGAGCAATCGTGACGATCATCTTCTGTGTTCCTTCATCCAGGCCCAGAAACTTGTTGATCAGTTCCTGAATCTTTGCGATCACAGGAACAAGGATCTGCGCGACAATTTCACCGACTCTGGTCATCAAAACATCAAGAGAAGATTTCAGCTGTTCCAATGAACCGCCGAAACCGCTCATCATGGCCTTTGCCATTGCGTTTGTTGTTCCGGCACAATTGCCCAATGCCTCTGACAGTCTGTTAACATCTGCCGGTGCCGCATTGATCAATGCCAACCAGTTTGACATCTGGTTCTTTCCAAAAATCGCCGAAGCAGCTGCAATCTGCTCTTCTTCACTCAATTTGGCAAAGCTTTCATGCAGCATCCGTTGAACCGTCAGACTGTCTTTCATGCTTCCGTCAGCATTGAAGATTTCAAGACCAAGCTTATTCATCATCTCTGATGCTTCGGAAGTCGGTGCCGCAAGTCTCGCAATACCTGTCTTTAAAGCGTTCGCTGCTGTGCTGGCATCAATACCGTTGTTTGCCATGACACCCATATACAGAGCGGCATCATTCACACTGTATCCGGCTGTGCGGAATACCGGAGCCGCAACGCTCATTGCTTCTGACAGGCTGTTAACATCAAGAGCGGAATTGTTACATGCCGCCGCAAAGACATCAGCATAGGTGGCAGCATTCGCAAAGCTGTCACCGAAACCGTTAATGGTGGCAACCAGACCGGCAGAAACCGTATCAAGATCACCACCGGCACCGGCAGCAAGGTTCATTGCCGGTGCAAGAGTCTGTGCTGCCTGTTGTGCATTAAGACCGGCTCTTGCAAAGTTCAAAACAGCCTGTGCCGCCTCTGCCATGCTGAACGTAGACTGTGCCGCCGCGGAGTCAATCGCCGCTCTGAGCAAATCCGCTTCCTCTGCTGAATTGCCCATCGTCTGATTGACAAGAGTCATCGTCTTGTCGAATTCGGCAAACTTCTTGACACCGGCACCGGCAACTGCAACAATCGGCACCGTCAAGGCTGTGGTCATCTGCTGACCGACCGCTGTGACCTTCTGCCCAAGCTGCTGCATCTGGTGTCCGACAGCGGCTATTTTCTGAGCGGCAACAGATCCAAACCGACCATATTCCTGTTCCAGTTCTTTCAGTCGGTTCTCTGTTTCTATGATTTCCCTCTGGAGTGCCTGATACTGTTCGGAATTTTTATCAACACCGTTTGCATCCATCGTTGCCTGGATGTTCTTCAATTCCTGCAACTTGGATTTTGTTTCCTGGATGGAACGAGCAAGAAGCTGCTGTTTCTGCCGAAGAAGTTCTGTGTTCTTCGGATCCAGTTTCAAAAGCCGCTCGACATCCTTCAACTGCCTCTGTGTTGACTTGACAGCATTGTTTACACCCTTCAGGCTGGCGGTTAATTTACTGGTATCGCCATCTAATTCAATTGTAATGCCTCTGATTTTATCCGCCATGTATATTTACCTCCTAACCAAAGAAACGCTTGATATCCTCTTGCGTTGCCTTGATCGGATATTTCTCATTGTCATTGCTTTTCTCGATCAGCATGTCATACACCATGCCCATCGTCATTTGTGAAAGGGCCTCATCCGATAAGTTCAGTTCGGAACACCGAAGCATGAACAGTGATCCGGTTGTTTCTCTTACCGTGGCCCTGCCGGGTTTTTTGGTTTTGCTGTCGTGATCTGCTGCTCTGCCCAGAGGTCAACAATCACCGGCATGGCCTCATAGATGCTGAACACACCTTCAATGCTGTCAAGCCATTCCTCTGGACTATCTCCGACAACCTCACCGGCCTCTTTGCAGAAAAGCCATGCAGTATTTTCAAACACTTCAAGATGATCCAGAAGCTCCATGCTCACAGCATTCTGTTCTTCTTCTGTTGCATCTTCCTTTTTCTGCACTTCTACAACCTTGTTGTAAACAGTGATCAGGCCTTGCATATCCCTGATGATATCGCGCTTAAAAAAAGCACGGTAAAGCCTCGGAGTGAGGGCCGAAGCCCTCATCCGATATTCTTTACCGCCGATGATTGCAGTTTTCGTCATCGGCTGTTACCTCAGGACTCCATAAACACGCTGGTGAACCAGCTTAATTTGGTAGCCGCCGGAGTATCCTTTGTGGTCTTGGCAAACACCTTGCCGTCAGCCATCGGAGCAGCCGTGATGTCAAACTCCTGAGTGTTCGGTTCCTTGGCCTCCTCAATCGTCTGAGAGCCGATCGTAGGCCGCGCAGCCGTGACATTGTAGAGGACAAACAGGTCATTGTCCTGATCACCGTTGATCTGATACAGCAGAGCAAAGGCCTTCGGCTCGATCTCTGCGTTCTCAGTCAGCACTTTAGAAGTGGAGCCTTCGGTGTAGCCCCAAACATCCTTCAGCATGGAGTCAGGGATCTTGGCAATCTCAAGGCTGCCCTCATAACCCTGGTTGCTGGAAGAAACATAATAAGCAATGTTGTCGGCATAGAACTTATTGGTTTCACCAGCCGGATCCAGATCCAGATTGACGGCACCAGGAATTGCAACAGGTGTGCCATACTCGGTGCCGTTCCAGATTGCGTAATAAACATTCTTCAGACCAAATCTGACTTTGTTTTCGCTTGCGTTCGGCATTTTTTACACCTCAATTTCATAAGTAATCATCCAGCACTTTTCATCATCAAGAAACTCTTCATCCTTTGACCAAAAGATTTCAGCATTGGTAAGTGCTGCTTCAACCAGTGCCTCATCATTTGAGGATTTATTTTGTGTGTACAGTTCTACGTCAATTCTCCTGGCTGAGTAATAAACCTTATTATCAGCACCGAAATTATCCGCACCTGTTTCTACATAACATAAAAAAGGCAACGATGGAGCCTCACCGACAGGCCACGCATAATAGGTGACCTTATCCGAAAATCCTTCGATGCCTTCCAATAATGTTTTAATCTCTGTGAGAGTCAATCAAGTCCCTCCTTTATCTTCTGTACAAGAATCTCAGGTGCAACATCTGCTGCCGGTTTCCAATGACCGCCAGGAGGTGACGGAGGAACACGACCACCTTTTCTTGATGCATGACCTTTTTTCCCTTTTCTGTATCCAGCAGCCCAACCGCCTTTGGCATGTCCGTTTTCCAAGAGGTGTGCAATTCTGTATTTGCCTCCGTTGACAAAGACCTTTGCAGAATATCTGCCCTTTCCTCTTGAACTTCCTTCACCGGAATCGATCTGGCTTTTATACTCTCCGGTTCTCACCGGAGCCTTTGCCGCCACTACATCAGCAACTTCATCAGCAGCTTCTTTTACTGCCTTGTTGACAGTTTCACCGGCAATATAGACATAATCATCCAGTTCTTTCATGACGGTTGAAGCAAGAGCGTCTATTTTGATCTTGCCTACTTTCGCCATGTCACACGCCAGCTTTCCGCTCCAGATACAACTCTATGTGATCAGCGTCACGTTTATAGGTGCGGTAAATACCATATCTCACACCGTCATACTCACAAAGTTCCTCTTTCTGATAATCCGGTGCGAACATCTCAACCTGGTATTCCGCTTTCAGGCCGTTCCTACCGGCCTCAAACCATTCACGCTGTCCTACGCTGTTGACCGCACAGAAAACGTCCCTCTTTGACTCCACAGGGATACGCTGCCCGATTTCATCCTTTTCGTATGTAACCGCAATCAGCGTCAGGACATCTGACATATCCATGTGCTACACCTCCGAAGGATCTTCTTTGGGCAGTCCGTAACCTGTCATGCATTGGAGTTTGGTAACCTTGTCATGGTAGATCGCTTCCCAGCGTTCTGCATCAGGATTATTGCCGAATTTCCACTTGCAGTAAAATACAACAGCATTCTGAATCTGTTTGTCATACACACCCATCTTCAAATGCTCTTCCTTGTGGTAAATGCCAAAACCGGCAAGTTCCAGAAGGCAGTCATCTATATAACCCTGAATCTCATCGTCAAACACATTCGTTTTGACTCTCAAGGCTATTTTCACATGATCAAGCATCACTCATTCTCCTTTGCAAGTTGAGGGAGAGTGTTACCTCTCCCTCTACCGTCATGATCAGGACGCAGCCTGTTTGATGATCTGCATACCGTGATAGGCAACCAGATCAGCGTTTGCAGTCTGGAGGCCACGGATTCCGATCATGTTGCGCTTGAAGTAATCGCCGCCCTCATCGGTTTCAACTGCATAGTTGTCCCACATGGGCATGTCGATTGCACCAGGCTGACCGAAGAGCTGGACACCATCGGTCAGGTTGTCATCAACACGGAACGGAATGGCAAGGCCACCGTCTTTGATGATGCCGCTGGTCACGCTGCCGTCATCAAAGGTGATTTCAAACACAGCCTTTTTCTCGTTGGTGCCGCGAACGTCACCAAGAGTGCTGAGGTCATTCTGGGTAAGGTAAAGCTTTACATTGCCCTTGCCCTCAATGGCACGGAACTTCAGACGCAGCTTACGCAGGTAAGTCGCATCAAGAGCGATGCTGGTTCTGGTTTCAGCCAGAGCGGAAGCCTGGACAGCAGCAACGATCTTAGAGGCGGCAAACGCACGGAGAGCGATGAGAGCGGAATCTTTAATGGCACCTTCATAGTCAAGAGGACTCATCTTCTTGACCTGCTTGGAAATCTCATCAAGGATGCCCCACTCAGCCGGATTGATCGTTACATAGTTGTAGGTGGAAGCGGTGCCAGCAACAGCATTGCCATCGGTAACGGCAGCCGCAGCCGCATCGGTTGCCTTATAAGCAGCAATCCATGCACCGGAGCCGGTCAGGGGAATAGCATTTACATCATCAACAATGCCGGATGCAACAGCACCCAGGCCGCTGATGCCGCCGACCTTGGTGGGTTTCGCAATCGTTCCGGTGCTGAGAAGCTGACGGATTTCCATCTTGCCGGTGCGAACAAAGTCAAGCGCACGTTTTTCATCCGCACTCTGTTCGGTGCGAACCACCTGGCGAAGAGTGGCAGCGGTGTCGGCAGACACACCCTTGCGGAGTTCATCCATCTTGCTGTTCTGGTTGCGGATCTCCTCCGCTTCCTTATTCAGCGCACGAACTTCCTCCAGCAGAGCGTCCACATCATACTTGGCTTCCTTGTCATTGATCATTTCACTGATTTCGGCCTTTCTGGCCTCGATTTCGTCAATACGCATTTTTTTAAACCTCCAATAAAATTTTCAATAGGGTTTTCTTTCTTGCTTCCTCTTCGGCTCTCAGTCTCTCCGCTTCCAACTCTCTGATGACTCCCTCAGAGTAATTACGAGCCGATATTTCTGTACTGTCATTCGCCGGCAGACTCACTGCCGAAACGTCATACAGTTTAGAAATCTTAGTGATTGTTCTATGCACCGTAACAATATTCGATTCACGGTCATAGACGGTTTCGGTCTTGTCTTCCTTCACTCGGAAACCGAAAGACATCTTGGTTGTATAACCGCCCTTGATTTCCTCATAAAGCTGCTGACCGATCTGAGTGCCGCCAAGGTCAGCTTCAACACACAGGCCATGATCATCTACATTCAGCCGGAGCGTATTGTTGGAGCATCTGGCAAAGACTCTGCCCTGGTGGTCATACTGCATGATCACATCGGACATGTCACACTCATCAAAGGCATGTGAATCCACCTGCTCAAATACTTTGTAATCTCCCCAGTCAAAGAGCAGATATTCATCACCGAATGTCGTAGCATATCCGCGAACCTGTTTATTATCGGTTTCGCCTTCCTGAAGTTCACGACATTCAAAATCAGCGGTTCTCCGGTATTCTCTACCGTCTTCAACACGCTTCAGAATCTTGTTCATCATCTCTTCGTCACCCACGGTTTATTCCTCCTCTTCCTTATCCTCTTCATTGTCATCATCATCTTTGCTGTTGCCCTTGCTGTCGGTATTCACCTTTTCATCGGCATTCATATATTCGCCTCTGATGACGTATTCCTTGCCGTTTCCGTCTGGGATCGGCGGCAGGTTCCAGATTTCGCGCACCTCATCACGGTTCAGAACACCACGGTCAATCAGTTCAGCTGAGATGTTCAGACGTTCCTTTGTTGCCATGTAAACCATTCTGTTTGCATTGATGACAACAGCCGCATCGTTTCCGCTCAATTCTCCAAGGTTCTGGAACATCTTCAGAAGAACGTCCGACAGCTGAACCGCCCACGGTTCTGTGTCACCCTCATAGAACGCTGTCCAGGTGTCACCATAGGCCTTATTCATCAAAATATCATCGTTCGTGCCAAAATAACTGTTCACACGATCTCGGATCGTTTTCATGGTTTCGCTGTCGGCAACAAACGGTTTTGAATCGATCTGCTTCAGATCTTCATACGTCTTCGGGAACAGAAGAGTCATGCCGCCCTTTTTACCGGCAAGCCTGTTGAAGCGTTCTTGTTCCTTCTGCAAATCCTCTTCAAAGGCAATATTGTTGTATCTTGCCATGAATCTGAATGTTGCAGAATTCTTCACGCCTTCCTTGATGCCCTGATCCTCAATGCTGATCAAGTCCATTGTCGGACTCAGAGCGTCATTGCTTTCACCGAAGAAATCATTTTTGTACTGATGCTTGGTCATCACGCCAACTTGCCAGATCGGAAGCTGTGCGGTGCTGCCCTCGCGAAACTCAAAGGCCAGCCAGGGATTGCCGCCGACCTGCACCGGTCTGCATCGCCCTGGTAGAATCGGATAGATTTCAGTCACACGACCATATTCATCAAACACAGGAACAATAAAAGCGGAATTATCTACTTCATAGATCGTCTTCAGCCTATACAAGAACTGAGGCCATGTCTGTATTTCATTCGGCCTTGTCAGCCTCTTGCTCAGATACTGCGCTCCATGCCCTCTGAATTCCACTTTAAGCTTTGAAGCAACATTTGCCTTTGCGTGGATCGCCGCACGAACCATCTCCATCTCATACAACTGACCGTCATAATCGGTGAAGGTCGGCACATACGCTGTCAAGGCCTTATATTCTGTTCCCCTGTTCGATTCTTTTTTTCCAAAGATTTTTTCAAACAGTCCCATTTTTATATGCTCCTCTTGTTCTGAAGCTGCGCTCCGATTTCGGAATACCACTTCTGTCTTACAGTCATGGCATCGATCAGAGCGGCTGCACCGTCTATATGTTGCCTTGACTCTATCTTGATCATCTTAACCTTTGATGTTTCAATGTCGCGCTTCAAGGCTGCGTTTAACAAATGGGCTTTCAGCAGCCCATTGTTGCCAATGTTTATTTTTCCGTCTTTTATGCTACCCTCAAACTCATTCAGAACCGGTGTGAGGTTATAGCCCTGAAAAACATCATCCATCTTAAGTCCAAGGCTCTTCAACTCTTCCACCATGTACTGTGCGGAATAGCGGTCATATCCGATCACAAGCGGTAGAATTTCATATTCCTTGATCAACTTCACGAACCACTGCACACAATCGTGATAGTCAACAAAGTTCTCACCGCTTGGTGTTAAGATGCCTTTTTGAATAAAGGTGCGATAAGGAACTTTATCCGCTGCCGTAGCATCATCAATCTTATTTGCTGGCATGAAGAACTGTGACAGCACATACAATTCACCATTCTTTTCAACCACAGCACAACACGAACTTAAGTCTGTTGTGCGTGACAGATCGATACCGCCAACGCAATAACAGTGCCGGAGATCTTCAATAGTGAATTCTTTCTTGCTGGCCTTGCTCACAGCACCGGTTGAGAGCCAAGCACATGAAGAATTTTGCTTGATGTTGCAATACTTAACAAGGAATTCCAGCTTTTTGCTCAGACTTCCTTCCGCAATATTGATTTCCTCAAGCATGTAATCCACAGAAACAGATACGCCAAGATTCGGATTTGCTTTGCGGATTTCATTGATGTCGTTCCACTTATCGACATTATCAATCATATATAAAAACGGTGCTAATCTGGTTTCCTTGGATCCACCCATTAACACCGCTGTGCATCTCATCATCAGTTCATCATAAGTTCCGTCATTCACATAACCGGCAGTTGAAATGCTGATCAATAACGGTTGCCGTCTGGCACCAAGTGAAGATTTCAGAACTTCATAGAACTTCAGGCCCTGATCACCGGCCCAGGATGCCGATTCGTCACAGATCCCAAGAGAAATATTTAAACCGTCACTCTTCTTTGCTGAGAAGGCTAACGGTTTAAGAGTCGTATTTGATTCTGCTATGTAGATATCAGATCGCCGCTTCTTTGCCATCTCTGACAACTCTGGATCCTTCAAGATCATCTGATAAGCGGCATCATAACAAAGACCGGCCTGTTCCAACTTCGGTGCAGCAAAGTAAATCCTTGCACCATATTCGCCATCCATATAAGCACAATAACAGGCAATCGCAGCGGCAAGCAAAGTCTTTCCGTTTTTTCTTCCGATCACAATAACGACTTCACGAAATCTCCGGTCACCGTTATCATCCATGATTCCAAAAATGACGGAAATCATTGCTTTCTGCCACAACTCCAACTTGATAAGCTGTGGAGCGAGTCTGCCTTCATGATGCCTACAGAAATTCTCGATGAACCGGATTGCTTTACCGGCCTTTTTAACATCGAAAATGTATTCACCGTTCTCCAGCTTCTCAACGATCATCTGATACCATGCGTGGATCCAATGACCGGCAACCTGTGAACCGTCTTTCAGGCCTTGGTAATACGCTAAAATGTAATTATCCATCGTCCTCAGTCATCATCTCACGGAGCCGATTCTTTTTCTGTGGTGCTGATCCGAATTTAATAATTGCATTCGTCAATGCATCAAGAGTCTTGTTTGAAGTCTCATGGTATTTGTTGATAAGTCCCAGGAGAGGATTGGCAACCATGTTCTCACGGCTCTTCACATACTCCTTCATGCAGATCAGACCATCAGTTTCAATCTGTTTCTGCATCTTATCAATCAGCTTCTTTTGCTCATAGTATTTATCAATCAGTTCCTGGACAATCGGATTGTCAGCAGTTCCGTATTCTTTTGCAAGCTGTTCAAGCTGATTTATGTTCTTCGCTTTTGCCATGTTTCCCCTCCTTTCTTAATTGATCTTAATCGCTTTAATCTTTATCTCAGCTTTCCAAAACGCTTTCACGACCTTTTCAGGGTTTTTCGTGAC
>Ga0326512_10001860_pt1 | contig 15860 bp, 17 predicted proteins | sample 1_2617_0518_D_FD_203652 | JGI IMG/M metagenome (GOLD analysis project Ga0326512, IMG submission 203652) | Bovine rumen microbial communities from UC Davis, California, United States - 1_2617_0518 | ecosystem: Host-associated > Mammals > Digestive system > Stomach > Rumen | place: USA... | reverse complement strand
AAAAAGTCGATTATATCTTTATGTCCAATGCCAAGAGATACGGAAAATTGGCAGACATGATAATGGACACGAAGAAAATGAAAGGTGTGGAGTTTATTCTTACTTCAAACATTACCCCTGTTGATTATAAGCCTAAATATGTGCTAAATTATGAATCATTACTGGTAAAAGAATCTGAGTGTCAGGATAATTCTTTGCTGCTTCTGCTTAATTTCCTAAATAGAGTAGGAGTGAGAGGGGTTAAACTAGCAGGCTTTGATGGATACAAACTCAACGAGTCAAACTATTATAGGAAAGGCTATGAGATGTCATCAGACAATAATCTTAAAGTTAAGAGAAATGAACAAATGTCCGAGGCGTTAAGCCTATTTAATAAGGAGATAAAGATAACCTTCATTACACCGACCCTATATCAACTACAATGATAAAAGCTGTATTATTTGATCTTGATGGCACCCTTTTAGATACAAGTGAAGGAATAAAGCATAGTGTCCGCCATACAATATCTGTAATGGGGTATAATCAATTGTCAGAAGATATCATTCTTAAATTTGTGGGGCCACCTATACAAAACTCTTTAATGACATATTGCGGAGTTGATTCGGAAGAAGCTCAAAAAGGGGCTAATGTGTTCCGTGATTTTTATAAATCGACGGCATTATATGAAGCAGCATTGTATGACGGAATTATAGCCCTTCTTCAAAACTTAAAGAAAAAGGGACTGAAGATTGGCGTAGCGACGTATAAACGAGAAGATTATGCAGTGGAATTACTTAAGCACTTTGGGATAGATAAATTTTGTGATGTAATTCATGGCGCGGATAATGAGAATGTATTGACAAAGGCTGATATAGTTGAAATGTGCATTAACGAATTAAGTGAAACACGAGACAAAGTAGTTCTAATTGGTGATACAGAACATGATGCAAAAGGTGCATTTGAAGCAAAAGTACAATTTATTGCTATTACTTGGGGATTTGGTTATAAGAAGGGTCATGTAGAAATTTCATATCCTTTTATTGCCGTAGTTGATGTCCCATCAGATGTTTCAGAGGTAATAAATCTTTATTAGTTCCATAGACTAGTATGTTTGCATTTGAGCGAGTTAGACAACTAACGCAATCTTCATTATTGAAGAATTCATTTATATATGTGGTGACGGATGGAATAAATAATGCTATTCCATTTGTTTTACTTCCTTTTATTTCTCGTTATCTAACACCAGCAGATTATGGAATAGTATCAAACTATAATGTTTTGATTCAGATACTATCTGTTTTTGTATATTTTGCTACCGCAGGAATTATTCCTGTTATGTTTTTTAAAACAGATAAAGAAGATTTGAAATTATATATATCAAATATTATAATTTTAGATACAATTGTCTCTTTATTATCTTTATTAATTATAGTTGGTTTTACATTTGTTATAACAGAAAACCTCGGCTTTTCAATATTATATCAGATTTTTGCTGTTATTTCGGTATGGTTTACTGCTGTATCTTATTTAAATTTAATTCTTTGGAGGTGTGAAGAAGCACCAGTAAAATTTGGCATATTCCAAATATCACAGTCTTCATTAAATGCAGTTACAACAGTCCTATTTGTAATTTTGTTGTTGTTAAGTTGGCAGGGAAGAGTTTTAAGTATGCTAATCTCGAGTGTTATTATGGGAGTGATAAGTGTTTTTCTCTTACAAAAGAGAGGATATCTATCTATAAAGATTTCAAGAAAACATATATTCAAGATATTAATGTTTGGCCTTCCATTAATTCCTCATGCACTGTCTTTTTGGCTAAAAAGTGGCGCTAATAAAATTCTTCTTACAAATATGTGTAGTCTCTCAGATAATGGCCTTTATAGTGTTGCAATGACTTGGGGTGCCGTAGTGTCTATTTTTATAACTGCATTTAGTAACTCTTATAGTCCATGGCTATTTAAAAGGTTGGCAATTTTTGATAAAGATAAAGAAGGGACTATGTTAGAACAACAGAGGTTAGTAAAGATGATTTGGGTTTCATTAGTTTTCATTTTTGTTTTAGTTGGGATTGTCTATGTCATTTCATACTATTTGACTTTTGTTATTTATCCTGAATCATACTATGATTCTGTAGATTATCTACCAATGATAATGGTAGGTCAGGCTTTTTCTGGCGGTTATCTTCTTTTCGTATGTTTTTGCCACTATACTTTTAAGACAAAGATTCTTGGAACTATTACTTTTTCGCTTAGCCTTTTGCAAGTTGTATTTGCCTATTTTTTTATCAAAATATTAGGTCCAGTTGGGGTGGCTTACTCTTCGGCTTTGGCTAGTGCATTAACTTTCCTGTGTGTTTCCGCCTACGCTATGCACGTATATCAATTACCATGGTTAAGATTTAATTATAGATAATATGACAACATATACAAAATTCAAAGCATTAATGCAATCCTTAGAATATAATTATCGCGGAGTTGAACTCAGTCATGTAACTGCTTTAAGGGCTTGGGCATTAGCTAGAGGTGAGAATACTTTTAAATTAACTCATTTCTTCAAAATGTTCCTTGCTATGGATGTTCAGAATCTTAATTTGCCAAATCAAAATGGGTTTATGGCAACATTTATGGAAAATTATCGTAAAGATCATTTCGAACTGTTTAATAATGTAGTCCGAAATCTAAGTGAAGCTCCATCTATAACTAATCTTTTTGAACTGAAAAATAAGATTTCATGGCATCTTTTTAAAGATCTTAAGATTATATTTGTGGTTTTTCGTATTCTAAAAAAAACAGATTTAAGGATGATAGAAAAGATTCATTATGGTATAGAATATGCATACTGGATTAATACTATCATGGAATTGGATAAAATTGATTTTTCGAAAGTTAAGAAATATCTGTGCATGTGTCATGTGTTGGGAATGGAGAACCTCCTTACTCAATATTTTCGGAAAAAAGGTATTGAAACATTTTCTCTACAGGAAGGAATATATCTTGTATATAAGAAAAATAAGGTTTTGGGAAGTATCGCTTATGAGTTGTTTGAGACAGATCATCTACTTTGTTGGGGACAATATACAAAAGACGAATATTCTGCTTATGGTATTGATCCACGGCGAATCTCTGTTGCGGGATATCCAAAGGGAGAGACCATAAAACCGCAAAAGGAAGGTAATGAATTTCGAAATTGTCTGGTGTTACTTGCTGGCCCAATTTTTGGTGATGTCAATAATAAACTCCTTAAAATACTCTTGGGAGAAAAAGACCATTTAAAGATTACTCTAAAACCACATCCGGCAAATTATTCTGAAATGAGTGCATTTGCCGTAAAAAACTGCTTTGATATTACAAAAAAAGGAATGACTGTTGGGGAATGTTTCGAATCTGCTAAATATGACTTTTGTATTGCTGTAAACACTACGGCATACTATGAATCTTGGATGGCCGGAGTGCCGTGTGTCAGATATTATGATGAACGGTTTGATAATTTCTATGGATTTGATGATTTCTTCTCAGATGAAGAGCAATTTAAGACCATGATAAATGGATATCGCATATGTCCTAAGAATGAAAACGAAGTAAAGGAAATGCTAAAATATGCCATTGGCTTCGGATTAGATAATTATGACAAAGTGATTAATGGAAATTTGCTATAATAGTTGCTTATGTTAGACTTAGTGTCACGGTTACTTGGTTTTGCTTCATCGGTTATACGATGGCTATGGTATTTTCCAAGATTTTCACATTTAGGTTTCCGTTCAGTTATATATTCACCACTGAGGATAGATTGTGGAAAAAATATCTCTATAGGAAAAGGAGTACGCATATGTTACAAAACATGGTTAGCGGCAAATCCTTTAACAGGTAATAATGCTAGATTAGAAATAGGGGACGGCTGTGCAATAGGAAATTTTAATCATATATACGCAACACATTCAATTGTATTGCATAAAAACGTCCTAACAGCAGATAAGGTCTATATATCGGACAATCTTCATGGATATTCGGATATAAATGTTCCAATATTGAAACAGCCTATAGTACAAAAAGGATGTGTAGAAATAGGAGAAGGATCTTGGCTGGGAGAAAATGTTTGTGTTATGGGGGCCAAAATCGGAAAACATTGTGTCATTGGCGCGAATAGCGTCGTGACAAAAGATATTCCAGACTATTGCATAGCAGTAGGTGCGCCAGCAAGGATTATTAAACAATATGATTTTAAGGAGAATGTTTGGCAAGTTATTGAAAGTCAAAAAGTTAATGGGGGGTAGAAATGGTTGCCACCTTTGTGCAGCATAATTTTGCATTCAAAGAGTATCATTACGATTGCATAATCAAGGAACCATTAAGAATAACCCCTGAGTTTATATCATTGGAGAAAAAAGTATATATAGGCCACCATGCACGTATAGAGGGGGCTTCAGAGTGGAATGGTAGAAAGTTCTCTCCAAGCATTAGATTTTGTGAGGGGTCATCAGTTCAGCAGAACTTACATCTCACCTGTGCAAATTCAATTGTAATAGGTAAATATACAGCAATTGCTGCGAATGTAACCATAACAGACATACACCATCCCTATACAGATATATTGACTCCGATTGAGCAACAAATGATAGAGGTAAAAGAGGTCGAGATAGGAGAAGATTGTAAAATATACAATAATGCAGTCATATTACCAGGTGTTCATATTGGCAAACATGTTACTGTTGGTGCAAATAGCGTAGTTACAAAAGATATTCCTGACTATTCGGTAGTAGTAGGCAATCCTGCTAGAGTTATTAAAACATTTGATTTCGAAATTAATAAATGGGTAAAAAAGTGAATAGATTATTCTCGTATATCTATTATCTTACGCAGATGATTCGCACATACATTTTGTTTAAGGGTAGGTTTAAGAAATGCGGAAAGAAAGTATTCTTTGGCCGTCTAAGTATGATTAGAGGAGGAAACTATATGGAAATTGGCGATAATTGCCTTTTTGGAAACAACTTGAGAATAGAGGCCATAACGAGCTGGTTGGGGGGGGCGGTTTTTGAACCATCCATAAAAATAGGAGATAGAGTCGTTATAAACCAGAATTTTCATTGTACTTGTGCAGAGTCGATTGAAATAGGCGATGGAACCTCAATAACTGCCAATTGTGGAGTGTTTGATATAATTCATCCATACGAGGATGTAAGCAAAAACCCAAGAGAAGCAAAAATAGAGACTAAACCAATAAAAATAGGAAAGGATTGCTTGATAGGTATGAATTCAGTAATTATGCCAGGAACCGAACTTGGGAATCATTGCGTAGTAGGGGCAAATAGTACAGTATCAGGAGTTTTCCCTGATTATTGTGTCATTGCAGGTTCTCCTGCAAGAATCATAAAAAAATACGATTTTGAAACGAATAAATGGTTAAAAACATATGAAAGTATTAGTAACAGGAGCTAATGGTTACATTGGCAGTCATGTAGTGAGCAATCTGCTGGATAAAGGTGCTAGTGTTGTAGCATGTGATTTAGCGTTTTCGAACGTTGATAAGAGAGCTGATTGCAAAGAGTTTGATCTCTTTTCAGATGCGGTCGATTCTTTTAAAAAATTAGGGAGTCCAGATGTCTGTATACATTTAGCGTGGAGAGACGGCTTTGTTCATAACTCTGATAAACATATGGGTGATTTATCAGCTCACTATAGATTTCTTTTGAATATGATAAATGGCGGACTAAAGCACCTTGTCGTAATGGGTTCAATGCATGAAGTTGGTTATTGGGAAGGAGCCATTAAAGAAGATACCCCATGCAATCCTCTGTCGCAATATGCTATTGCAAAGAATGCATTAAGACAGTCTATGACTTTGTTGTGTAAGGAGAAGGGCTGTGTTCTCCAGTGGACTAGAGGTTACTACATTCTAGGGGATGATTTAAGAAATCACTCTATTTTCGCAAAAATATTACAGGCGGAACAGGAAGGAAAGACTGAATTCCCATTTACGATGGGCAAGTCTAAATATGATTTCTTACCTGTGACAGAATTAGCTAATCAGATAGCAGCTGTGGCGATGCAGGAAGAGGTAACTGACATCATTAATTGTTGCAGTGGAAAACCCATATCGTTGGCTGAAAGAGTTGAACAGTTTATCAAGGATAATAACCTTAAGATAAAATTGAAATATGGTGCATATCCTGACAGGGCATACGACTCACCCTGTATTTATGGTGATACGACAAAGATAAATCAGATTTTGAAAAAATTAGTATGATTGACGTAAAAGGAAAGAAAATACTGTTCATAGGTATAGGTTTTTATGATTATGAAAAGACAATAAAAGACTATCTTGAGGGTCTTGGTGCTAAAGTATATTATTTTTCGTCTTTTTTTAATTTTAAAAAGCAGAGATTATACCGTCGCTTAGGGTTAATTGAGAAAGCTATAAGGATATCATCGTCAGCTATTATGTCTGAGATTGTAAAAGCGCCTGAAGATATTAATCAAATCATCATTATCAAGGCGGAAGACTTCGGACAAGAACATATAGATGCGCTTCAACAAAAATACCCAGGTATTAAGAAAACATTATATTTATGGGATTCTCTAGAGAGGTTGCATAATAAAGACTTACTTCTTGCCAACTTCGATAGAATTCTTACTTTTGACAGAAAGGATGCCGAAAAATACAGCCTATTTTTTAGACCGTTGTTTGCAAGAAAATTTCGAAGAGTTGCTGAATCTGATATTATGTATGATATTTCTTTTGTGGGATATATGCATTCAACGAGATATGAAATACTTCATCAACTTAAAAAAATATTAGATAAGGAGAATATTAGTTATAAGTTTATCTTGTCAACAGGAAAATTTAATAAATGGTTTCTTTTAAATGTTAGTCATAAGGTCGCAAATGATGATAAAGATATGCTTTTGGCATCACAGTTACCATATGTTGAGTATATTGAGATTTTAAAAAAGTCGAATGTAATACTTGATATATCTCATCCTCGTCAAAGTGGCCTCACAATGAGAACTATTGAAACGTTATGTCTCGGGAAAAAACTAATGACCACAAACGAGGATATAAAAAATTATCCGTTTAACCAGAATCAATATAGAATATTAACAGCAAAATTTGATATTGATTTTGAATTCTTGCGAAATAAATCTTTCGAGGAGTCTGATATGAGCGACTATTCTCTGGAAAAATTTATAAGCGACTTGTTAACTTGTTGATGTCATTTTTAAAAAGAAAAATATGAGAAGAAATTAGGAGATGAAGAAAATTAGATTTTCAAGAATTCTTTTTTATTCAACTATAGTAGAGCTTTTTTTAATGGGAAGCGGACAGGATTTTCATATTATAGGTCCTTTGACCCTTCGAATGTTGAACTATCTTCTTGCTATAGTTGTAAGCATTGGCATAATGCAAAATAAAAACTTACCGAATAAAATAAGTGGTATATTATTCGCATTTATTGTATTGACAATAGTATCTTCACTAATTGGACTTTTAAATAATGCCGACCCAGAGAATGTTTTTGAAGATATAAAACCATTATCATACTTTTTGATGTTACCTTTTTTTTATTTTATGTTGAGTAGCGAAGAAAAGGTACATTCTTTATGTAAGGTGATGACTTATTGTGGAATGTTTATGGCTGTTCTTTATATTGGATATATAATAATAACAGATTTCATTATACGCTTAGATCATAGTATAGTATATGCTTTTGTTGAATCAGAAAACATAATGTTTAGAGGTAATGGTAATGCTTTTTTTTATAAAGGATTTATTTATTTACCTTTAGCAGCAATAGCCCTATTAATGGAGAAGAAGTACATCTGGTTTGTGGTGTTGGCTATATCTATATTTTTTACTTATACCAGAGGACTTTATTTACTTCTTTTCATAGGATTTATATTCGTCTTTTTGTCAGCACGTAATGTAAATATTTTCAAAATGCTAATGGGCTTTTTTGTGATATATTTATTTTATTATTTAGCTGATAGCTTTGGTCTACTTGACTTCTCTGAAAGTTTTATGGAATCTCATGTCGAAGGTGATGCAGATAGGCTTATAATGATTCGTCAGGTAATGGAAAAGGTTAATTTCATGTCGGCATTTATAGGACATGGTTTTGGTGTAGGTATAGAAATTCGACCTATTCGCATGGAAATATCTTTTCTTGAGATTTTCCATAAACAAGGCATTGTCGGCATCTTATTCTGGGGGATGGTTCTATTGCAAATAGTAATGAGTGGAAATAAAGTAAGAAAAGATAAACGGAATTTAGCATCATTTTTTGTAATAACATCATTTATGATTTATATGCAATCGTTTTTCAATCCATATATAAATAATCCTATAGGCATGGGATGGATTTTACTTAGTTATGTATCATGTTATAGATTGTCACATGAAAAAAATTTTAGCAATAGTAGTTATTTACAAAGAAGAATTTTATAGCACTACTGTATATAAGCACTTGTTGTCAAAGCATATAGATAAGGGGGGCTTACGCTTTCTTGTTTATGACAATTCACCAGAGCCGATGAATAGGGTTGAAGAAATTGCCAAGAATGGAGGATTCTATATTCATAATTGCAAAAACTCTGGGGTTTCTACAGCTTATAATGAAGGTGCTAGAATAGCAGAAAAGATAGATGGTATCAATTATCTTTTGTTGTTAGACCAAGATACCATTTTCGAAAGTGATTTCGTCGAAAAGATAGAGAAAGCGATTTCCTCAGACGAAGACTGTAATTTGTTCGTTCCGTTTATTACATACGGAAAGAACATTCCTTTTTCGCCTACTAAGAAAAGCCTAAAAGGAAGTAGTGGAGTTAAATTAGAAGAAGGTGAATATGAATTATTAAAGTACTGCCCTGTAAATAGTGGTGCGTGTGTGAAATTGTCTATCTTTAAGAAAGCTGAAGGGTATAATGAAAAGATAAAGTTGGATTTTGCAGACTATGATTTTTTTTCAAGATTAGGGCAAATATCTCCATGGTTCAAATTAATTAATAGTCATGCAGAACAATCTTTTTCTAATGAAGAAAAAGATGTTGAAAAGTTGTTAAGTAGATTTGTTTTTTTTGTGGATGGCGCGAAATATGCAATTAAAAACGCATTGATTAGGAAGTATGTCTTAATTGATGTGATAAAACATACTATAGCCTTGACAATTAGAACAAAAAGTTTTGGGTTTATTCGTGTTTTAATGGAAAAGTTATGATATCAGTTTGTATGGCCACCTATAATGGTGAGAGATATGTTGTAGGCCAAATTAATTCTATCCTTGTACAGTTGAAGGATGATGACGAATTGATTATCTCGGATGATGGATCAAAAGATAATACAGTTACTTTAATCAAGAATATTGGTGATAAGCGAATAAAATTGTTAAAAGGCGGATTTCATTCTCCAACAAAAAATTTTGAAAATGCTATAAGGCACGCCCAAGGTGATATTATTTTTCTATCAGATCAGGATGATTTGTGGCTCCCTGGCAGAGTTGATGCGGCTCTCAAGTTGCATGAAGCCCCCCAAAAAACAGTAATGCTGGTAATTTGTCGTGCTCAAGTGATAGATGAGGAAGGAAATGAAGTACTGGATTCTCGCTATAACCACCTTCATCCTACAAAGCGTACTTTTTATAGGAATCTTTTGAGGAATCACTTTATGGGCTGTTGTATGTCGTTCAGGAAAGAACTTCTTGATTATATATTGCCCTTCCCCAGTGGTATCATGATGCATGATTCATGGATAGGATTGGTGGCCCAGTATTACTTTAATTGTGAGCTGATAGGTGATAAACCATATATGCAGTACCGTAGATATGGTACTAATTTCACCGAATTACACCAGCAGAGTTTGTGGCGGAAGATTGAGCAAAGATTTAGATATATGTATCACATCCTTCGTGTCGGTATAAAGAATAAAGTATGGGAAAAAGGATAATAACAATTGCCGCTTTTGGCTTTGATGTTCGTGAACGAACAAACGAGCGAGGAGCAAGTTTTGTTCGTGCTTTCAAGAAATGTGGATATACAATTACTCATGTTTCGACAGATTTTGACCATGCACAAAAAGCTTATGTACAACTTCCTTTAGAGGAAAACATAGAGGGTGTAAAGATCAAGCGTCTGCATGTGTTGGCCTATAAAAAAAACTTGTCTATAAGGCGCATTCTCAGTCATCTCCAATTTGCATGGGAACTGCGTAAATACCTTTATTCACTTGCAGAAAGGCCAGACTATATTTATTGTGTAACACCTACATCGACAAGTGCATACGTCGCAGGGAAGTATTGCAAAAAATATGGCATCAAGTTCATCATTGATTTGATAGATCTTTGGCCTGATTCTTTGATGCCTCTTTATAGTTCAAAACTGATATCAATTGCAACAAGACCCTGGAGTTATATAACCCACAAAGCATATAAGATGGCAGATTTTATTTGTGGTGAATCTGTTAAGTATGCAAATCATGCGCATCAGTTTAACCCTGATGTGCCTTGGTATCCGATTTATTTGGGTGTGAACAAAGAGAAAACAAAGCGTCTGATAGCGGAGAGTAAAGTTGAGATACCTATGAAGAAAGCCCCCATTCGCTTATGCTACGGAGGGGATTTGGGAAATAGTTATGGCTTTGATGCAATTTTGGAGGCTTTAACCTATATTCAAGAAAAAAGTATAGCTTATGAAATGTATTTTGTGGGTGGTGGTGACCGTCAAGAATATATAGAGCGTTACTCGTCAGAACATCACCTGAATGTCTTTATAACAGGCAAAATACCATATTGTGATTATCTGAAATACTTAAATTGTTGCGATGTGGCATTCAATGCTTTTACCAGAAATACCAAAGTTGTTCATAGTTATAAGTTCAACGACTATATGGCGACTGATAATTTTGTACTGAATAATCTGAAGGGCGAAACTGCTGAAATGGTAGAAAAATACAAGATTGGCGTGAACTATGAGGACGAAGAGTTAAATCAGGTACTTTTCGATGTATGTACAAACTGGGATAAGTATCAATTGTATAAAAACAATATTGATGGATTCGTACATGAGGTACTTGATGCTGATGTGATTTATCCAAGAGTAATAAAAGATATAGAAAATAAAACAAATGGGTTATAAATCAACTTACAATAAAACGATTAAGCCAATTGTTGGTTTTATTCTTGCGTTGATACTTTTTTTGCTATTATGGCCGCTGTATTTTATCATTGCTGTAGCAATAGCTATTGAAAGTGGGACACCTGTGTTGTATAAACCTTTACGAGGTGGTTACAAACAGAAGCCGTTCCATATCTACAAGTTTCGCTCAATGGTGAAGAATGCGGATAAAATAGGTGGTGGTACTACAGCATTGCATGATCCTCGTATTACGAAGGTGGGCAACTTCCTTCGTAAGACTAAATTGGATGAGATACCTCAGTTGTTTAACATCCTACGAGGCAACATGAGCTTTATCGGTCCTCGACCGGAATTGTTGCAATATACAGATAGGTATGAGGGCGAAGAGAAACTAATCCTTGAAGTGCGGCCAGGTATTACCGACTATAGTTCGATAGAGTTCATCAATCTTGATGAGATTGTTGGGCAAGGTAATGCGGACGAAATGTATGAGAAATATGTACTGAAGAAAAAGAATGCCCTGCGTATCAAATATGCTAAAGAGGTATCATTCGCTACAGATATAAAGCTGTTTTCTCTAACTGTTTGGCGTGTGATAAAGAAGGCTTTGTCTTTCATTTTCTTAGGAAAACATAAATAAAAAGGCTATGGAATATATAAAACTTAGAAATTCTGACTTAAGAGTATCCCGCCTTTGTATGGGGGGGTGCCCTATGGGTGGCTATGGTTGGGGTAATACCCAAGAAAAAGATTTCCTTGATGCCATTAATGCGGCTATTGATGCTGGCCTTAATTTCTTTGATACGTCTGATACGTACGGACTTGGACAATCAGAGATTACTTTGGGTAAAGGTCTTGGGAACCGTCGAAAAGACGTAGTCATACAGACAAAGTTTGGCGTGAGGTATGCCAATGGGAAATCAACCTACGATAATTCGCCTGACTATATTCAGGAAGCATTGGAGAAGAGTTTGAAGAACTTGAATACAGACTATGTGGATGTATATGTTATTCATTATCGTGATGGCAAAACTCCTATTGAGGATGTAATCGGTAAGATGGAAGAGTTGAAGCAACAGGGAAAAATCCGCTATTTCGGGCTTTCTAATTATCATGGTGATGAGGTCAATGAGTTAATGCCATATCAAGGAAAGTTCGTTTGCTGTCAGGATGAGTATTCACTCGCTTGTAGAAAAAACGAACAAGATCTAATGAATCTGCGAGATGGCTATGGTGTGACACCATTAACATGGGGAAGTCTGGGGCAAGGAATTTTGACTGGAAAATATAACAAAGATAGCGTCTTTGCTACGAACGACCGCAGAAGTCGTGATATCTATGTTAACTTCCATGGAGATAAGTTGCTGAAGAACCTAGAAATTGTAGAGGCGATGCGACCTATCGCTGAGGCTCATGGCGTATCACTGGCTGCTGTGGCAATCCGTTTTATCATGGACTATCTGGAAGAGTCTGTAGTCTTGGTTGGTGCAAAGCGGCCATCTCAGATACTTGGTAATATTGAGGCTGTAGATTGGAACTTGACCGAGAACGAAATTAGAACACTTGAAGAGAAATCAAAGGAATAAAACAAACAATATATGAAACATACGAGTGAACAATTAGCATGGCTAATTCGTCGCCATGGTGTAGAAATGACACATCTCAGTGGAGGAAGCCATCTTGGGGCAATCCTTTCGGTTGCAGATATTGTAGCCACACTATATACAGATGTGTTGCGTTATGACCCCAAGAACCCAAAATGGGAAGGGCGTGACCGATTCATCCTCAGTAAAGGACATGCCGGAGCATCTATTTATGCTGCATTGGCAGAGAGTGGATTCTTCGATGTGGAAGAACTGAAAACCCACTATCAGAATGGTAGTCGCCTTTCTGGACATGTGTCACATCATCTTCCTGGAGTGGATTTCTCTACAGGGTCATTGGGACATGGTCTTTCTGCAGCGGCAGGTATAGCATACGCATTAAAGAAAGACGGACGGGAAGAAAGGTCATTCGTGGTACTTGGAGATGGAGAGTGTAATGAGGGTTCCGTATGGGAAGCTGCTCTCTTTGCCAATCATTTCCGTCTGAATAATCTTTGTGCCATTGTAGACCACAACCACATGCAGAGTCTTGACTTCAATGAGAACACACTGGAGATAGAGGACTTTGCATCTAAGTGGAAGGCATTTGGATGGAATGTGATAGAGATTAATGGCAATGACCATCAAGAGTTGAAGGAAGCCTTTGGAAAGGTCGGAGTGTTACCAGAAATAGAGCCTCACAAGCCAACAGTGATTATTGCAAATACCGTTAAAGGCTATGGTATTCCTTTTATGCAGAATGACATCCTTTGGCATTATCGTTTCCCGCATGATGGCTGGGAGTATGACTGTGCAGTGACTGAATTGCATAAGATTAAACCTGCAGGCGTAGAGGATCCCTATACACCTAACGGTATAGAGAATCCTGTCCTCCCGACAGAGAAGGATGACATCTATAATGACCATACTTTCTCTTATACATGGAACACTTCTTATCCTGAAAAGATGAGGAGAGTGGATGCAAAGATTGGAACAACTGAAAAAGTACATAACGTATAAGATCAAGATATGAGAGATACTTTTGTAAGAACTTTGGTGGAACTGGCCAAAGAGGATAAGAATATAGAATTAGTAACCGGCGACTTGGGCTTTGGTGTGTTGAAACCCTTCTGGGAACAATGCCCAGACCAGTTTACAAATGCCGGTATTGCGGAACAGAACATGACAGGTGTTGCGGCTGGCATGGCATTAACGGGGAAAAATGTATTTACCTATAGTATTGGCAATTTCCCGACGCTTCGGTGTATTGAACAAATACGAAATGACTGTGCCTATCATAATGCAAACGTGAAAGTGGTTTGCATCGGAGGCGGATTTGTCTATGGCTCATTAGGCATGAGTCATCAGGCAACAGAGGATCTCGCTATTCTTCGAGCTTTGCCTAATGTGGTTGTTCTGGCACCTGCTGATTTGGTAGAAGCAGAGGAATGTACCAAGGCATTGGCAAAATATCAGGGGACGGCATACCTGCGTTTAGGACGAGGTGGCGAGAAGCGTATTCATGACCATATTGACAATTTCCAGATAGGAAAGGCTATCAAGGTGCACGATGGTGAGAGGGTGGCCATATTCTCAACAGGAGCTATATTTGAAGAAGTAAGTACTACAGAACAGAAGTTGAAAGAAAAAGGTATAACTCCTGCTGTATACACATTTCCGACGGTTAAGCCCATCGATAAAGATGTAATTTTAGAATGCTCTAAGAAGTTTGACTTGATAACAACATGTGAGGAGCATAATTTTATCGGTGGTTTTGGAAGTGCTGTTGCAGAAGTGATGGCAGAGAATACCGCACGAGCAAAATTGCTGAGAATTGGTCTTCATGATGAGTATTCAATCAGGGTTGGCAATCAGAAGTATCTTCGTGAACAGTATGGACTTGACGGAGAGTCTATAGCAAAGCAGATCCTTGAAAAACTATAAAGAAAGCACAATATCTGCCTTTTTCGCCCTATTACGAGCTGGACTATGGGAAACTGAAGTCCAGCTTGAACCGTATGGTAAGGTAGATTATTCAGAGCTCTACAGGTTGGCCTCTGAACAGTCTGTTGTAGGGCTAATTGCTGCCGGTCTGGAACATGTCGTTGATGTGAAGGTGCCGCAGACAGTAAACCTATCCATAGTAGATGACGTGTTACAGATGGAGCAACAGAATCTGAGGATGAATGAGTTTGTTGCCTCTCTGGTAAGTCAACTGCGAAATAATGACATAGAAACGTTATTGGTAAAAGGTCAAGGAATTGCGCAATGTTATGAACGTCCACTTTGGAGGGCTTGCGGTGACGTGGACTTGTTTCTGGATGCAGATAACTATGTGAAGGCAAAGGCTTTTTTATCTGCCAAAGGAGAAAATGTTGAAGAAAGTCCACATGACATCATGCATACAGAAATGATCATATGTGAATGGTCTGTAGAATTACATGGTACTCTAAGAACACAATTAGGGCAACGTATCGATAGAGTAGTGGATGATGTACAGGGAGATACCTTCAGAAATCGGAATGTTAGGACATGGAAGAATGATACTGTTGATGTAACACTTCCTTGCCCGGACAATGATGTAATATTCGTATTTACCCATTACCTTCAGCATTTTTTCATAGGAGGGTGTGGGCTAAGACAAATCTGCGATTGGTGTAGGTTATTGTGGACATACAGGGATTCTTTGAATCATAAACTGTTGGAAACGCGGTTGTGCGAAGCTGGCCTAATGAGTGAGTGGAAGGCTTTTGGTGCATTAGCAAAAACATATTTAGGAATGCCAGAAGACGCTATCCCTTTTCTATGTTGCAAACCAAATAATTGGTTCATTTTTTAGCATTGTTTAATAGTAAATTCTCATTTTTTACCTTTATATACTCTTTTTCAGTCAAGAAATCCCCTTCCAGACACTTCTTCGTAGCATCTGGTAAATTGCATAAGCAACAAGTAGCCGGATCAAACTTCTATTAGATGTAGTGAGCCTTAGCCACTCATCAGATTACTTCTTCAGATCTTGGAGTTAATGCCACAATTTGTGTTAAGATGTAGTCTCAAGGACTCATCACTAGGGACTAGTGGTCATTGTAATATATGAGAAGTCTGTCCGACTTAAACACCTGTTGTTATGCATATTGTTGGTTGTTCTATTAAGACAGCACATACGCTTTCTTCG
>Ga0326512_10001859_pt1 | contig 15860 bp, 16 predicted proteins | sample 1_2617_0518_D_FD_203652 | JGI IMG/M metagenome (GOLD analysis project Ga0326512, IMG submission 203652) | Bovine rumen microbial communities from UC Davis, California, United States - 1_2617_0518 | ecosystem: Host-associated > Mammals > Digestive system > Stomach > Rumen | place: USA... | reverse complement strand
GGGTAAAAACCCCTTCAAATTTCATCAGACTTTTTTGGTTTACTTTTAACCACATGTCTTTACTTTCATTTGAGCCCTTTCTCCGGGATGACATTTACGTCTGCATTTATCATTTTAGGATTCGGCTTCCGTAAACATTCTGTATTTCAGCTTCTTACGCGGATTTGTCACTAAGCAAAAATTTTTTTTCTCGCCATTTATCTCCCGACAAAACGAGAAAATCACATTTAGATTTCCCAGAAACGTGCCTGATTATGGAATATATGTATCAAAGCATCTAGGTGCGAAGACAATGGTTCAATATTTTCACAATAGAGTACAGCAATTTTTTGGCTCCCATAAAAAACTATGGGTGTTTATTCCATTATTTAAAAAAAATACTGAAGTAAAATAAGCATGAAGAAAAAAATAGGATGCGTGCTTGCTGTACGCAGGCGCAATCACAATAATTATGGTACATCATTACAAGCTTATGCTACAATAAAGGTGTTGCAAGATAATGGATTTGATGTACGCATTATTCGATATAATAAGCAAAGAGGATTATTTGGTACAATAAAGGCATTACCAAAATATTTGAGAAGTGGTGGAGGTGGCGAGCTTATTATTAGAATAAACAAGAAGATACAATCTGTATTTCGCCCGAACTTCAGATTAGAGAATTCATTGCGTGATCATGCTGTTGAAGAGGGCTTTAAAGAGACCATATTTGAACCTTTATGTGACTACTATGATAATTATGAAGAAATGAGCAAAGCATCTTCAACCTATGATGTGTGTCTTGTTGGTAGTGATCAACTTTGGCATCCAATGGGTTTTGCTTCGGGGTTCTATAATTTGATGTTTGTAAATGATAGTGTGCCCAAGATTGCCTATGCAGCAAGTTTCGGAGTATCAAGTATTCCAAAGTTTCAGCATGAAGGAACCAAGAAATATCTCGAGCGGATTGATTGGATAAGTGTTCGTGAACAAAAAGGAAAAGAGATTGTTGAGACACTATCAAATGCCAAGGCTGATTTTGTATGTGACCCAACTATGCTTATGACAAAAAAAGAGTGGGAGGACTTCTCTGCATCATCTAAAAAGAATATAAATGAACCTTACATATTTGTGTATTTTTTGGGAGAACGTCCAGAGATTCGTAAAAAAGCGAAAGAATTAGCCAAAAGGACGGGATGTAAACTTGTTGTTATGAGACATGTGGATAAGTATATTAAAATGGATGATAAGTTTGGAGATATTGCACCCTACGATATAAATCCTCGTGACTTTGTAAACTTGTTGAGTAAAGCCAATTATGTTGTAACAGACTCTTTTCATGGAACTATCTTCTCAATAATGTTGGAAAAAAAGTTTATTACATTCTATCGCGTGCCTACTTTTAAATCAGGTAGCACACATTCTCGGATTGATTCTCTTCTTGAAAAATTTGATCTTACATGTCGTCTGTATAAAGATGATATTTATTCGCAGGCTGTCGCAGATATAGATTATTCTACTGTGTCTCAGAAGGTTGAAGAGTTCAGACAATATTCAAAAGCTTTGCTTTTGAAGCATTTGGTTTAATATGATTAAGACAAAAGAAGATTTGCGTTATTATATCACGCAGGATTTAAAAGCAAACAGAGTAAAAATGGGGGGGGCAAAATCTAAAATCGTTAATTGGCTTAATCCTCGTTTGCGTTTTACTATGAATTTGCGTTATTATGAATATTACCTCAATCAAAGTAAAAAGGGGATATGGTGTAAATTTATGATACTATATCATTACTTTATTCATAAGCATCTCTCTTATAAACTAGGGTATACTATTTATCCCAACAATTTTGGACCAGGTATGTACCTCTGTCATTATGGTACAATAGTAATAAATGAGGCCGTTAGAATTGGGGCAAACTGCACTATGCATGTGTGTGTGAATATTGGACGTGGTGGGTCTGTTATTGGTGACAATGTTTATTTTGGTCCAGGTGTGAAGGTGATAGAGGCTGTTAGAATTGGGAATAACGTACAAATAGGTGCAAATGCAGTGGTAAATAAGGATATACCTGACAATTGTGTCGTGGTCGGAGTCCCAGCCAAACCAATAAAGAGATTTAATATTACAACCCAAAAATGGGAAAAAGTCTAATATACATATAGTGGATAGTAGTTTCATGCAAGAAAAACCTAAAGTTCTAATTTTGGCAACTTCGCCAATGACCCGAGGTGGAATTACATCGGTGATTAAAGCATATCAGCAATGTGATTTGTGGAAGAACTTTCATTGTCGTTGGATTGAAACGCATAGAGATGGTGGCGCATTTGTGAAAATAGCCTATTTTATTGGTGGATTGTTTCTTTACATGCTGTTGCTGCCATTTTATGATATTGTTCATATTCATGTCAGTGAGCCACCTTCAGCTTTGTGGAAGTGCTTTTTTATGCCTCTAGCTAAACTATTGAGAAAAAAGACAATAGTTCACTTCCATTCCTTCTCACCGGATACGACGATAAAGAGTAGATGGGCATGTTTGTATTCATATTTATTTGGGAAAGCAGACATCGTCATAGCTCTATCTCCATATTGGAAAAGGGAAATATCCTCCGCATTACCTAATATAAAAAGTGAGAACATCCATGTATTATATAACCCATGTACATGTGAGATGTTTTCCGATATTTATCAGAATAAGAAGAATAGATTATTTGCTGGTGCCATCGTAGCGAGGAAAGGCTATGAGGATTTAATTAGAGCCTTTGCCCTTGTTGTTGTAAAGCATCCAGATTGGGATTTAGTAATAGCGGGTGATGGTGAATTGAATAAAGCAAAAACTATTGTTGAAAATTTGGGAATTTCAGAAAACGTAAAGTTTGTGGGTTGGATTAGGGGGAAGGATAAAGATAGAGCATTCAAGGAGGCATCTGTTTTTTGTCTTCCAAGTTATGCAGAGGGCTTTCCTATGGCCGTTCTTGATGCATGGGCTTATGGGTTGCCGGTTGTCGCCACTCCTGTTGGCGGGCTTCCTGATATAGTGGTTGATGGGGATAATGTTTTGCTATTCCCTATAGGGAATGTTGATGCTTTATGCAACAAATTAGAACTGATTATTTCAAACAATGAACTTAGAGATAAAGTGAGCAATGGCGGATTAAAATTGTCAAAAACAGTGTTTGACAAACAGATTATAACAACTCAACTAGGTAATATCTATTTGAAACTATTGACGAAAGAAATCAAAGTCATTTAATTGAAAATGAGATGGTCAATTTTAAGTAGTGATTATTTGCTTACAACAAGATGGCTCACTGTTCGTAAAGATCATGTCAAGATGCCATCGGGGGTGGAGATAGATGATTACTATGTATTAGAATATCCAGATTGGATTAATGTAATAGCCATTACGGAAGATGGTAAATTCGTGATAGAAAGGCAATACAGACACGGGACACAGAGCGTAGATTTTGAGCTATGTGCTGGAACGGTAGAGAAAGGAGAACGGCCAATCGATGCTGCTAAGAGAGAATTGCTTGAAGAAACCGGTTACGAGGGAGGAGAATGGACGCTTTATTGTGAGTCGTGTCCGAACCCTGCAGCTATGACGACAACGAATTATACCTTTTTGGCAAAAAGTGTAAAATATTCAGGTAAACGACATTTAGAAAAGACGGAAGATATCGAGGTTCATTTGATGTCTTTTGATGAAGTTAAAGAAATGGTAATGAACGGAGGAATCAGACAGGGGCAAATGTTAGCTCCGCTATGGAAATATATAGCAGAAAACAAATAATTATCATACAATTTATTACAAATGAGTAAGATTTTAGTAACTGGAGGTTGCGGCATGATAGGCAGCAACCTTGTAAAACGTTTAGTAAAAGAAGGTCATGAGGTGTTCGTTATTGATAACTTATGGCGTGGAAAATTGGAGTATCTGAATGATGAAAACGGTAAGCCTGTTATTGATCTGGATACTCACTACTTTAATGTTGATTTGTCGAAAGGCTTGGGCATCGATCCTATTGTCTTCGGCGTTGAATATGTTGTTCATCTTGCAGATATCGTGGCTGGAATAGATTATGTGTTTAGTAATCAAGGAGACCTATTCCGTTTGAACAATCTTATTAATACGCATGTATTTAATGCAGTGCGTAAAGCTGGAAAGGAGCGTATTAAGGGATTGATATATGTAGGCACTGCATGTAGTTATCCGTTGACTCGCCAGAACTCATTGGATGTGATTCCCCTCAAAGAGGAGGAGTTATTCCCGGCATTGCCAGAGTCAGCATACGGATGGAGCAAGTTGATGGGCCAGCTTGAGATTGGCTTCTTGGAGAAGGAAACAGGAATACCATGCTGCACCCTTCAGTTCCACAATGTATATGGCTCTCCTTGTGACTATGGTGAGCGTAGTCAGGTGATACCAGCATTGATACGTAAGGCTATCAACTATCCAAAGGAAGAATTCAATGTCTGGGGTAGTGGTAAACAAGGAAGAGCTTTTATTCATGTGAATGATATTGTGGATGCATTGATGCTGGCTCTTGAGAAAGGTTGGGGACATGGATGGATTCAGATTGGTCCATCAGAATGTACTTCTATCCGTGAGATTGCAGAAGCCGTGGTGAAGATTTCCGGTAAGGACATCACCCCATTCTATGATACCACAAAACCGGAAGGCGATAAGGCACGCAGTGCTGACTGGTCGAAAGCTAAAGAAGTGCTTGGATGGGAACCGAAGGTAAAACTTGAAGACGGACTTCGTGAACAGTATCAGTGGGTTAAGGCTCAGATAGAAAAGCAACAGTAATGGATAAGACATATTTTAACGTCAAAATTGAGTTTGACAAAGATAAACTTGACAATACCATTTTCAACGCCATTGAAAATGGTATTGTTGGGTATTCTTGTTCGGTGGAGAGCAACAACCTAACAGTTGCTAACAAGAATCCCGAATTCTTGAAAGTGTTGAACGGAGCATTGGTTAATAATTGTGATGGCTCGGTATTGGCCAAGATACTCGGGAAAATCCATCATGAGCCGCTAGACTCTTATATTGGAGCAGACATCTTTATTAAATATATAAAGATGTGTAAGTTCAAACAGTTCTTTTTGGGTAATACGCCAGAAGTATTGGCGGGGCTAAGGGAGAACCTCTCAAAGATAGACCCCAAGATAAAAGACATGCGCTTTGAAACCCTACCTTTCCGTAAGGTTGACGAATTTGATTATCAGGGTATTGCTAATATGATTAATGCCGAGAACCCTGATATTATTTGGGTCTCTTTGGGTGCGCCGAAACAGGAGATGTTTATGAGTAGACTTCAGCCTTATCTGAAACGTGGCGTAATGTTTGGTTATGGAGCCATTTTTAATTTCAATGCAGGAGTCGGCGAGGTAAAACGTGCTCCACAATGGATGCTTAACCTCCGTTTGGAATGGTTGCATAGAGCTTTGGAACAACCACAAAAGAATATTCCAAGATACTGGGGATTTATTAAGATTCTTCCACGATTAATTCGAGAGGAACGAGCCAAAGTTAATTAAATCAGGCTTGGTAAATCAGTATAATAATGTTCTTGCCCTTTCTACGTTATTGTTTAGATTCAGATAGTAATAGTTACGTACTTGAAGACGCTCATAACATAGATTGGCAAGAATTATTGTCATGGGCTGAGCGTCAATCAATTGTTGGCATTATCTTTAATGGTATTCAGAAAGCAGGTAAGTCGTTGGATATTCCATCTGAGGTTCTTTTCAAATGGATAGGATACGCCAATCTGATAGAAGGCCAAAACAGACTGTTGAACAAACGATGTGTAGAACTAACAGAATACTTACACCAATATGGATTTGACACTTGCATATTAAAAGGACAAGGGAATGCATTGGCATACCCCAATGCGTTAAGTCGCACTCCTGGCGACATAGATGTGTGGGTTCGCGATGGAAGAAGCAAGAGGGAAGATGTAAGAGGTGTTGTAAGGTTTGCAAGGGAGAAGAATCCCAAAGCGAAGGCATGCTATCATCACGTGGATTATGGAAATTTCAAGGATGTAGAGGTTGAGTTACACTATCGGCCTTCGTTCATGTTTAATCCCATTCATAATTGGAGATTACAACGATGGTTCTGTAAGATGGCTGATGGAGGATGGCTGATGGCTGTGCTACCGGATGGTGCAGGTTCTATAAGGATACCAACCCGAGAATTCAATATTATCTTCCAACTGTCGCATGTATATAACCACTTGCTGCATGAAGGAATTGGACTGAGACAGATAATCGATTACTTCTATGTCTTGAAGTCGAACACAAATCGCACGAATGACACGAATATTATCAATTTACTCAATTATTTGGGACTAGCAAAGATTGCAGGGGCGATGATGTGGGTGTTGCATGAGAAACTGGGATTAACAGAGGATTACTTGATAGCCCCGATGGATGAACGGAGAGGGAAGGTTCTTTTGGATGAGATTATGCGCGGTGGAAACTTTGGGCATTATGATTCTGACAACATCAATGCTACAAGTCGTATAAAGAAGAATGTACAGAGAGTTAAGCGTGATTTACGTCTAATGAGGTATTTCCCGTCGGAATGCATGTGGGAACCTATATTTAGGTTATATCATTATTTCTGGAGATTGAGTTTTAATTAATTTATGAGACTATTTGTTTGAAATTGATAGATTATTTATGAAAACAGCTTTAATTACAGGAGTTACAGGTCAGGACGGAAGTTACTTGGCCGAGTTTTTGTTAGAGAAAGGTTATGACGTACATGGTATGATCCGTCGTAATTCATCCGACTATCGTGAGCGTATTGCCCACTTAGAGGGTGTAAAGAACTTCCATTTGCACTTTGGTCATCTGGGCGATTCCATGAGCATCATCTCAATTATTAATAAGGTGCAGCCCGATGAGATATACAACTTGGCTGCACAGAGCCATGTTCAGGTAAGTTTTGATTCACCTGAGTTTACCGCCGATGTAGATGCAACAGGCGTACTTCGTGTACTGGAAGCTGTTCGTCAGTGTGGCTTGGCTAATAAGTGTCGCATCTATCAGGCATCTACCTCTGAACTCTATGGTAAGGTAGAGGAAGTTCCCCAGAATGAGAATACTCCGTTCCACCCCTATAGCCCTTACGCTGTAGCCAAGCAGTATGGTTTCTGGATTGTGAAGGAGTATCGTGAGGCATATAACATGTATTGTTGCTCAGGTATCCTGTTCAACCATGAATCTGAACGTCGTGGCGAAACCTTCGTTACCCGTAAGATTACGCTGGCAGCTGCCCGCATCAAGCAGGGCAAGCAGGAGAAACTCTATTTGGGTAATCTCAGTTCACTTCGTGACTGGGGTTATGCCAAAGACTATGTAGAGTGTATGTGGCTCATCCTTCAGCAGGACCAGCCAGAAGACTTCGTGATTGCCACTGGTGTCCAGCACTCAGTCCGCGAGTTCTGCTACTACGCTTTCAAACGTGTTGGCATCGAACTGGAGTTCCAGGGTGAAGGTGCTGACGAGAAGGGTATCGATAAAGAAACTGGCAAAGTGCTCATCGAGGTTTCTCCCGATTTTTATCGTCCAACAGATGTCGTCAATCTCTGGGGTGATCCCACAAAGGCAAAGGCAAAGCTTGGCTGGAACCCTGCCAAGACTTCATTCGAGGAATTAGTCAACATTATGGTTGACAGTGACATGGCTAAGGTAGCATCAGAAGATGCAGCCATGAAAGTACGCACCAATTTGGCTGAATATCTGGAGAAAGGTATCGTGAAATAATGGAGAAAAATAGTAAAATATACGTAGCAGGACACCGTGGTATGGTGGGCTCTGCAATCGTAAGAGAATTGCAGCGCCAAGGCTATACCAACATCATTTCTAGAACACACAAGGAATTGGACCTCACTCGCCAAGAAGCTGTCGAACAGTTCTTTGCTGAGGAAAAGCCCGAATATGTATTCCTGGCAGCAGCCAAGGTAGGTGGCATTGTGGCCAACCAAAGCGCCCTCGCAGATTTCATGTATGACAACATGATTCTGGAGATGAACGTCATCCATGCCGCTTGGAAGAACGGCTGCAAGAAACTAGAGTTCCTAGGCTCCAGCTGTATCTATCCCCGCATGGCTCCACAGCCTATGCCGGAATCATGCCTGCTCACCAGCGAACTGGAGAAGACCAACGAAGCATATGCACTGGCGAAGATTAGCGGTCTGAAGTACTGTGAGTTCTTGAACCGCCAGTATGGCACCGACTATATCTCCGTAATGCCGACCAACCTCTATGGTCCTAACGACAACTACCACCCTGAGCACAGCCATGTACTGCCTGCCTTGATCCGCAGGTTCCATGAGGCTAAAGAGGCAGGACTGTCGTCAGTGACATGCTGGGGTGATGGTTCACCATTGCGCGAGTTCCTATACGTTGACGACCTTGCCAATCTCTGTGTGTTCCTGATGAACAACTACTCAGGTAATGAAACGGTGAACGCTGGTACTGGCAAGGAACTCACCATTAAAGCTCTCACGGAGCTGGTTGCTAAGGTGGTTGGCTACGAAGGTGAGATAAAGTGGGATACCACCCGTCCTAACGGTACCCCACGTAAACTCCTGGATGTCAGCAAGGCTGCAGCCCTCGGCTGGACTTATAAGACAGAACTGGAGGACGGCATCCGCTTGGCATATCAGGACTTCCTGAATAATCCTATGCGTGCAGAGCGATAGAGCGCGAACATGGGGACCGTCTGTCCCGGTGGTTCGAAGAATAATAGAAAAGAGGATATGCCTATTTTGACATATCCTCTTTTTGTATAAAATGACTATGATTTGTTATCTAATTCTGGATGGAGGCGAGTTAGCCAGTCATCTCTGGGGTTTCTGAAGATTTTCATCGTCATAAGGGTTTAATTTTTGAGGTTCTTGAAATAGTCACGATACTCCTGGCAGGAGAAGCAGGGACAGTCTTTGTGGACGCCTTTGAGTTCGCAGTGGCCCATAATATCGGCATGAGGGTAGTCGACTTTCAGGGCGCGGAGCAGGGCAATGAGGGAAGCGCGCTGCTGGGTGGTACGGGTGTCGGCAGCGCGCCCATGCTCATCTAAGCCACCTTCATAGCAGATGCCGATGCTGTGGGCATTGTAGCGGCGGGCATGAATGCCGATTTCTGCTTCACTGCGGGTCTGATAGACCTGGCCATCACGGGTGATGTAATAGTGGTAACCGATGCCCTTGCCGTGAAACTGGGCATTATGAGACACCCGGAGGTCTTCGACGGTGAAACTCTGATTGCTACGTGTTGCGGAGCAATGAATGACGATGAGGTTGATTTTACGCATGATTGTACAAATAAAGTGGAACTGATAGCAGTCAGGATGGTGACTACGATTTGAATGATCTGTTTAATGGTCTCTTTCTTCATAATGATTGATTTAATTAAAAAGAGGGTGAGCGACCAGGCAGGCCTCATGGCCGTATTGTGGACTTGTTGCGAGCGGTCCTCGCCAGGGTGGCCATAGCACTGCCCCTGACTCACTCATCCCCTCTTACATCATACATCTCACATCATACATCTCACATCATCCCTGCTGCTCTGCAGCGGCTGCCTTCGGCGCTTCATAGTCTACGGCTTCCTCGAAGCCAATCTCTCCGAGCATATAGAACGAAGCACGGGTGATGCCGTTAGACTTCGTGGTAGTATACTCTGGCGAGAACAGGATCTTGGGGCTCAGCGTCGAGGCGGTCAGCTTCTCGGGATCCTCGAAACCGCCACGCTGGTTGGTGATGCCACACTTGAAGATGCCTATACCGTCGATCTTCACTTTCTCGCCCAGTCCGATGAAGTGACGCAGGGCATAGCCCAGTTCGCTGAGCACGGCGATACAGTCACTCTTCTTGACACTGGCCTGGGTCTGGATGAAGTCGGCCAGCTGGTCGGTACCGATATGCTTCTTATTATACACTGCCTTGGCATAATACTTGCCGTAACCCAGTTGCTTAGGACTGGTAACCTTCTTCTTGATGAATTTCTGACTCATACTTTTTAAATTTTTAATGGTTAAAATTTAATGTTTAATATTTAATTTTTAATGTCATAAGTAGTAGGGTTTTGCACTTAACATCGTGAAGATGTTCATCGTACATCTAGTAGATGTTCGTCGCACTTTGCCGATATGTTAGGCGTACATCGTGTAGATGTTGTGTGTGCATTGCCTATATCTTTCTTAGACGATACAAAGATACAACATTTCAGAAAGGCGTTGTCCGCCTTTGTCCGCCTTTGTCCGTCTTCATATAAATTATTTTTCGAGATCAATATCATAATCTTCGCAAAGATAGCGAATAGCTTGTGGAGGAAGCTTCTGCGCCATGGGTGAAACGCCCATAGAATCAAGGACAGGGCGCTGTTTGGCAAGGTAACGGCGGAAGGTTCGTGTAGAGACACCCGCCATCTGTGCGAGGGCGCTCTTGTTGATGAAAAGATATTTGTCGTATTGATTTTCCATATTGAATCAAATTAGTGTTCTAAGATGAAGTCGAGGAGGTCGATATTACGGGTTTTCTGCTCTTCGGTGGCATGACTCTCGAGTGTTTTATCGACAGTGATGTCGAGATGATAGACGGAGTGGGCTAGTTTGGCCAAGTCGCTAAAGAAAAGAAAGGACTCCAACGTGGTGTCGGTCTTTGGATAGAAGATGACACGGTGGCCTTGAAGTGGCTTTAGAAGGTCGATGGTGAAGTAAGAACTGTAGGCCATCCAGATGTATTTGGGGAAGAGTTCGGAAAGGACAAACGCAGTGCGTTCGCTCTCTACGATAGCGATTGTACTATTGGGACAGTCCGCATGATTCAATAGGTGGAGGCCGAAGAGGCAATGGGTGACAATGACGTAGAGCTCGTGTTTAGGAGGACGCTGGAGGAGGATGGAAACCCACGAAGAATCGATACGGCCATCAAGGACATGCCCCTGCTGATTGATGAGCCAATAGATGGGGTGACCTTCACGGCTTTTACCTAAATGGTAGCGTTCGGCGGCATGGTGCATCTGTTCTTCGGTGAGCAGGCCTTTGCTGACGACCTCACGGCAGAGTGTAGAATCGTTGGAGCGGAATTGCTGCACATACGACTGGAGGATGGCGGGAAACTCGTCGGCCGTGATCTCGATGGTTTCGTTGTTTAAATTACTGTTTGTCATTTTATTGTAGGGTGTTTGGCGCCTTCGTGAAGGGCGCTTCAACAGCCCCACATACTACCTTCTCTCTCGGAGAGAGAAGTACGTATGGGGCTTGAAGCCTTCACTCCGGCGATGATTTGAAATGAATGTCCAGTTGGGTAGGCTGGACTGCGTTAGGATGGAGCATATAGATGGGCTGACCGTTGATGGCACTTTTGGAGCGGACAACGATGCCTTGGTTGACGGCTTTCTCCAACTGTTCCAGGAATACCTTGTCGGTGGCGATGTTTGAGATGACACCTACGCGCTGTTGCAGGTCTTCCTGGCGATACTCCTCGCCTGGTTTCATGCTGTCGAGGAATAACTCACGGATGTGGAAGATGGTCTTATGGTTGACCTTGCCCTCCACATACTTGGGATTGAACGGTGCCAACGTGCCTTTACCGCTCTGCTGACGTTCTGAAGCAGCCTTACGTTGTGCATTGAACTGGGCCTCCATAAGCTCTGACTCGGAGCAGAGATAGGGAATGCCTTCGTCGTTGACGGCAAACTTGAGGGTGTCCAGGATGTCATACTTACGGGTATCGGTCTGGCTCCATGTGAAGATGCGTTCCGACGACTTCTCACATTGGTATACTTCGAAAGCTTTGTTCTTCAGTTCGGTTCCTATCCAGCCACGCAGGTTGCGGTCTTCCTGCGACTTGTTCTGGTGAAGGATGCAGACGATACAGCTGCGACTGCTGGCAGCCAAATGCATGAGCCGTTCGATACAGTTCTGCGCTACGACACCATCGTTGATGTCGCTGACCAGGTCGCGGATACCGTCGAGTATCACCAAATCGGGATGGTAATGTTGTACGGCCACTTCCAACAGGCGCAAACGCTTTTCATAGCCTACGGCACGGACATTGAAGATGTCGAAAAGATGCATCGGAAACTGGTCCTCTGAGATTTCTGACTGGGGGATGATGCGATGGCGAAGAATGTCTTGCGTCGACTCCTCGCTCTGCTCGGTGTCATACCAGAGTACATGCAGCTGTTGGGGCTCGATCCGTTCGACGGAGAGCATGGGACTGCGGAAACTGAGGGCCATAAGGATGCTGCTGACAAAGGTCTTGCCACTCTTGGCCTTACCACTGAGGGCCACCAGTTCGCCGCGCGGAAAGCAGGGCCTATGGAACAGGCGGAACAGAAACTCCATCTGTGGAAGTTGCTTTTCAGGGGTGATGCGGAGCGCCTCCAGGGTGTTGAGCAATAGTTGCTCGTCGAGTGCCTTCTGACGTTCCTCGGGAGTCATCATAGTCTCGTTGACGAGGTTGAAATTTGCTTGGTTTATCATTTTAATTCTGATTTATCGGCACGAAGGTAAGGAGAAACAAAAAGATGCTGAAATATCCATCCCCACGGGGATAGAATTAGAATATTTTTAAATTTTAAAACTTATAGTAACATGAAAAAAGAGTTTTTAGAGCTCAAAAAATTGCAGACGGAGACGGTAGCCCTCTCAGAGGGGCTATCAATCATGGTATTGGAGAAAGTGGACTCACTCTATGCCAACAGCCGTCAGGCAATGTGCACCCGTTACCAATTGCGAAATGGGGCCTTTAGCAGAGTCTAAAAACGAAATCTTTTGCCTGGTGACCACCTGCAGTTGTGGCAATTGTTTCTGATTAACAGGGATATAGGGGAAAAATTAAAGAACAATCCACAAGAACTGTTGCGTTGGCAGCAGGTGGTTATGAATGAACTTAGAAGGAGGTTGGGAATTAGAAATTCGCAAATAAATTCGGATAAATTTGGAATTTAATTCGATTTGTACTACCTTTGCACCCGAAATGAGAATAAAATATAACGAATAATGACTTCAAACAAGCTTATGATGGGGGGGGGTATGACTATGAGAAGCAATAACCAAGCGAACTCTTTTGTGCAAAAGAGCGTCATTGTCGGTGACTTTATCGTGTTCAACCTGATAGTGCTGCTGTTTGCCCGTTTTCACTGGAGAATAGGATCCTGGGAAGAAAACCAGTTTGAGGTGTTCTTACTGGTTGGCAACCTGGCGTTGGTCATTAGCCAATTGCGTTTTGCCACCATTATCCACCAGCGTTTGGTGGGTGCGGGTGACGTGCTGCAGAGAATCATGGGGCTGACCATCCTGCAAGCGATAGTGGACTATTTAATCTTGAAAATTATAGACTACGACTTGCCTGTGGGATGGCTGATTTATGAAATCAATACGTTGTTCTTTGTATTGCTGGTCTTAAAGAGGCTGATAGAACGCTGGCTCATCCGATTGTATCGTGAGGCGGGTAGAAACACGCGCATGGTGACGCTGGTGGGATCGGATATCGAACTGGTGAACGTCTACAGGAAGCTGGTCAACGATGCGACATTGGGATTTAGGGTGAATGGTTATTATGGTGATGACAAACTGATAGAGAACATAGAGACGGTAGAGAAAGAGGAAGGAATAGACCTGACTCCGATGAAGGGTCTGGAGCGAAAGGGCTCCATCGAGGATATGCTGGCAGCAATGGCCCGTCACGAGGACTTGGAGCTGGGTGATGAGTTGTATGTATGTCTTTCTCGTAGGGAGCGTGACACCATCAAGAAGTTGTCAAGATACTGTGACTATAAGGTGGTAAGGTTCTATTTCGTGCCCGTATCGGTAGAATCAATCGGATTGAACCTGAAACGTGTGTTGCTGGACGATATCGAGATCTATACAACGTACGAGAACCCGCTACAGAACCCGGGCAACAGGATACTGAAGAGGGCTTTCGATATCGTGTTCTCGCTGGTGTTCCTGATTCCGACAGCACTGATGTTCCCCTTTATCTGGTTGATTATCAAGATACAGAGCCCAGGGCCCATCTTCTTTAAACAGGCCAGAACGGGTATTGACGGCAAGACATTTATGATGCTGAAATTCCGGTCGATGCATGTCAACAAGGATGCTGACCGCCTGCAGGCAACGAAGAACGACCCGAGAAAGTATCCGTTCGGCAATTTCATGCGCAAGTCGAACATTGACGAACTGCCCCAGTTCCTGAACGTGCTTCGCGGGGATATGAGCTTTGTAGGGCCGAGACCGCACATGTTGGCACATACCGAACAGTATTCAGCGCTGATTTCCAAGTATATGGTGCGCCACTTTGTGAAACCGGGACTGACGGGATGGGCTCAGGTGACGGGATTCCGCGGTGAGACGAAAGAGCTGTGGCAGATGGAAGGCCGCGTGAAGCGTGACATCTGGTATATGGAGCATTGGAGCATCTGGCTGGATATCCGTATTATCTGGATGACGGCAAAAACGGTATTTGTTCATGATAAAAATGCGTACTAAGATATTAGTTATCGCCCTGGTGGCGAATTGTCTGTGTGCGAAAGCACAGGAGGTAATGGTGGCGGATGGGTTCTGGCGGAACTGGTATGTGCAGTTCGGGCAGGACATGACGCTGCAGAATCCGTATGGGTATGACTTTTCGAAGGTATTTCCGAATGGTAAGTCGTTTGGACTGGATCTGGCCGTAGGAAAGTGGTTCACGCATCAGGTGGGCGTTCGTGGAAAGTTCAATTGGGAGAATAAATTGCCATTGTTGGAGAATGGGCATGCCAACTGGCTGGCTCCGTTTTATGAGCCGGGCGAGAACCGCAGAAAGGGTGGATATATCGCGCTGTATGGCGATGCGCTGCTGAACCTGCATAATCTCTTCGGGACCTATCGGCCGGACAGGACGTGGAATGCGAGTGTGTATCCGAGGATTGGCATCAACTATAACTTCGGTGTTACGAAGGGTTCGCTGCTGGCGGGTATCGGTGTGCTGAACACGTATCGGCTCAGTGACCGATGGAGCGTGTATGGGGACATCGCGTATATCATGACGGGTAGCGGATTCGTAGGTGCGGAGAAGACGGAGGCTACGGGAACGGGATCGAATTCGAATGGCTATTTGACGATAGGTATTGGTGCGCAATACGACTTAGGAAAGAAGAAAACGAACACAAATTGCACGAATAACACGAATAAGGGGGTGCTGACGAATGGCATCTGGGACAACTGGTTTGTACAGGCGGGACTGGACATGAGTCTGCTGAATCCTTACGGCTGCAACTTTGGGAAGGTGATTCCGAAGGGCTTGACATTTGGACTGAACGGGGCGCTGGGTAAGTGGTTTACACCGGAGTTCGCCCTGAGAGGACGGGTACAGTGGGACAACGGACTGATTCCGAACAATGGATTGGAATGGGTGGCTCCGGCTGATGACCCGAAGCAGAACTATAAGAAAGGTGGCTTTGCTGCAGTGTCCATCGATGCCATGCTGAATCTGACAAATGCGTTTGCAGGGTATGAGCCTACCAGGAAGTGGCATACGACTGGTTTTGTAAGGGCTGGTATCATCACACAGTTTGTGGAGGGTTCGGGCTCGCCGCTGATGGGTGTCGGACTGGAAGAGACGTATCGGCTGAATGACCGATGGAGCTTGTTTGGCGCGTTGGGCTATCAGGTGTCGACGAGTGAAGGTATGGGATATGGCCATACTGGCATGGAGGTGTCGGCCGGTAGCAATGGATACTTTGATATAGACTTTGGTGTGCGCCTGGATATAGGTCGCAATCAGTTCTATCGCGATGTGGAGTCGAAGCGGAAGGCTTATTCACAACCGATGACCGGCCATAACTGGCCTCGCTTTGCGGTGAATACAAT
>Ga0326512_10001858_pt1 | contig 15863 bp, 22 predicted proteins | sample 1_2617_0518_D_FD_203652 | JGI IMG/M metagenome (GOLD analysis project Ga0326512, IMG submission 203652) | Bovine rumen microbial communities from UC Davis, California, United States - 1_2617_0518 | ecosystem: Host-associated > Mammals > Digestive system > Stomach > Rumen | place: USA... | reverse complement strand
TGCTCTGCGATGCCGTGAACGAGAAGAAGCTGACGTGGTACCGCCCGCAGCAGCAGCTTAGAGATTCCGCAACGACGGCCACGCGGCGCGCAATCGGGCGCGGTGGCGGCTGGGGGTTCGGTGGCACCGACCCACTACCCATCGAAGCGTGCGCGCTCGCTCTGTGGGGTTCGAGAACGACAAAGCGCAACCCCAACAGGAAAGCGAGGATTGGCTAATGCACCACGACTTTCACGGCGTGCGCGACGCGGCTGGACTCACACCAGACGCACGCGCGCAGATGGGCGCTCTGCTGGACGAGTTCGAGCGCCACAACTCCAAGAACCGGCTCAAGCGGCGCTACTTCGAGCAGCGCGTGACCGTTGGCGAGTGCAATCTTGGCATTGCGCTGCCACGATCACTTTCGCACTTCGAGATGGCGTGCTGCTGGCCCGAGAAGGCGGTGACCGTCCTGAAGGACCGCTCAATCTTTGACGGCTACGTTGCAGCGGACGGCACGACGCCAGAATTGCTCGCGTCTATCGTGCGTGACAACAGGCTCACGAGCCAATACAACAAGGCGGTGGGGGACGAGCTGATGCATGGCGTGGTGTTCGCCACGCTCTCTGCTGGCGGCGTGTCCGGCGTTACCATCCGCTTCCATAGCGGCGAGACCGCTGCAGGCATCTGGGACGGCGGCGCACAGCGTCTTGCGTGCGGCTTTGCCATCACGGAGACCACGCGCGGGCGCGACGGCTACGAGGTCCCCAGCGTGGTCAACCTCTACACCGACGATGCCGTGTGGGTGATTCGGCGCGACGATTCCGCGCGCTGGCACGCCGAGGGATACGCGCAGGCCATGGGCCGCCCGCTGATGGTCGCAATGGCCAACGAGGGCGGCACGACCAAAAGGCCGCTGGGGCGCTCGCGCATCTCGCGCTCAGTGCGTGACCTCACGCGCGGATACATTCGGACGATGAGCCTTGCGACGGTGGCGCTCGAGTTCTCGACCAGCCCGCAGAAGTACCTGCTTGGCATCACCGACGAGCAGTACGACGCGCTGATTTCCGACAAGTTCAAGACCTATATGGGTTCATTGCTCCTTGCCACGCGCGACGAGAACGGTGACGTGCCGCAGTTCGGGCAGCTCGCGCAGGGCCACATCACGCCACACGTCGAGATGCTCCGCTCGCTGGCAACGCAGTTCGCCGCGTCCACGTCGCTGAGCGTGACGGACACGGGCGTGGTCAACGACGCAAACCCGACCAGCGCTGACGCTGTTGCAGCGGCCAACGAGAAGCTGATTGTGCGCGCGCAGGAGCTGAACCGCGAGAACGGTGATGCTCTGTACACAATCGCGCTCATGGCGCAGGCCATCGCCGGCAACAAGTCGCTGGCCGACCTCACCGACGAAGAGCGCGCGGTAATGGCCAAGTTCCAGAATCCCGCCATGCCGTCCGTGGCGAGCACCGCAGACGCAGCGGTGAAAATCGCAAGCGTTGACCCGCAGTTCGGCGGCACCGAGGTCTTTTACGAGATGCTGGGCTTTGACGCGCCGACCATCGCGCGCATCATGGCACAGCGTAGGCGCAACGTCGGCGCTTCCCTGCTTGATGGGCTGGTCACGTCATGACGCACGCGCGCATCTATGCAGCCGACTGGAAGCGGTACCGCGACGCGCACGCCAAGCTACGCGGCGAGGCGGCGCGCAAGCTGGAGGAGTTTTTCGACTCGCTCTCATGGGACGATGAGGGCCGCGCGCTCTCGCTGCTGTGCGACTACGCCGACCAGCTTCTGTGGCAATACGGAAACGCTGACGCGGAGCTGTCCGCTTCCCTCTTTGACGAGATGATGCAAGGCTCAGCGCCCATGGCGCACCTCGCGGACCTGCCAGACGAAGAGATTGTCACCGCCAACATACGCGAGCAGTACAGGCGCGCAACGTCCATCCAAGCCGCCCGCGCGCTGGTGAGCAACGAGATGCAGCGCATGGTGAAGCGTTGCGGAGTCGAGACCATGCGCGAGAATGCCATAGCCAACAAGACCATGTGGGCCTGGGTGTGCATCGGTGACTCTTGCGCGTTCTGCCGCACGCTTGGCTCGCAGGGATGGGTGTTCGCGTCCAAGGCCGTGCGCGCTGGCAACCATGCCGAGCACATCCACGCCAACTGCGACTGTGAGTTTGTGGTCAAGCGGTGCGGGGACGATTTGGAGATTGAGGGCTACGATCCCGACGCGCTGCTGGACGAGTACACGGACGCAGAGGGCGATAGCTGGAAGGAGCGCGTCAACTCAATGCGGCGCGCCGACTACACGAAGGAGTTCGCCGACCAGCGCAACGCACGGCGGCGCGAGCTGTACCGCGACGCGCGCGAGCAGGGCGAAAGCCCGCAGGAAGCGGCGAACGCATAACAAGATGAATCTGGCCCCGCAAGGGGCCTTTTTCATGGCTACGCGAGCCTATCGCGGCAAATGACGACCGCCAAAGGCGGGAAAGGGGGCCAACCATGCCCAACGAGAACGAGACGCCGACGCAGGGCGCACCTGCGGAGCAAGAGCGCACCTTCACGCAGTCCGAGCTTGATGCCATCGTGCGCGACAGGCTCAAGCGCGAGCGCGAGAAGTACGCCGACTACGCCGACTTGCAGACCAAGGCGAAAGCCTACGACGAAGCGCAGGAAGCCGCCAAGTCCGAGCTGCAACGTGCGGTGGAGCGGGCAGAGAAGGCAGAGACCGAGCTTGCTGGCATCAAGCAGGAGCAGGAGCGCGCCGCGCTGGTTGCCAAGCTCGCAGCCGAGAAGGGCGTAAGCGCCGAGATGCTGTCCCGCATGGCTGGTGACGTGGCCGAGAACGCCGAATGGCTTGCGGCCCACGATGCCACGAAGCCCAAGTACCCATCTGTGACCGACAAGGGCGAGGTTTCGGGCGCTGTCGATAGCGGCAACGCATCCGCGGACTTCGCCGAGTTCATGAAGAGCGCTTTTAGCGCCTAAACACACGAAAAGGAGCCAACCATGGCCGATATTTCCCGTCCTACCCTCCCCGCATCCATCTCCGAGGACATTTGGGCGCAGACCCTCGAGGATTCCGCCGTCATGCGTCTCGCGCAGCGTATCGAGCTGCCCGGTAACGGCGTTGCCGTCCCCGTGATTACTGGCGAGCCGAGCGCCGACTGGGTTGCAGAGACTGACTCCAAGCCCGTCTCCAACTCCACCGTCTCCATCAAGACCATTCAGCCCTACAAGCTGGCGGTCATTGAGACCGTCTCTAAGGAGCTTATGGACGATATGCCGCGTCTTTACGCCGCACTCCGCGAGCGCCTGCCGTTCGCCATCGCCAAGAAGTTCGACGCCACCGTTTTCGGCGGCACTGCTCCTGGCTCCAACTTCGACGTTCTGGGCGGCGCTACTGCCGTCGCTCTCGGCACCGATGTTTACGGTGCTCTCGTTACCGTTGACGGCAACATCGCCAACGCTGGCGGCGTGATGAATGGCATCGTCATGTCCCCGCAGGGCAAGACCAAGCTGCTCAGCGCCACCGACCAGACCAAGCGCCCGCTGTTCAACGACACCGTTGCAAACTCCACCATCCCCACCATCCTCGGCGCTCCCGTGACCTACTCTCGCGGCGTCTATGCCGCTGGAACCCCCGCCCAGCTCGGTTTCGCTGGCGATTGGACCCATGCCCGCTTTGGCACCGTCGCTGGCATCGAGATCGCAATCTCCGACCAGGCGACGCTTGCCGTCACTGGTGGCACCATCAACCTCTGGCAGCAGAACATGGTCGCAATCCGCGCCGAGGTCCGTATCGGTTTCGTTGCCGACACCGCCTACTTCCAGAAGATTACGGCCTAGTCATGGCTGTAGCCATGACCCACTGCGACACGGGCGTTGAGATGGTCGTGCCTGACGAGCTTGTGGAGCTTTACAAGTCGTGGGGCCACACCGTCAAGCAGCCCGCAGAGCAGCCAAAGAAACGCGCGCCCAGAAAGAGGGCGGCGAAGAAGGAGGTGTAGCCGATGGCTGTCACCACCTACGCAGAAGTCGATGATTTGGCTTGCACCGTGCTAGACCCCGACGTGGCCGAGAAGATGATTGAGCGCGCGTCGCTCATGGTCACGACCGCTTGCGGCAGGACCACGCCCGACGCTGACGCGGCCCGCATGGTCGTGTGCCAGATGGTCGAGCGCGCCCTGTCCTCGCCGACCGCAGAAGAGTTCGGGCAATCGCCGCAGGCAATCCAGAGCGTGAGCAGCTACAGCAACACGTGGACGTGGGGCAACCCCGTGGGTGACCTCTACATCCGCAAGGCCGAGCTTCAAATGCTTGGCGTTGCGTCCTATGCCGCGTTCGCGGTGCCGTCCTACGGGAAGCTGGACACCGACAACGACCCCATCTGGACGGCAGAGCCATGAGGCGCAAGGTTGGCGCGGACCTCGAAGTAGAGACCCATGCTTCCGCGTTCCGCGAAGTCATGAAGAGTGGCGGCGTTCGCACCATTCTGGGCTACGAGTCAACCCGCGCAAAGCTGCGCGCGCAAGCGGTGAGCGGCTTGAAGTTCGGCAGCGGCGTTGACACTGGCGCAGTCAAGGCGCGCGGCTGGGTGGGTGCGTCCTGCATCGACGCGCGCACTGGACGGGTGAACGCCGGACTCCATGCCAAGCAGGTCGAAGCGCTCTCGCAGGCATTGCACGGAGTGTAAGCAAATCGAGCAATCACAAACACATGGCCCCTGCGACCGTCGCGGGGGCCATTTTTCAAACGTAAGGAGCTGACATGCCAACTGGTACCAACGCAGTGGCTAACGTATCCACCACCAAGGGCGTCTCGGGTGGCTATTTTTTCAGCGCGCCCAGCACCGCCACCGTTCCCAACGACATTGACACCGCGCTGCCTTCTGATTTCGTCAATCTTGGCTTCATCAGCGAGGACGGCGTTACCGAGTCCATCGAGACCGATGCCGAGAACATGGTGGACATGAACGGCGATACGGTCTACACCGCCTCGTCCAGCCGCACCGAGACCATCACCGCCACGCTCATCGAGGTCAAGGAGTCCGCGCTGAAGGAGATTTACGGCCAGTCGATGGTCACCACCACCAATGACCTCATCACCGTCAAGCACGGTGCGCACGATGACCCCTCTCGCATCTACGTGCTCGAGCTGGTCCTGCGCGACGGACGCCGCTGGCGTCAGGTCGTGCCCGCTGGTCAGGTCACGGAGGTGGGCGAGATGTCGCTCGCGTCTGGCGAGCTGGCTGGCCGCGAAATCACCATCACCTGCAACGTCGATGCCAACGGCGTGAGCGTCTACGACTACATTGAGGTGGCCTAGCACATGATTACCTTTGAGTTCGAGGGCAAGCAGTTCGAGTGTGACGAGGACGTGCTCACCGACTACGAGTTCGTGGCTGACATCCTCGAAGCCGACGAAGAGCCAAAGGCGCTCATCCGCTGTTTCAGGGCCGTCTTTGCTGGACGCGACCGCGAGTATTCGCGTGCCATCGGCGGCAAGCTGTCCACGATGGGCGAGCTGCTCAGGGCCGCGTTCGAAGCCGCTGGTGACGAAGCAAAAAACTAGCGTTGCTCGCGCGGCTCGTGCATGACAGACCGAGCGAGCTACGCGCCGACCTGCAACAGTACTACGGACTCAACATGGACGGCATGGGCGCTGCTTTCAGTTACGCCCATGCCGCCTGTTTGTGCGCTCAGCTGCCAGCAGGGGCGCGCGTGTGGCGCGGAACCGCTGCGGAGTGGGACACGCGGATGTATTTGCTTACGAAAATCGAGCACACGTTGCGCGTTATCGCATGGCAGAGCACGGAGGACGCGCAGAAGCGGCGCAACTACCCAAAGCCCATCGACACGCCCGCGTCACGCGAGGAATTTGAGCGCAAGTACAACTCCACACAGGCTAACCGCGCGTTCGTGGACGAAATTCTCAACATACCCCAAGGGGGTGAGTAAATGGCAGGAGAAATCGCATCTGCTTACCTATCCATCTATCCGAAGCTGGAATCCTCGAAGGTCGTGGACGAGATAGGCAAGTCCATGGGCGGCGCGGGAAAGAGCGCGGGCAAGGCGTTCTCGTCCAGCGCATCGGGTGCCATGCAGAGCGGCATGGGCGGCGCTGGCAGCGCGGGCGCTAGCGCCCTCGCAAACGGTTTCAGCGTTGCGAAGGTGGCTCTCGGCAACATCATCGCGGACGTTGCGAAAAGTGCCGCCGACGAGTTCAAGCAGCGCTTTGGTGACGGCATCGAGCAATCGGACGCGCTACAGAAGTTCGGCTCCACGATGAAGTTCGCGGGCTTTGACACGGCACAGATTGACTCCGTGCGCACCGCCATGAAGGACTACGCAGACCAGACCGTGTACGACCTCGGCGAGGTCATGGACACGACCGCGAAGCTGGCCGCCAACGGCGTGCAGGACTACGACACGCTTGTGCAGGCCGCGGGCAACCTCAACGCTGCTGCGGGCGGCAACTCCGAGAGCTTTGGCTATTTCGCCAACGCCATCACGCAGGTGAACGGCGCGGGCAAGCTCATGAGCCAAGACTGGAACCAGATTGTTAACGCCCTTCCTGGTGCGTCTGGTGCCATCCAGAACGAGCTGAAAGAGATGGGCGCGTGGGACGATTCCATGGGGACGTTCAAGGACGCGCTGGCCGCAGGCGAGGTGACTGCCGACGAGTTCAACACGGCATTGAGCAACCTCGGCATGACCGACGTGGCAAAGGAGGCCGCGACATCGACCAGCACCTTTGAGGGCGCTATGGGCCAGATGGACGCGGCCATAACCAACACCATGCAGGGCATCTATGACTCGCTCAACGAGGACGGGCGCGTGACCGACGCCATCAACGGCATTGCGAGCGCGTTCGAGGAAGTCTCGCCCACCGTCTCTGACTTGGCGGGCGCTTTCGGCGATTTCGTCCAGTCTGGCATCGAGACGCTGGCACCCATCGTCACGACGCTGGCAGACGCTTTTGGTCAGCTCTTCAACTTCATCCAGCCCGCGCTCCCCGTCATTGCGGGCATCATCGCGGGCATCGCTGGGGCAAGCGTCATTACGACCATCATTGGCGCGATATCGACGGCGATTGGAATCTTCACGACGGTCATTCTCCCTGCAATCAGCGCGATAACGACGGTACCCGCGCTCATCGCGGCGGTGGTTGGCGTGCTGGGCGGCCCAATCACTATCATCGGCGCAATCATCGGCGCTATCGTCGCATTCATCGCCACCAACGAGGACATGCGCAACAAGGTCATGGAAGTGTTCGGGGTTGTCAAGAACACGGTTCTCGGCGCTTTGAACACGGTTTTGAACATCGTCAACAGCGTGTGGCCCGCAATCAGCGCAATCATCGGTACCGTGCTGGGCGTCATTAAGTCCTCCGTTGAGACCAACTTCAACATCATCAAGACCATCATCACCACCGCCATGAACGTTGTGCGCTCCATCGTGGCAGCAGTTAGCGCGGCAATGCAAGGCAACTGGTCTGGTGCTCTGAGTGCCATGAAGAGCGCGGTAAGCTCCGCAATCAGCGGCATCAGGTCCATCTTCGGCACGCTGCGCGGCGCTGTGATGGGCGCTCTTAGCGGAATCGGTAGCTGGTTGGTTGGCGCGGGCCAAGACCTTATTAGCGGCTTTGTGAACGGCATCAGCGGCGCGGTGGGCTGGGTGACCAACGCAGTCAGCAACCTCTGCTCCAACGCGCTCGGCACGCTAAAGAGCTTCTTCGGCATCGGGTCCCCGTCGCGTCTCATGAAGGAGATGGGCGGCTACCTCATGCAGGGCCTAGCCATCGGCATTGAAGACGGCACCGTGCAAGCGACGCGGGCAATGGGCAGCGCGAGCGAGACAATCGCCAACGCGCTCGGACTCGACGGGCACAGCGTGGGCGCGGCCTACGGCGTTGCCACCATGGACCCCAAGGGCGCGTCGCAGGTGACGCAGAACATCACCAACAACGTCTACGAGCGCGAGGACGCATATGTAGCGGCCACCATCTTCACGCGCTCGATAATGGCAGGTGCATAGATGAGCAAGCTGTCAATCTCACTCGCGGCGGATGACCGCACGCTGGAGCTGGGCCAGACCCACGACGGCGCTGCTGGGCTGTTCGTCAACTCGCTAGAGGGCTGGTGGGGAACCCCGTCAGCAAAGGTCGAGCTTACGGAGCGCTCGTCAGGTGACGGCGCGCATGCGGTGACGGACGATGCCGTGCTGTACTCGGCTCGCACCGTCAGCATGGGCGTGACCGCCTATGGCGGCGGCAGGGGCCAAGTTGTCGATGCTATGAACGGCGTGCTCTGGTTCGCCCACCGCATTGTCGAGGTCACCGTGGACGATGGGGAAGCGCAGACGCGCGCGACGGGCTACGTCGAGGTCGAATTTGACGGGGACGTGGCGCTCGGCATGCATCAGGGCACCATCACCATCGTATGCCCCGACCCGCGACGCTACGGCACCGAGCGCGTGGCATCCATCGTCCCGACTGGGGACGCAGGGGGCGGGCTGCTCTACGACGATGGAGCGGGCTACCTGCTGCTCCCCATCCAGTTCGCAGGGGACGCACCAACGGGCAACTCCGCGACACTGGCGAACGAGGGCACATCGACCGCCTACCCCATTATCACCGTCGAGGGTTCGTTCCCCGCAGGTGTCACGATCACGCACTCGGGCGGGCAGCTCGCGTACACCGCGCCAATCGGACTGGGCGCGCCGCTCGTGCTCGACTCGCTCACCCGCACGGCCACTGTGCTGGGCGTCGATGTGACGCGCGCACTCACGCGCCGCGACTTCCCAGCCGTCCCCGCTGGCGGCACCGTCACCATCTCCGCTCTCGCAGAGGGCACAGGAACCGTCACCGCCACCGTGCGGGACACGTACGTATAGGAGGCATCCATGAGCGTTGCTTTCGGAGTGCAGAATCAGGGCGACGTCGGCACCACCGCCGCCGAGCTTCGCCACATAATCGCATCGAAGTGGGGCAGCACGGGCATCGTGGCGGGCCTGTCCGTCACTGGCTCGGGGCTGGCCTACAACGTGGCCGCTGGAATGGCCATCTGCTCCAAGGGGGCATCGGACGGCATGAGCGAGGCATGGTGGGCGGGTGGCTCCACCGCCGACGTTGCCGCAAACTCATCCAGCAATCCGCGCATCGACGCCGTGTGGATTACCAGCCACGACGCCACGCAGGGGGACGCGGACAACCTCGTGGCCGTGGGCGTCACGCAGGGCACGCCTGCCGCATCGCCGACAGTGCCGACCATCCCGACCTACGCCACGCTGGTGGCCGCCATGCTCATGCCCGCTGGGGCCACGTCCACGTCGGCGGCTAGCGTGAGCGCATTGGGCGCGCAGGCCGTCCCATACGGCGCGTCGCTCGGCATCCTCGTGGACCAGGTGGACACCACCAACACCGCAACGGCCATCCCGAGCGGATACCGCACCTACGCCGCTGGCACCTTCACGCTGCCGACCGCCCGCTACGTCGATATCAAGCGCATTTTTACGCTGACTTCGCTCACGAGCAACGACGCGAGCGTGTACACGCGCGTCCTCGTGGACGGCGCGCAGGTGTCGCAGGGCGAGGTAAGGTGCTTCGGCTCCCCGACCCTCGCAACCAGCCAGTACATGGAGAACACCGTCCGTCTCGAAGCTGGCACCCACACCGTGCAGGCGCAGATGCAGGCGGGCGTCAGAACGGCCCGCAAGTACTGGTCGCGCAACGGCTGGGCGGGCCAGACGCTACAGGTGGTTGACGCGGGGGTGGCCTAACCATGTGGCGCTGCTATCTCGGTGACACGATAAGCGGCGCTATCGGCGAGCCTATAGACGTGCCATCCATGTCGTGGACCGTGAACATCTCCGACTGCTCGCTTGCCACCACGCGCGACAAGGGCGTAGGGGCCGCCGATGCGTCTGGGCTTAACCTTCCATGGAGCGCCGTCCCCGGCAGAGACAGCGCCGCCAAGCAGCGCGCGATAGCGACCTACCGCCGTTGCCTGTTCCTGTTCTGGGAGGACGAGCGGGGCCGCGTGCCAGTTGTCGCGGGAGCCATCGGTCCGCGCGTTGACTCGTGGCTAGACACCTCGTTCGAGCTGGTGAGCATGATGAACCTGCTCGGGCAGCGCATCGTCTGTCCCGAGGGTGCCTACGGCAACGGCAACCCCGCAGGAACCACCACCGACGACCTCACCTATAACGGCCTGTCGCTCCGCGCCATCGCGTCAGCCATCGGCGAGGTGGCCACGGGCGCAAAGCAGGGCGGCGAGCTGCCCATAGACTGGCCCTACGTGGGCGAGGCGGGCAGCCACCAGCGCACGTACTACGGCTACAACGCGGCTAACAACTCGTTCGCAAAGCTGCTCGAAGCCATCACCAACGTTCAGGGCGGGCCAGACGCCCAGCTCAGGCCCTACGTCACCGAGGACGGCATGCACGTGCGGCACAGGCTCGAAATGGGCACCGATGCGCACCCCGCGCTCGACCAGACTGGCCTTGTCCAGACGCTCACGTGCTTTGCGGGCGGCGGGACCATCGAGGACGTAAAGGTGGCGCACACCGCGCCGACGATGCGCGTGTACGCATCTGGCGCGGGCAGCGACAAGGCGCAGCTCGGCTATCTTGCGCAGGACCTCGCGCTGGTCACGCGGCGCGACCCGTGGCCACTCGTGGAAGAGACCGCGAGCTACACAGACGATGCGACACTGACCCTGCTGCGCTCACACGCCACCGCGCGACTCAGGGCGGGCGCACGCCCGCTCGCGCAGGTGACGGGCACCATATGGCTGGATGACCCGCACACGCCAACCCTCACGACCATCTGGCCGGGGCAGGTCGTAGACCTGTCAATCGAGGGCCACATGGGGCTACCAGACGGCACGTACCGTCTGCGGGTCATGGAGCTGAGCGGCGACCAGTCGAGCAAGGTAGACGTCACGTTTGACCCGATAATTGACCCATGGGAGGTCTGACATGGAACATAGGAAGCTAGATGCACTCATGACCCCAATCGAGCGCATCGCCCGCGTCGCTGCCGCTGGCCTTACATCCGCAACCTCGTCCGTCACCAAGCCGTCGGGCGCAAAGTCCTACGACAACGCAGACGGCACGCGCACCATCATCGGCAACGTGGCAAACGGCGAGTCAAACCCCTCCTACACCATGGCAACGCACGTTGGGGACACGACGGCCCCAGGCACGCCAACTGGCGTCACCGCGTCCAGCAAGTCGGGCGTGGTCGTGGTCGAGTGGGACGGCACGCTCTCTGGCGGCATCCCCGACGATTTCTTTGCCGTGCGCGTCTACCTTGACGGCTCCGAGCTTGGCATCCTGACGGGCGCGGGAAGCGTCTCCAGCGCGTCGCTGGATGGTGGCACGACGCACAGCGTCACCGCCACCGCAGAGGACGATGCATGCCTGCCCGACGGCACGCCCGCACACAACGTGAGCGCGCCGACCGCGGCCATCTCCGTCACCGTCTCCGAGGACGCGGAGAGCGTGGCCACCACCGCACAGGAAGCACTGGACGTGGCCAACGCGACGGACCAACACTTCTGGAGCGACACCGACGGCATCCACGTGACCGAGGTCACGCAGGATGAGTGGGGTGACAGCACCTCAGCCAACTACCACAGCGGGGCAAACGTGCTCATCAACGCGCTCGGCCAGCTCTTTAGGGACGGACTCAACAACCTGCTAGCCGTCCTGCCCACAGGCATCGCCATCTACGACGGCAACGGCAACGCGCAGACGAACATCGTGGCATCGTTTACCTCGTCACTAATCGAAATCGGAAAGAATTCCACCTCCGCAGTCGTAAAGTTCTGCGGCGGCGTGGCATCCCTGACCTACACGACTGCGAACAAGTTTTTCAACATCACGGCACTGAGGGCGGCGCTAAGGGGCGTGTCCGAGTACGGGAACAGCGAGACGGCAAACGCTCAGGTGGCGGCGCAGTTCGACACGTCCGATGACGGCGATGTGACCATGGCGAACCTCCTTATGACCGCGACGGCAAGCACTGCCAGCGCAAGCCTGTCCGCGACTGCGAGCGGTGCGTCTACCCAGTCCCCTTCCGCATCTGTGGAGTTAGGGTCCGGCAACGGTACCTCGACAATTGATATGTTGGCAGACTACGGCCTCAAACTGAACAACGGACCCTATATCAAGGGCTTCAACTTCGGATACGCCACAGGAACAACCAACAGCAACGGCGTCACGACTTTTAATCCGAACCTCGGGACAAAGCCCACGGCGGTGTTCGTGACCGCAGGCAAGGCAAGCAGCGAGTCCGAGGCCGTGGCGAAAATCGCCGTGCCGATGGTCTGGTCAATCGACAGCGCCACTCAGGTGCAGGTCCGCTGGCAGAGAAGCGACACGAACGCATGGCTCGCAAGCAACGCTGTCGGCTACTACTGGCTCGCAATCTGCTAGGACCGAAAGGAGGGCCGTACCATGGCCCCATACCACTACTTCATCCAGCCAATACTCAACCCACAGGCGCAGGTGGCCATAATGGCGCTCATGGTACTCGCGCTGCTCGATGTGTTCTTTGGCGTGGTTAACGCCTGGTTCGTCCAGCACGACTTCAGCACGCACGAGTTCCGTCAGGGTCTCATCCGCAAGCTCTCCAACTTCGGCGTGGTGTGCGCCGCGGACGTGGTGGACGCGATGCTTCTGGGCGGCTTGGAGCTAGGCTTCCAACCTGTCCTCATGGCGGTGTGCGTCTCGCTCATCCTCATGGAGCTGGGCAGTCTCATGGAGATATTCGCCGAGATACACCCCGAAATCAGCGAGTCCACATGGTGGCAGATGCTAGCGCACGGCAAGGAGCAGAAGGAGCAAGCATGATTCAGTGGACAACACCAACCCTGCGGCTCACGGTACGCGGTGCTGACCTCACGGGGACGGACGTGCACGCCACCATCAAGCAAAGCTGTCGTGACCCCATCGAGGGCGAGGTCACCAGCGTGACCTACGACGGCGAGGAAAACGCTACCGTCGTGCTCGCGGACTTCACGCAGGTGCAGACGGGCGGCATCCGCAAGGGCGAAGCGACCGTGCAGCTCAACTTCGTGACCGTCGATGGCAGGCGTCTCGCCACCGCCGAGAAGCGCGTGGAGGTGGGCGGCAACCACATCAAGGAGGTGCTGCCCTATGGCTGACACCTGCTGCTGCCTAGACCTCGAGATGGACGAGACGTCGCTCTCGTGGGGCGCGGACGAGTACGTGCGCGTGGTCAACGCGACCGCCGACGAGTACGACGGTCCCTATGACGCGACCCCTTCCAGCGCCGCGCAGACCTTCGCCACCACGGGGAAGCTCATGACGGCAGACTTCGTTGTCAATCCCATCCCGAGCAACTACGGGCTAATCACATGGAACGGTGCAACCCTCACCGTCAGTTAGGAGGACGCAGCATGGCACAGAACGTAATCATCAACGGCGTGACCTATCAGGACGTGCCAGAGGTCGATATCCCAAAGAGCGGCGGCGGCACCGCGAAGTTCTATGACACCGCTGGCGCGTCTCAGGTTGCCGCATCCGACGTCATGGAGGGCGTCACCGTGTTCGGCCCCAACGGTGCCGTGACGGGCAACATCCCCGACAACGGCGCGACTGGCGGCACCATCAGCACGAAGGCTGGCACGGTGACTATCCCCGCTGGCAGGACTTCGGGCGGCACCGTGGGCATCCTGCAGAGCGCGGTAAACGACCTTGTGGCGGGCAACCTGCTGAGCGGCAAGAGCGTGCTCGGCGTGGCCGGCTCGCTCACGCTGCCCACCATCAGCCAGAACAGCACGACGAAGGTGCTCACCATCAGCTAGGAGGTTCAGACATGGCACACGACGTTAGCGTAATGGGCGCGGTCTACCGCGAGGTTCCGAGCGTACTGCTTCCAGACCAGCAAGGCACGCTCAACCAGTTCACCGACGTGAGCGACACGACCGCAGCGGCGGCAGACGTCGCAAGCGGCAAGTACTTCTACACGTCCGAGGGCGTGAGGACCGCTGGCACGTCCGAGGGCGGTGGTGGCGGCGGCGATGACACCGACTTTGCGAACACCATCATGCGCAGCGGTGCAATCACGCGCATTCCAGACAGCGTTACGACCATCGGTGACTATGCATTCTCCAACTGCACCAACCTAGCGTTCACGGAACTTCCAAGCGGCGTTACGAGCATAGGCCAGAGTGCGTTCTACGACTGCACCAGCCTAGCGTTGACCGAACTTCCCAGTGGCGTTACGAGAATCGGCGTGAATGCGTTCTACAACTGCACCAGCCTAGCGTTGACCGAACTTCCCAGTGGCGTTACGAGAATCGGCGGGAGTGCGTTTCAAGGCTGCACCAGCCTAGCGCTCACGGAGCTTCCGAGTGGGGTGACGAGCATAGGCGGGAGTGCGTTTCAAGGCTGCACCAGCCTAGCGCTCACGGAGCTTCCGAGTGGGGTGACGACAATTAGCAGCTCTGTGTTTTACAACTGCACCAGCCTAGCGTTGACCGAACTTCCGAGTGGGGTGACGAGCATAGGCGGGAGTGCGTTTCAAAACTGTATTGGATTGCAGCAGCTCGACGCGCAAAATGTAGGCACCATTGGTTCCTATGCGTTCAGTGGTTGCCACAGCCTCACAGAGCTGGTCCTTCGCAAGTCAGACACAGCATGCAAACTTAGCAACGTGAGCGCATTCGCCAGCACCCCAATGCGCGGCTACAACGGCATGAGCGGCACCATCTACGTCCCGTCCGCGCTCATATCAACTTACCAGACCGCGACCAACTGGAGCACGCTGTATAACGCGGGCCATCTGACATTCGCGGCAATCGAGGGCAGCAAGTGGGAGCTGTAGCCAGAAGGTGACAACCGAATAAAGGAGGACGCATGGCCCTATCGGTACCAGAGCGCATCGCGCAGGTAGCGGAGCACATCGCAGCTCACAACAGTCACGGATATAGCCAGAACAACCGAGCGGGTGACGGTACCACAGAGTCCGTCACCCTTTCTGATGGCTCAAAGGTGACCATCCACGGCGGCGATTACGACTGCTCGGAGATGGTGCGCGTCTGCGTCAACTGCGCGCTATCAGGAAGCTACAGGTCACCCATCGTTTTTATGTACACGGGCAACGAGGACGAGCAGCTAAAGGCGCAGGGCTTCACGCGCATGAGCTACAGCGCATCCAAGGTGCGGCGCGGTGACGTGCTCTGGGTCAAGGGACACACGGGCGTTGCCCTCGGCAACGGACTACAGGCCGATGCCCACGGGGACGAGTACGGCGGCATCACAGGGCCGAATCGCGGTGACCAGACGGGCCATGAGGTAGAGGTGCGCAGCCTTCGCAGCTGGACCTACATCTACCGCTACGCAAAGGACAGCGGGCCGTCCATCGTCCCAGCGAGCTTCCGCGTCACGGCTGGGACGGAGCGCAACGTACGCTCCGAGCCATCCACCGCGAGCGGTGCCACGATCACTGGCACCTTGAATCCTGGTGAGTCCGTCATTTGTCGCGGACTGGTCTACACGGGCGGCCTCGCGTGGGGCGTGTACGACAACTACAGCGGCAAGACCCGCTACATCGCACTGCAAGGGAGCGTGACCGTCTCATGAGCTATCACCGCTATGACCCGCCAAGACAGCAGCTTACGCCGACGGACCCCGTAGTGACCACTGGTTGTCTCGCGGTCACCCTCGCCGTAGGAGCGCTCGTCTCGCTGCTGATATGGATTGCCCTATGAGCGACGTAACAGCGCCCACATGCTCCAAGTGCGGGTATCGCATGGAGCTGGTCCCGTGGTCCGAGTGGACGCTGCACGGCCAGCGGACCATCGACGCGATATGCCCCAACTGCCTTCACGTCGAGCGCATAGAG
>Ga0326512_10001857_pt1 | contig 15868 bp, 16 predicted proteins | sample 1_2617_0518_D_FD_203652 | JGI IMG/M metagenome (GOLD analysis project Ga0326512, IMG submission 203652) | Bovine rumen microbial communities from UC Davis, California, United States - 1_2617_0518 | ecosystem: Host-associated > Mammals > Digestive system > Stomach > Rumen | place: USA... | reverse complement strand
CGCCTTTCACTTCAGTGAATCGCATCTTCCACCCTAAAGAGGTGGAAGGTTTCGCACATTCTAAATACTTTTTGTATCTTGAACAAGAATCTTTACATTCTGAATTACAAGTTCTGCGATTCATAGTAAGTGCACATAACTTGACCCCGTGAGAACAAGTCATTACATCAGAGAAATCAACATGGTAAGGTTCTACAACAAAAGGATATTCCTTTTTTGTATCCCCCGGCATGTACTGATATTCGTGGTATCTGTTAAACTCGCAACTGTTATCCATATTTATTTCCTAAAAACCAAACAAACGAATCCCATAACAAAGAAAGTAACAACTTCCCAAGCAATTGCTTTGGCAGTCTTTTTACAAACATTTCTTTTTTCAAAAGTGTTTGTAGCTTCGTGAGATTTTTTCTGTGATTGTACTATGTTGTAGAGAACTTGAACCATTCTTGCTATTGCCATAATAAAGCAAAACTCTGAACACGTCATCCTCTCATCTCCTCGATACACTTTTCAATAATTTCTTTGGTATCATCTGAAACTGGTCGCAAGATTTCCTTGTCGTTTTCTTCATCCCAGTTCTTAATAAAGTATTCGTGTTTTACAAGGTCGTAAATGATTGTAACATGTTCCTTGTTTATAATAAACTGATACCCATCTCGACTACGAATGCCAGTTCCTAATGTAGAATAGCAGACTGGCTTGCCAGTCATAAGACCATAGATTTCTGCAAAGTAGTAGTGGTAGTGTTCCGACGCAAGATGAAAGTATTCACCTGCAGTAAGGTCTTTGCTACCTTTGAAGTAGAAATGTTTATAGTCCTTTGTTTCAAGCTTTGGCTCAATGTCGGCACGAAATTCGCTTAAAGTTGGAAACCAGTGAATTTCGATGTCGTAGTCTTTCAGTTTATCTGAAATGTCCTTACCATCTGCATTTCTTTTCATCTGAGCTTTTACTTCGTCAACAATAAATTCTTCGACTTCTTTTGGGTCTAACTCAAAAATCTTTTTAAAGTATTTCATAATTTAATCCTCAAGAACTTTTGTCTTGTAAGCTTTATAGTAATAATCGTATGCTACGCCGGCAATGTACTCTGCATCACCACAGAGCGGCTTTTCTACTTCACGCCCTGAAAGGCTTTTCAAGTAGTCCTTAATGTCGTTACCAACATATACACCAATGTATTCTACTTCCGGTGCAGAATATTCACCGGTAAAGACTTCTTTAGTTATTACGTATGCAGTTCTCATAAGTTTCATCTTATAGAAAACATATTATAACCTCAGATGAATTTACCCTGATAATGTTGGGCTTTTGAGCTTGTACTTTTAAAAAACAAGATGAGTATTTCGGATGTTTGTAAGTTGGATTGGAAAGTCGCAGGGTCATTGAACATTAGATTTTTCAAGAACTTTTTTGGCATAATCTTCAAATGCAGCAATCAAGTCGTTTGTTAAGGTGCCTTCATAGATAATAAACTCTGGATAGCTATCTACTGGTGGATTGTCATAACCCATAAGGAGCCAAGAATTTACTTTGAGGGACGAGCCGTTTTGAGTCTTGGCATACAGTCTCAATGTGAGACACTCGTCCTTTATGGACATAATGGCTTCTGAAAAACATTCATCACCACGCCTTTCCTCAAATATTTTATGAACCTTGGCTTTTTTCACTTTTTCTGTTAGTTCAAGAGCAACGTTTGCAAGCTGTTGATTTAAGTAAAGGAAAGTTGAATGGTAATCAGTCCTATCTTTCAACCATGTTTCAATTTCTTTTTTGTTCATTATTCCCCCCAGGATTTTCTTGAATCAATTTCAATTGAGCTCGTGCTCTTTCTCCATCTTTTTAATCAAGTCTTTTGCAAGACGGTTAATGGTAACGTTTGTATCAAGTTGTATGTTCTGCCATAGCTCATCTTCTGATATGTTTTTATCTTCATAATTCATCAAATGACTGAATGAACATTCCGTAGATATTATTCCGTAGTCTTTTATTTCTTTAAGAAGGTCATTAATGGCCTGTTTATATGTTTCAAGTACGATGTCCGAAGGAACTCCGGCTTTTTCTTTTGCGTGGGTTTCTTCGTCATCCTTGAACATTACAACCCTTACAATGTCTTCTACCTGGATGTCCTTTTCATTGAAAGGAAATTTGTCGCAATAAGGGCACCTGATTGTATCTATCTGTTCTTCTTCTGACAAATCATTCCCAGTCCAAATCTGACCCGGCTCAATGTAAACTGCGTTATCGTCACATTCATATAAAGGTACCCTTTCAAAAGAATCTGAACCGTGGATATCAAACAAGTCTACATTAACATAATTAATTTCTTTTCCACAACACTTGCATTTTACCATGTTCACCTCCAAGCCATTATCTTAGTCATCAGTTGAAACTTCTTTGTCCATTTCGTGAATGTTGTATTCTGAATCCGTTTTCATAGATTCCTGAATGGCATTAATAACTTTCTGGAACTCTGGCGAATACTGATTCTTTACACGGTTCAAAGCTTTTTCTGCTTCCGCCCTTTCCCCAGGTCTGTCACCATCGTCTGCCATGTAAGATATAAAACAAGCCCAGTCATATTTGTTAATTGCATCATAAATCACCTTTGCAGTTGCGGGTGAAATCTTGAAGTTCTTTGAAATCTTTTCAATATACGCTTCGCTCTTTTTCATTTTAAGACCCTCTTAAATCAGCTCTTTAAAAACGGCTTCCATTACTGGAAGTGCAATAGCGTTTCCGGCTTGTTTGTACAATTTTGTAGGTGCACAAACACTGGCGGCTTTTTCATAATCATCGTCTGAATAGCCCATAAAACGCCAACATTCTTTTGGTGTCAAACTTCTTACAGTATAATCACCGTTACTGCCAGTTAACAACAAGTTATCTTTTGCAACTGTTGTAAGGGTGTTGGTAGTACCGCATTTATTTGGTTCAAGTTGTTGTGTCCACGTTGAACTTTCATTTACACGCAGCTCTTTATTTTCTATTATACGACCACGGCTTGCACAGATTACTTTTAGTCCGTGTCTTTCGGCTCTTAAAGTAGGAGCCGTTTCTTGATAGTATCTGTTACCCCTTACAGTCTGGTAAAAATCCTCTACGATAGTCGTACCTATCCTATCTTTAAGGTCACGTATCATAGCATCTTGCCTTGACGGTTCCAAGTAATAGCTTGCGTCTACTTCATCTTCCAAGTAATCGTCTAATGTTTTTGTAAGACCACTCCCTTTTGGAAACGTGTAAGTATAATCACCAAGTACAGATACCATAAAGCACCTTACACGGTTCTGTGCAAGGTTGAAATCTTTTGCATTCAAGTCTGCATAAAAGTTCTTATAGCCTTTACTTTCCAAAAAGTTTAACCAAAGCTGAAAGTCCGGCATATTTTTTGGATTATGGACTTGAATTACATTTTCCATTACAAGGACTTGTGGGAGTTCTTTTGTTTCCATTAAAAGCCTTTCAACTTCCCAAAGAAGTCCAGACCTAGTCCCAGAACCTTTCTTCATTCCGGCTCGTAATCCTGAACAACTCAAACTTTGACACGGGAATGAATATGTTAGTACATACTCATACTTATCCACATCCACTATACCTAAGTCTTCACCTTTGACATTTTTAATGTCCGTAGGTTCAAAGTTTGTACCGTGGATAGCATTATATGATTTTATTGCGTCCTTGTCAAAGTCGTATGCACGGTATCTTTCAAAGTTGGCTCCAAGGTTTCTTAGAGCCATAGATTGAGTCCCAATCCCACAAAAATTCTCGATTAGCCGAATGGGTTTAGTTATCTTATACTGAGGCTTTTCTTGAATAGCCCCGAAAAATGTAAATGCCATTAGTTCCTCTTACTTAAAGATATTAATGACCTTGCAATTGTATTTCGCCTGTTAAAAGCAGACTGTTCAATTTGTAAATATCCGTAGGATTCTTTGCAATGAATTGTATTATGTCTGGGCTTATAGTATAATGATTGCTCAATTTATTTATGAGCTTTTCAAATACCGTACTGTTATTTTTAACACGGTCTGAAATCTTGTTAAAATCTGAAACACTGCATTTCCAAAAGTCCTCTAAAAAACTGTCGAACCTCTCAATGTTTTCACGTGCGAGTGGAACTAACAGTTTTTCAAGGTCGCCATCAAACGGAATCAATGACCCATCAATTTCCTGGGTCTTAAGTAAACTGGACTGTATGTATGGAGCCTTAGTTATAGATTCAAAAGATACATTATGGTTTGTGGCATTTGTAATCTCATTAATAAATACATATCCTGGGATACTTATGTTTGGGACAACTACATAATATTTTTTGGATTCATTTGTCTTTGTAAGGAACCAGCCATTATTTTTCAAAATGTCCAAGTAACAGCCATAGATTGGTGTGTCATAATATTCTACAAGATTATTTATAACAAACTTGGCAACATAATTGGAACTGACAGCACCTTTTTTATATGAAACATTACCAAAATTATCTACGGACAGTTCCTTAATGTTTTTGATTGCCGGAATGTTGAACCATTCCGAATCAAATTCTTTTTCTGTTTCCGGCAGGGCAGTCAATTTAGATTTTATGATGCCATAACGATAATCTTTATTGTTTATATAAATTTGGGACGGAACGCCGGATTGTCCCATAAAGAGTGAGTCATAAAACATTATCGTTATCGAATCATCGTCTATTACATAATAGCAAATCTTGTATTTCATTATTCTTCCATATTACAAATATGTTTTCTACTCCGAGTCATCAAAATTAAAGTGGTTTTCCAACTTCGTCAACAATTGGTCGGCTCTATTTGGAAGAAAGTCTTCACGGTGTTCTTGTAGCACCTTACGGATTTCGTATGGTCCTAAACCAAAGTAGAGCTCCCTGAGTAAATCCTCCGCTTCTTCCAAATGTGTTATTTCACCTTTCAAGGCTTCAAGATTCTTGAACCCCATAATTACTCCTTGTGATGTTCTTCGTAGTATCGTTTAGACCACTCTGCAAAAGTCAATGCCGTGCCGCCGGCTTCAATTATCGGATAATATGGACAATGACTCGGCCATACGTAAATAACAGTTGTATATGTGTCTACATAGATTTCATCGGTAATTTTTCAAAGTTGGCCATAACAAGCTCCTTGTAAAAGTATATTATAACCTTAAATGTATTTACCCTGTAAAATAAGAAAACCACCAGAAATCTGGTGGCTCTTTTCTGTTAGCATTCGATTGTATTATTTGCAAAACCTTCTGGAACGTCTTTTACAAAGAACGTTTCCACGGAATTACCTTTTTTTGCTTGTTTGTTTACGTACTTTGCAATACCGTTAAGGTCTTTTGGTGTCAAATCAAGAATACCATTGATAGTATCAATTCTGTCTTGGTCATCAAGTGCCGACAAAGTTCTAGTAAAAAAGTAGTCTGCCTTACCAGAAATTGTTTTAGGCTGTGTTTTATCACCGTATGCACTAATGGCAAGTTTTTCAACTTCATCTTCTGTAAACTTGGTATTGGCACCTTCTTCAAGACACTGCAAAAGCTCAACGTTTGAAGTAACCGGATTAGGGTCACGGTATGTACCAAACTGAACTTTTCCGGCTACGTGATTAGGGATTAAGTGAGCTCCGTAACAGCCATGAACAGTTCTAAGCTGTGACCAGACAATGTTTGTATTAAGCCAATTCAAATATGCTTCTTCCGCAAAACTGTCCTTCTCCATGTATTTAAGCCCATCAAATGAAATAGCAGCATAACCAGTGCTTGTATTTACTTTAAGGTGTTCCTTACCTTCTGTAGTACCATTGTATACTGCTTTGAAGAAATCTTCTGGTTTCACTTCTGGTCTTTCAGAAAGACATTTAAGCCCTGTTTTCTTTACAAAGGTCTTGATGCTTTCCATTGTAGCTTCTTTGTTTTTGGCAGAGCAAGCAAAGCATACGATGCTGCCGGATTCCTTGATTATGTTGAAGATTTCCTTAATTTTGTTGATGGTTTCATCAAAGTTCATAAAGTTATCAAGGTACTTGTATATTGTAATACCATCAGTAAGCTCATTCTTGGCGGTAAATACATCTTTCATTGCCAGTGTTCTGTTCATAGCATAATTACGACCAAAAGAACAGAAATCCTGCTTTGTATTTGAAATGAATGTTTTTACGATGTCTTCAAAGTATTTTTCGCCAAAGTTTGGATTCTGAATTATCCTTGAAAGCATGTGCAAAACTTCGTCCAAGTTTTCTGTAAGACAAGAGAACGTGTAATTGAAATAGTCACGACAAGCAAAATCTTTTGTTTTTTCAAAAAGGCTCTTGGTTCTTGCGGAATCACGGAATGGGTACATTGAAATATAATTATAAAAGTATCCGGCATACTTTGTCATTAAACTGTTAGCGTCTGACCAGTTTACATCGTCATATCCAATATCAGACATAACCTTAGTCATAAGTGTAATGTACTTGTAATCTTCTGGTTTGATTTTATCGAAAGGAAAGCTGACCGTAACATTTATAGTTCCTGGCATTTCTGCTTCTGAATAAAGTACTGGAATAGAACCGTTATCTTCGGCAGGTACATATTCTACCTTTACATTATTTCTTTCAACAATTTCTTCGCCACGCTTAAGGTCGGAAATGCTTATTCTTGGAAGTGAAGATGTGTCGGTAAAATTATTCTGGAAGTTCTCCATTATCTTGTACTTTTCTTTGATTACATCTACATTCATAGCATAATCATTCATCAACTTTTCGATGTTTGAATTTTCTTTCAAAGCAAAATCATTTACGTGTTCTGGTGAAAGATTGAAAACGAATGACGCATTGTTTGTATTATCAAGAATACGTGTTTTGAGAAGATTTTCAAGATATCCAGATTCCAGTGCTTTTTCACAAAGGGCATCAATTTCAGATTTGAGATTTGCATAAGAATCAAGGTCATAGCCGTAAATCCAAAGGTGCATATAACGGTCAAGTTCATTTAAGCCCTGGTAGTTTTTGTCAGTTCTAAGAAGGTCATACTTTTCGATGTTTACAATAGACTGGCGTGTATTCTCGTCAATACCATCTTTTACTACCTTCTTGATTGCATTCAAGATGACCTTTCTTGCTTCATCTACACTGCCGACAAAGTTATCAATAGTGTATGTAAGAAGTTTGTATCTTGTATCATCAAGAATGCCATAAATCTGTCCGACATTACCTAACTTGGATTCTGTAATTGCTTTAAGAACATATGAACCAGAATGTGCACTCAAAACATTGAAAATCATTTTGTTTTCAATCTGAGTCTTTAGGTCCTTAGCTTCACCCAAGTTCCATACGATAGCAAAGGTTTTTGTTTCATCCGAGCTGCTTGCGATTGGAATTTCTTCTTTCAAAACAAGATTTTTCAACGGCTTTTTCTGTGTAGTAAGTTCATTAAATTCATCAATTACATTTAAGTCGTCGTCTTTTCGTCTTGAAATAACTTCTGCGTCCAAAAAGTCCAAGAGCTCTTTTGTGGAAATGTTTCCATAGAATCCAGCAAGACAGTTTGAAAGGCGATACCATTTTTTATGAAATGCCAAGTAGTCACTGTATTTAAGTGAAGGTATTACAAGCGGGTCACCACCAGAATCTTTTGCATAGATAGTATCTGGCATAAGTGTTTCATTAATTTTCTGAAACATCACGTTTGTAGGGTCGCTATAAGCACCCTTCATTTCGTTATAAACTACGCCTTGGATTGATACTTTTCCATCATCATTTACTTCAAGACGATGGCCTTCCTGCATAAATGCGCCTTCGTCAAGCATAGGAAAGAAAACTGCGTCTGCGTAGACAGATGCAAGATTAAAGAAATCTTTTTTATTTGTTGAAGAAACCGGATATCCAGTAAAGTCTGGATAAGTGAAAGCATTCAAGAATGTGCTTACACTCTGGTTTGCCATAGAAATGAACGGGTCTTTTACTTTGTACTTTTCCGAACCACAAAGTACAGAATGTTCCATAATGTGTGGTGTTCCACAAGCAGTTTTATCGGCAGTTCTAAAGCCAAAGAATACCATATTATCTTGGCATTTATTGGCAAAATGAACAACCGTTAAGCCAGACTTGTGTCTCAACCTAATAATAGTTGATTCTGACGCTTCTGAATATTCAGAACTTTCAACTGTAAAATCCTTATAAGATGTACCTTTTACAAAATTTATGTTTTCCATAAAAACATATTAATCAGAAAAAAGCCCTTCTCTCTTACCAAAAAAGAGAAGGGCTTCAAAAAGATTTATACTGAAATGAGCCAGAAAATTGCCACATCTTTAGTGTGGCATATGAATGGCTCTAAAATCTAATAACTAATATATTGAGTCTTTTCAAAGAAAAGATACTAATTATATAGAAACGAAAAAAGGAAGTACTGGTAATACTTCCCTTCTTCTAAACAAACACAATTAGTAAGGAATTGCGAATGTCTGATAAATTAGTCATATTTGACGAAGTACAACACAAAGTTCTCAAAATAAGAATCTATCCAAATCAAGACCAGACTATTCTCATCAACAAAACATTTGGTTCATGCAGAAAACTCTATAATGAACATCTTCAGGAAAGAAATGAATTCTACATAGACAACATACTTCCAATTCCTAAAGAAGAAAGACAACTAAAATCGAAAGAAATCTACAAAAAGTTCAAACCAAAAACAGAAAAAGAATGGAAAGAAGTCTATCCATATATGACAGAAGTCAGTTCTGCTGCTTTACAGCAAGCTAGAATGGATTGTGACCAAGCATTCATGAACTTCTTCAAATCAAATAACGGTTCAAGAAAAGGAAAATTGGGTTTTCCAAAATTCAAGTCTAAGCATAATAATCATCAATCTTACAGAGAAGTTATGGTCGGTGACAATAGCTTGAACTTTGAAGAACGAAAAGTGAAAATTCCGAAAATTGGAAAAGTTTCTTTCAGAGACAGAAAATTTCCTACTTGGTGGGATAGAAAAACTAAATTATGCTCAATGACAATTGAGAAAAGTTGCTCAAATCAATATTTCGTAGCAATACTTTTTGAAGTTCAGAAAGCAGTTCACAAAATAGATAACAGAAAAGATGCAATTGGTATGGACTTCAGTCCTGCTGAAATGTACATAAACTCAGACGGAAAATCTGGAAAAGATTTTGGATATGTAGCACAAAAACAAACACATCATAAACAATTACGAAAACTTTCAAGACGATTAGCTAGAAAGCAAAAATGTTCGATGAATCGAAACAAGGCGAGAATCAAGCTTGCAAGATTAGAAGAGCATATCGCTAATAGTAGAAAAGATTGGATTGAAAAAGAGTCGTTACGATTAGTTCGTTCTTATGGAAAAGTTGTAGTTGAAGACTTGAACTTGAAAGGAATTTCAAAATTCCTAAGAAATGCCAAGAATATGAATGACACTTCTTATGGAACTTTTGTTTCTCGACTTCAAGCAAAAGGACAAGACTACAATTGCAAAGTCATAAAAGCAGATAGGTATTTTCCAAGCTCAAAACTATGCTCTTGTTGTGGTTGGAAATATGAAAAACTTCAACTTTCAGAAAGAAAATGGACTTGTCCTAAATGTGGAACTAATCACATTCGTGATGTAAATGCTGCAACTAATTTGAAAAACTATGTACCGATGGAAGGTCGGGAACTTACGCCTGTGGAGAGTGATAAGGCCAAAAGCTTAGCATTACTTGCTTTGCAAGTTGGCACACTCGATGAAGCAGGAAACCACTCACAGGCGACTAGTGGTAGGAATGTCCTCGGTCTTTAGCCGAGGGCAGGCTTCAAGGCATTGATTTAATGCGCCGTATCGGTACATTCTATGGCTATATTCAGGCCACCTTTCCATTTGTCATCTTTTTTAATAGCATCCCATTCTGATGTTGTTCCTTCATAATTAATTTGAAGCTCTTTACAACCATCGAAAGCGAAGGCTCCGATTCCTTCAACACCTTTTGGAATATTCAATTGTGTGAGAGACCCACACTCCGAAAAAGCATATGCTCCAATGACTTTTACACTGGAAGGTATGTTTACGGTCGTAAGACTTGAACACCTACAGAATGTATTAACGCCTATTTCATTAATACCCTCAGGTAATATTACGTTTTCAAGGCTTGAACAAAATCTGAAAATACTATCGCTGATATCTGTAACCCCATCTGGGATGCGTATACTTGTAAGTTCCCTACAATCTTGAAAAGCCATTCTACCTAAGGTTTTAAGACCTTCTGAAAGAGTAACGCTTGTAAGGCCACAACTAAAGAAGGCCTGTTCACCTATAGAAGTAACGCTTCCAGGAATAGTAACGCTTGTAAGGCATGTACAATTTTCAAAAGCACAACTGCCAATGGAAGTAACACTGTCTGGAATAGTAACGCTTTCAATTCGACCACAACCACTATACGCTCCATCACCGATTTCGGTTGTTCCTTCTGGTATTTCTACTGTACCGATACTGTACCGGTATAGAACTTAAGCCGAGCTTGTGTTTCTGGACTTATATGTATTGTAGTTAATGGACAACCAGAGAATGCACCCTCACCGATAATGGTAACACTGTCTGGGATGTTAATTTCCGTAAGTCCAGTACAATTATAGAAAGCAGAATTACCGATAGTGGTAACGCCTTCTGGGATGTTAATTTCTGTAAGTCCAGTACAATTATAGAAAGCACCCTCACCGATAGTGGTAACACTACTAGGAATGGTAAGGCTTGTGAGATTTGTACAATCTTGGAAAGCAGAATTACCGATAGTGGTAACGTTTTCTGGAATGGTGATACTTGTAAGACCTGTACAACCAGAGAAAGCACGTTCACCAATTTCAGTAACACTACTAGGAATGGTAATGCTTGTAAGGCCAGTACAATTATAGAAAGCATAATCACCTATAGTAGTAACGTTATTTGGAATGTTAACATTTTCAAGACTATGACAATCAGAGAACACGCTATCTCCTATTTCCGTTACGCTTTCTGGTATAACCACTTTTTTAAGATTTGTATACGTATAAAAAGGTGTAACCATATCCTCAGGGCTACCACCTGCAAAAGCGGCGTATAATTTAACTATACCATCGGGCAGGACTATACCAGTTACACAATCTGGAAAACTTTCGTAGCTGTTATCAATTATAAAATTGGGGCGACCGGCTCCTTCCAGCTTAATACCAGTCAATATTTTCAAGTTTTTAAGAACATTTGCCGGACCCATAATCTTAATCTTTTCAAGGTCTTGTTCTGGGTCACGAATGTCCACGCCACCATTGGATTCTATGTCCGACACATTATAATCGGTGTAATGTACACCACCGTCAAAGCTTATTTTTATTTCGCCCGTTTTGGGCAATGATTCAAATTTTATTTTCATAGTAATAAATTAGTAAACGGCGTGTCTGAATCTTGTGTCAAGTTTCGAGTTTTTGAAAGCTAAATATTATTGGAGGCATAAAAGATGGTAAGTCCAGTTATTTTTGATTTTTATGATTATTTAAAGAACCCGATAGCGGATTTTTGTGTATCAAAATACAAATCAAAGTCTGTTTATACGTTGGAAGATTTGCTTCCTGAAATACAGAATCTTAAACATTCCAAATGGGCGTTGGAAAATGATTTGAGGTCTTACATAGGCGACCAATTAAGGTTGAAACTTGCGACAGAAAAAGATGATTTTCTATACATAGATGCCGATGTTTATGTACCAGATATGGACATCATACTAAGCAACAAAAACTGTACCGATTTTGTTCCTGGTAAAAACATAATCAATAACGGCACTTTTTTCTATACGGACAAGGACTGCCGCTTTAACTCTTTTTATCTGGACATATACGACAAGCTGGACGTAAAGGATTATAGATTATGTAATTACAGCGTGTTCAAGAAATATCCGTTTGAATTTGACTTCAAGGGCAGAAGGTCCGGCGATATGAAGCTTCTGGACAACAACAATACCAAGCACTTCTTGATAAACATTTTCTATAGATTCCTTAAAAAGTATGGAAATGTAGACACCATTTATTATACGAAAAAGTCCAATGTGGAAATGCCTTACGTATGGCAGATAGAGCAATGCTATCAATACGTAGCCTATAGAAAGTATTTTAAGAACAATCAGCCCAATACAACGTGGTATTTTGAAACCCTTTATAAATACATAAGTCAAGATGATTTAATCAGATTATTTAAGGAACAATTAAGGTTCACCTTTCAGAAGGACCTGAAATTTATAGAAATCTAAAAAAATTATAATTTTTTGTTATAATTGTCAAAAAGGTGAATTTTTGGCGAATTTTGGTTATACATATCATGAGGGGGAAGAGGAATATTTTTTGTTTGGATTTTTAAATTCTAAATTTTGATTTTAAATCATAATCTTGAGTTGAATTCTAAATTTATATATATGAAAATTTTAGAAATATAAAGAAGTAAAAATAAATAAATTTATAGTATAAATCAAAATAGAAACATAAAAATGATTAGATTAAACAGAAAATGCATATAAGCAACAAATACCTTAAACATACAAGATTAAGGTGTACAAATGGTACATTGCTTTGTTGAATACATTAAGATTTTTGCAGATTTTCTGGTTATTTAGCTTGAACGTTATGAAGTTGGGCAGCAATCTTTCTGACGGTTGCGGTTGCGGCTTTACCACCCTTTGATTTCATAATGGAGTCGATTACGGTATTTGCCGTTTCAGTCATGCTTTTTACGTCTTCTATGGTGGACATAATATCATTATATGCTCCGGTAGATTGTAGTCCTGCAATCATAGACTGCTTCAGACCTTCCTCGCCTCCCAGACCGTTATTGTAAATGTCCTTTGCAAGGTCGCCCATATTCGGGAACATTTCCTTCAGGTGGTCGGTGGTCATGTTGTTCAGTGCTTCGTCCACCGCATCCTTGGCTTCTTCGAACGCATCCTTCAATTTTTCCACGTCCGTACCGAATGAAAGGGCGAATCTTTCGCATTTGTTATATGTATTTGCAACACCGGAAAGGGACTGTTTTATTTGGTCTATTACGCCTTTCGCTTCCTTTGTAATACAATCCAGTCCTAAAAGATTCCAGAACATTTGGACCGTGGATGCAACGAGCATTATCAGGATTGCGACCAGCTTGACCACTATACGCTGTATGATTTCGGAAACGTTGGTAGGGTTGTTCCAGCATCCCGCCGCAAGGACTACAATCTTTATGGTTTCCATAAGAATGTTCATAAGCGGGTCCATGGCTTGCTTTATTTTTTCAATTACTTTAAGTATTGCAAGGAAGGCTTTCATCAAGCCCAGGTCTTTTGCCGCGCAAGCACGTGCGTTTGCCTGTTGGTTTGCAAGGTCTTTTTCCATTCTGTCCAATGCTTTGTTCACCGCGTCTTCCATAACTGCGGATGCGGTGTCGTTTACTGAATTTGTAAACAAGTCATTTTCAACCGGTTTTTCCTGTTCAACAAAGCCATCATCCTCCACGTCCTCCGGCTCTTCGGAATCGCTGTTCACGCTTCCTGGAATAAGGCTTAACGTACCGTTACAGCTTATGTCAAAAAGGTCGAGTCCACTATTGCTTACTTCCTCAAAGACTTTTTTGTCCTCATCCGTGTCTGTCGGATTTGCCGCGATTGTAGCAAGAATCTTGGCGATTGCCAGCTCGATTTCCGCCATAATAGGGGAAGTGTCTCCCTCTATGCTTGGAATCATAACGAGGTTGTTGCCGTGTCCCCCCGCTTTATGTATTGCTTCACGCAATGACGGAGGTATGCCCTTGCGTCTTGCCCCGGAACCTCCAAAATTGCCGATGGCATCGTCAATCTGGAAGTCGTCTACCGGATATTTTTTTGAAATTTCTATTACCTTATGTTGGATGCTCGCCAAGATTCTGTCGAGCTGCTCATTTGTATCCTTGAGGGACATCGTTTTTATTTCACGCTTTGGATTAAGGTTGTTGTCCCCATATGAGTAATCTTCTTTTATGTATGCGTCGTATACTTTGTCTACAAATGATTTTTCCATAAATATTTAGTGCGGCGTTTTAAACCTTGATTGTCTTTATAGGCTCAACTTCCATACCGTTCAAGGAGACCTTACTGGTCGAGCCGGTAGCCAGCAAGTTCAACTGGTGCTGTCCAAGCACGACATTCTTTGCGTCCACATTAAACAGGTCGGTCTTGAATTCAATCTTGTTGTTGTTCATTACGAACTCCGAAAAGCTTTCCGTTTTGCCGTTCTCAGTGCCGCTAGGATTTCCCACGCGCATATAGATATTGTTGTACTGCATAATCAAGCAAGTCCCGCTTGTCAAGATAATGTATTTCTCGCCTGTACGGTAGTTGTACATTTCAACCATTCCACCTATCGGCTGGCTGTTTTTATTTGAAATCCATTTCTCAACCACCATTTCGTCATAGTTTACCGCATACGTATCAAGTCCACGGGATGAAATAAAGTTCTGAATGTTCGTATATCCGTAGGAGTCCAGAAACGGCGTGTTGTTGCATGTATAGAACTGGTTTGCCAAACCTATTACATAGCCTACCGTGAAATCTTCCGTAGCCGCTACAAATACCCAGTCCGGGAGATTGGTTTTTTTGTCTGGGTTCAATTCTGTATAGCAGGACAGTACCTGCCCTTTGAACATACAAGGATATCTCGGAAGATTTTCGTCCTCCAGTTCCGAATAGTCTGCCATATAAGGCATAATCCTTACTTGCAGTCTGTCATCGCCTACGCTTCCGACATCGTGTACCCTTGCCCTGTAAATCTTTAGCTCCAGATTCGGCTTATACATTTCCCTCATTTAATAAATCCTCCAAGATTTTTTCAATCAACGCTGTAAAAATATTTAGGGTTGTTGATGGTTGTGTTTTCCAGTTCATATTCCAATGTTGGTCGGACAAGTGTCAGTACGGTTGAAAAGTCTATCGGGTTGCATTTAATTTGATTCATCATTATGCTTTTGAGAAGCCATTTTCCGTTCAGCCAGTGAATGTTCTTCTTTCCCAGCTCTTCCGGTAATTTCTCGTCTTCTTCTTTATCCTTATTGGCTTCATCAACATCTATATCCCGTAAAGGCGTAAGAAGGTATACCGTGTCGCCAGCTACGAAATTGTCCACCGCTCCGTTTACCGTAAGCTCTATCTCCATTAGGTCAACTACATCGTGGTCACTGTTACGTGACAATGCAAGGGCATCGTGTAAAGGCTTGTTTGGGTATGCATCTATGCTCGTAGCCTCGATGTATTCCATCGTAAGTGCATTAACCGGCATTTTTGCAAAAAATGAGCTTCTCGTGTTTCTTCCTATTTTGGCTCTTGGCTGTTGGTCGGCGACGTATACTTTTCCGGTCGCATTGTTTTCCAGCTCAATTCTTTTCTTTAATGTTGCAAAAGCTTTTTTTACATCTTCATTTCCTACGGTAAGGTTTATGTCCGTCCACATAAAAAATTCCGTAATGCCTTTCTCTTTCGCCAATTCCTGAATCTTATCGCCAACCGTTTCGGATAAATATAGTGGCGGTCCAATCAGTACTTTTGGTTCCTGACCTATAAGCCTTTCAAATGATGTAAGATTTGGGCGGTTGAACCAGTCTAAGTAAAATAAAACAGTGCTGTCGTTAATGTTTGTGTAGGGCAACAGCTTTTTTTCTATAAACTCTAAGTCGGATTCCCCACATTTGTATCTTGGCGTATCCCCTGGGTCACTTGAACTTGCAAATCTGTCGTCTTCTATTACTAACTTTACATTGTCATTGGCTTCACTGCAAACTTGTTTTATAAGTTCACTTAATTTCATAGGCGGGTATGCGTGTCCCTGATATCTTCCGAATAAATACCAAGCCGGACGGCACCAGATTTGGAGGAATC
>Ga0326512_10001856_pt1 | contig 15875 bp, 32 predicted proteins | sample 1_2617_0518_D_FD_203652 | JGI IMG/M metagenome (GOLD analysis project Ga0326512, IMG submission 203652) | Bovine rumen microbial communities from UC Davis, California, United States - 1_2617_0518 | ecosystem: Host-associated > Mammals > Digestive system > Stomach > Rumen | place: USA... | reverse complement strand
TGACGGCAACTTATTAATCACCTCGTTTTCAATTAATCGGCAGGTCAGCGTTCCGTCATCAGGACATCTTTTTTCGACCAAATAATCACGGAGCGCATCAATCGCCTGCTGTCTGCTGATAGTGTCTTAGTTGTTCGGAAATTCCGAACAGTTTATTTCTGGCTGTACTGACAAAAGCTGTCCGAGTGTTCCGATAAAGCCTTCTTCCGTACCTTCCTCGACATACCAGTCTCCGCATTTTTCTGTTAAAGCGTCTGCATCAATCAGCCTCATCCTGTTTCCTTTCTGCATCAACAAATCTCGTCTGAGATGGATAAATATTAAATGTGCAATGATGACAATTCTTAACTGTCACCTGTGCAGGAAATCCATCATAAGCATCAGCAAGCGTTTCAATCTGTTCGGTTGCTTCTTCAAAACCATTTGTCTCGCAGTTAATTCTTACGTTACAGTCCATTCTTTTTCCTTTCTGCCCTACTGCAAAAATCTCTGTCTGGCACTATTGTATCGATTCTTTTTTGCAGGCAATCCATACCACGATAAAATCTGCGCTTATCTGCCCTACCGTACCACTTGCAATCCTTACAGCGGATAATGTCTGGCTGTGCGGATGGCAACTGCTCAATTCGTCTAACCGCTTCTTCCACACCGATGTATACTGCTCGTCCGTTTCCGTATTCAGTCAGCGATTCAATCGCTGCATCTGCATCAATCAGCCTCATTCCATCACCTCATTTCCTCATCGGCCAGCTCGTAGACCCTGCCGCGGTACCAGAACGGCCTCTTGACTGGCTCGTCGTTCTTGTCTGGGATATAGCTGAGCTTTTTCCGATATGGAACAAAATCGGAGTCTGTCGCTACTGTCATTATTCCCGCTTCTTTGGCATAGAGCCTTGTTAAAAAGAACTCCATGTCGTTGAAATCATGCGCGTATACTATATATGTCTTCCCGTTCTTTAGCGTAGCTGTATAGGCATTTACCCAGAACGATGCCTTGAATATCCATGAATATTCCAGGTCTTTGCGTCTTAGCATCATAATCTCCCTTCCTCTGCGATGTTCACCAGGGTCTCTTCTCTGCAGAGAGCAATGGCACGGTCTTCTTTGTATCCGACTTCTTCTTCCACTTCGAGGATCCTGGCATAGGTCTCTGCTATGCGGTCAGAATCGAATCCGCATTTGCGATGCAGGGCCAGGAGGATGCCGGCCGTGACCTGCGGGGCTACCCACTTTTTCTGCTGTACCCTCATGTACGTCCATTTCTCTTTGGTCATATATCCCACAGCCTGCTCCGCGTTGAGATAGGCCAGATCACGCCAGCTCTTTCCGTCTCCCCGCTGGATCTCTACGCCGGTCTCCTCATCGAGCATCTGCACCAGGGACTTGAGGATGGTGCTCCCGCATTCCTTCCAGATCTCTTCTGTCAGGTCCAGCAACTTCAGGATCCCTCGCTTTTCCCAGTTATATGATCTTTTCAGCGCGACAGCTGTACATGCGTAGATCAGGCGGCACTGGCGCATCAGCTCCCGGTCCATATCTCTTTCCAACTCTTTGAGATACCTTGCTCTCACTTCGACCTCCTATAATTGCGCCGGCGCAATTGGCCTGCTGCCGGCGCGCCTTATCATTCCGGCTTCATCAATTCGTCGATGTCCATCCTGTCTACTTCTTCCCAGAACCTGCTCAGCTCCTCATCCCTCCACATCTGGACGAAGAGGAAGCAGGCATTGTTGCCGATCAGGATCCCCTGCTCTGTTTCATAGGGCCCGTCCGGGACAGTCTCCCCTTTCTTCTCGTCGATCTGGTCCGGTGCAAGAAGATCCACGAATATCTGGCTGATAAATCCGGACCCTGAATTGGTCTGGACGATCCTCCGGCCCTGCGGGGCTATGACCAGCCTGGTGATATGGGCCCTGTCGCCCTTCTTGATCCACCATTCCTGCATCCAGCGTTCCCTCTCGATGTACACTTCCATCTGCAGACCATCTTCTGCGGTCGATGCGCAGAATTGGGTCCCCGGATCAGGAAGCTCTCCGGCCAGCTCGACGATGTCCGCCTTGAACTCCTTTGTCATAAGCGCCTCGTCTACCCATACAGCCCAGCCATATCCGCTGACCGTATATCCCGGACGCGAAGGCCCGTCATCCCTGGACACATGAAGGCCGCTGCGCTTATAGCTTTCCTTCATGATCTTCTTCAACACGTTTCGTTTCAGGAACATCTGACTCCTCCTTTAACCATTCTTCGATATCGCCTTCTACATTGATTCTCCTGTAGATGTATCGCCGTTTGCCTCCACGGCCCTTTTTTTCGTACTTCTTGGCCGACCGGAAGATGGTCGACCTGTCTATCCCCAGCATGGCGGCCAGCTCCGGACAGCTGTCAGCGACGGCCATGGGAAGCTCATATTCATCGGCCGTCACTTTCAGCCATAACTCCATTTCTGTGTCCTTTATCTTTTCCTGTGGCTGGCCGCTGCCGGGCAGGATGCGAAATGGCTCGTATATCCGATCCGGCATGCGCTCGGGTTGAAATGCCCTTTCTCTATCCTCCCGTCCTCGGTGACCAGTACCAGGGCATCCTCATCTGACTGTGAAGCCGGGTTATATCTGATCTGCCTGACATTCACCGGCATCATCTTCCCGCTTGTCATCTTGATCCATTTGATCTCTGCCCCGCAGGATCTGCATCTTGAATTCATATATCCTCCTCATCTCCTAAATAGCTGCGGCCGATCAGGTCCATGAACTCCTTCCTGGAGTGCCGCCTCTCATAGATCTTCTGGCAGGCCTTCTGGAGCCTGCGCATATTGGAGGCGTTCTGGTGGACAGCATCCCTGCCGTCTGTATGATGGCGCCGGCAAAGGTAACAGTAAAAGCCGTTCTCTTCCGATATCTGCCTGTTGGGCCCGTCATAAATGTGGTGCTTCTGCAGGCCCCTCTTTATTCCGGTATCTCCATCCATAATCTGGCACAGGAGGCACCGTCCGTTCTTCTTCTGGATGATGCTCTCCGGGTGGTGGCGCCGGCGCTTTTTGGTCTTCTGTTTCGGGAACATCATGCTCATTTGAACACCCACCCGCTTTCCTTGTCTCTGAGGGCGATTCTGCCGACGATCTCCAGACCGCAGGCTTCGGCGACGGCCCTGATGGCCACCATGGCCCGGTTATTCCTATAGGCCGCGTCCGGATCAGCTGTATGCTGCCTGTTCATGTTCTTGATCGCTCTTTCCGCGGTATCGTCCTTATAGCCTTCATGGTTCAATGTCCTGTCCTCCTTTGTTTCTTGTATGCCATATACGTCCCCCTTTGCTTACGTCTGCTTCGGCCCTCTATAGGATCCGGGAAGGGGCCGCCATGCATCCACCTGGTGTCCCGGTACAGTGGCGTCCCAGCGGAACTGCCACCAGTCCCCATCGTCCCGAAGACAGCCTTCCGCAGCATATACTCCCGCAAGGGAGAACAGGACGTCATGGCCTACGACGGGCTTCCTCTCGCTGATCGGGATCCAGAGGGCCTGCTCCCTTTCTTCCTCGCTGCGGTCCGCGTCTAGGAGGGCATAGATCCCTTTCTGCAGCGCCTTCTTTGCCGCTTCCGTGAGATAGCATCCATCTTCATCCAGGATGCGTTCCAGTAACCTGGCGGCCTCTTCATTCTTCATCCTCGTCCTCCATATGGTCTTCGATGACCACCTTCACTCCATTCGCGACTATCTTCAGCGCCCTCTGAAAACCTGTATCCCGCCCGATGATGAACCACATCAGGTTCGATGCTGCAAGTACGATAATGTCCAATACCACGCTTTCCGTCATTTCTTCCTCCTGTCCATGGCCAGCCTGCGCATGACCATGCCCGTTACTTCCTTCCAGTTCTTTGCAAATTCCTTTGCAGGCGGCGAATCCGGCTTGCCATAAGGACGGAATGCTACTTCCCGGCCGCTGGCAAGGATAAGCTGCCTGATCCAGCTTCCTCCAAGGCCTGACGCGGCCATGATATCGTCTACCGAATCGCCGGCATCATACATGCTGAGCACCATCTGCCTTACCTGCGCCTGCTGCCATTTATCGTTCACTCTTTCTCTTCCTTCCAGTCGTCCCTTTCTTTTGCGGCCCCGCCCATGGCCATGGAAAAAATCGTGGCGGCATCACCGGCCAGAACCCCTAATATGAATGCGATCAACAGCTTCACTTTCTCCTCCTTTCAGTCTCAACAGCGTGTATGTCCTGTATCTGTAACCCGTCACAGGGTTGATACCTTCGTGCATGGACTCCTTGTCCAGATACCAGCCTTTCTTCACGATCGGCTCCTGCCATGTGGGCCAGCGCATGATAACCCTCGTCTCCGGCTTCGGGATCGGCAGGTTCCGGGAACTGCTGTAGGACGATTCCTTCAGCCGCTTCTCCGTCCTTGGAGACTTGGTGATGTAAGAGGCGATCTTCTCCATATCGCCCATCTTCCGGATGTGCTTGAAATCCGTCATGCCATGGCCCCAGGCCTCGTCTATGATCTCATCCGTGTCCGGGATCCTGTTGATCACCATGTGGATATGCCATGCTCCTTTGGTGCCCACCTCGATGTTGCGGATCCACTTGAGCTCGGCGCCCCTCTTCTGGTACTCCTTGCGGACCTTGCGGATGAACTTCTTCCAGTCCTCCACCGCCTGGTCCATATTCGCGGGGCGGGCATCCTTCCGGTATGTCAATGTTGCGAAATAGTCGCCTGCCGTGAAGTGGGCCCTCAGCTTCCGCCTGCACCGGATCTTCTTGTTCAGATCATTCCTTCTCTGGATCTGCTCCGGAGTGGCATTGGCCGGAGCCTCCCTCTTCTGCCCCGGTGCCCCGTACTTACCAGTGTGGTACTGCTCCACTTCTATCGCATCGGGAAACCGATATCTATTCTGCTTATACATATCCGCCTCCCGGTCCTATCTTTAATATCTTTATCGAGGGAGAAAAGCGGGTGTTTTCCCGCTTTCCGCGATCGGTATTTGTAATGCCCGGGGGCGGCTGCCTCCGGGCTTATGGTCAGATATTGAAGGTTCGGTCGATCCTCTCGACCACCCACGCGGACACGACGGCCGCTGCCAGGATGATCAGGAAGACGGGCAGGAGCTCCCCACCGAACGCGGTACAATGCCTGTCTGCCCTTGCTGACTCGATCAGGTCCCAGCAAGGTATGATCGATATGAGCGCGGTCATTGCCATACCGCATAAGATTTCCAGAATACGTGTGATCATTTTTTCTTGTTCTTTCCTGCAGATTCCCACTCTTTAATATGCTTCCCGAAGATCCGGACGGATGACGATACATACACAGGCGTCCCGTCCGGTCCCTTCTTCATATATCGGTTATGAGTGCGCCACTTTCCTTTGGCATCGACAAAGTAGTCCGTTATGGACCTCCACCCGTCCTGCTCGTATTTGGACTGGGTGGAGCCCATATATTCCATCTGGCGCCAGTCGTCACCCCAGATGCTGTCAGCGTCCCGAGCCTGCCCGTAGTATTCCTTCGGCAGGGCCCTGGCGCTGTCGTCCCGGAAATCAAACGGCACCGAACATCTCCTTCATCTCTTCGTCCACATCCATGCCCATGGCTTTGATGATCTTGATGATCATGGGCGCATGGACCACGATCCGCCCTTTGACGATCCTGTGCATGGTCACGCCGGACATCCCTATGGATTCCGCGAACTCGTTGAGCGTGATGCCCTTCTGTTCGGTATAGGTCTTGATCTTCTGGCCAAACTCTTCATACTTTTTCAGCTCCATGTCTTCTCCTATGTCTCCCGTCACCGGGACCGGCTTATCAGGCCGAATGATGACCGGCTTCTTGACTTCCGCCACGGCCTTGCTCAGGTTGTCCAACTTTTTCTTGTTCTCCTTCTGGCGCTTGTTCAGCTCTTCGGCCTTCTTGGAGAGGGAGGCGCATACAGCATGCATCTCCCCGATCTTCATCGACAGATCTGTCTCCCGTGCCTTCCTCTCCTCGTCCAGCTGCATGATGGTCTCACACGCAGCGTTGAATTCCCTCATGGCCTGCTCCGGAGAGTCACATTCGATCGGGATTGTGGCGCCCTGTTTCGTGTAGAGCAGGATCCCGTCTACCGTTGTCCCGCTCTTCTGGCTGATCCATTTCCCCTTTTTCAAGGCATCGATTCCAAAAGGGTCCACCAGGACCTCGTTGATCAATATCACTGGTCTCCTCCTTCCACCAGCTTCTTCAGCTGGTCCACAAGATTCTCCGCAGAAGACAGGGCGGACTTGTAAGCCTTGACGTTCACTGCCTTCTGCAGGTTCTCCAGGATGATATGGATCGATGCCTCGAGGCCGTTCTGTTGCGCCGGCGCAATTACTTCTGCAGTCTCCGGCAGGTTCATCCATCCATCGTCCTGATCGTCTTCTCCATCAGCTTCAGCGCCCTGACCCTCATCTTCCTGCTCTTCTCCAGATCCTTCTCGGCCCGCTTCAGATACCTGTCCGATGCTCTCTCCAGGATCCACAGCTGCAGGTTCCGGATCTTCAACAGCAGGATCAGGCCTGCCCCCGTCATCCGCTGTCTCAGCCTCTTCAAGCTCCCCTCCTTTCGCTTCTTCATGCACTTCCGGGGCTTCCCGGACACTTTCCTGCGGTTCCTGTGCAGTTTCCTGCGGTTTCTGGGCATTTTCCTGCGGTTTCTGGGCGCTTTCCTCCGGTTTCTGGGCACTTTCCTGCGCTTTCTTGATATCCTGCGCCGCTTTTCTGGCAGCTTCCTCTTCCGCCTGTTCATCAAAGATGATGCGGGTTATCCGGAAGAACTCGCCCCACTCCATGGTCTGGGGATCGCATCTGAACTTCTTAAACTGGATGTTCCCTTCATACATGGCCATGAAGAAAAGGCCCTTGCGGTATGTCCTGTTCCCAGAGGGATTGACCGTTTCCTTCGCTTCGTCAATATCAATGAACCCGGCCTGGATAAGGTCGCTTTTAAGGTCCGGGTGGTCTTCCCAGAACTTCTCGATCAGTTCATAGATATCGTCCGCTACGCCTTTATCCGGCTCCTGCTTGTTGAACTGCTTCAGCTCCCGGATGCCTTCCCGGCTCATGGCAGGCTCTACCATCTGCAGGTCCGAATCCGGCAGGGTCAGCATCTCCGCCAGTTTGCTCTGTCCCAGCTTGCCGAACTCCGGCCGGAGGCGGTCTGAATAGCCGTCTACCGAATACTTCTGATTGATGGAGATAAAACGGGAGACCGTAGAGGCATTCAGGCCATACTCAGCGCGGGCCCACTCGGCTATGGTTTCATATCCATCATGCTTGTATAACTCCTGGTCCCGGATCTGCCGCAGTTTAAAGCCTACCCTTACAAATCCTTCCGACAGGCTCCGGAGGTCATCCTCAATGGACTGCTTCATCCGGGCCCAGTCGGCTAATGTCATCTGTATATATTCCATGTTTTTTTCTCCTTACACTGCTGCCTGCATCAATTTCTGCGTGTTCTCTTTCGCGATCTTCTTCTGGATGGCTCTGGTAAACCTCTGAAGCCATGGGCCGATGTTATCGTAATCAGGCTTGCGGTCATATTCGCTGTAGGCCTGCAGGATCTTCCCCTCCCAGGTGCACTCCAGCGTATAATATGGACTCTCCTGCCGGTCCACCGTCCGGAGGAAAAGGATGAAGGACTCTCTGTCTGTCATCTTCTTCATGTACCTGTCGCTGGCTCCGACGCAGTGATGGAGCATGCGGCCTTCCCTGACCAGGTCCGACGCTTTTGATGGAACGACGATGCAGAAGCCTTTCGCTTCATAGCGGAAGTGTTCCCTGTTGATATCGAGGTCCTGGGCGATCTTCTTGTATTTCCGATCCACCTCCTTTTCCCTTTTGGCATCTTTGGCCTTCTGCTTTTCCTCAGACCACCTGTCATGGAGCTCGTCCATCTTTGATTGCCGGCGGACGATATCATCATGCAGATCCATCCCTCTTTCCTCGGCAAGGTCCAGATAGTCCCTGTACCGCGAGGTCATCTGAGCGAAGGTCCTTTTGCTCCGCATGGCCATCTTGTTGATGTACAGGACAGCTTTCTGCAGGGTCAGGCCTGTTCGATCCAGCTGGAGGGGCTGTATGTTTATCTCTTTGTCGTCGATCAGCTTCAGGACTTCGTCTCCCAGCTTCTCATCATGCCGCTCTGCATAGCGCAGAGCGTTCAGGCCGTAATACCCGATGTTCCCTCTCTTCATCCGGGCTATTGAATTCCCGGTCACGTTGAGCAGATCCGTCATCCGGCCTGCAGATGTGTTCAGCTCTTCCGTTTTGCCGTAGCGGAAGATCTGCTGGGCCAGCTTGATAAGGCCGGCCCGCTCCACATATTCCAGGAAAGCATGTTCCTTCATCCTCTTCAGCGTCTCTACCGGATAGATCTCTTCCCCTTCTCCCGGAAGGAACAGAGAACCCTTCTCTCCCAGTTTTGCCAGCCATTTGTTCTTGCCTGACATGACTTCCCTGATGTTCGCTGTATACATGACAGCGCATTCGAAGCATTTGATCCTGGGCGTAGGAGGATATCTATATCCATCCGTTACGAGCTTCGGGTTCCAGCATGGCGCAACACTACCTTGGCGGTCATCATGTTCATAGCAGGCCAGGGGGTTTAAGTGTTTGTCCATGATCATCCTCCTGGTCTCCAATATGGCCTTAACCGGAACGTAGTCTGTTTCCTTTCTTCGTGTGGTCAGCACGTAGAACCTGCGCAGGACAAAGCCGTCACCATATCTCTGGATGATCCCTGTATACTCCTCCCTTCGGAGCACCTTCTGCCTTCCCCAATATTTGAGGACCAGTTTGGTGTCACAAAAAGGGCACTCGCATTCCGCGTTATGTACTCCCGGGTCATTGGATTCCCACTCCGTTCCGCAGTATGTACAGATATACCTGTATTTTCCGATCCAGGTCCTCCTCTGGTTATATTTGGGGATGACCTGGCGGAGGAGGAAGTTATGGCGCCGCATCCCATACCGGAAGCACCAGTCTTCAAAATCGTCAGGAATCGGAGGAATCAGTTCCATGGCCTTGTTCCACTTGTCGACCTGGACTTCCTTCTTTCTTTCGTTCTTTTCCTCCCGGATCCACCGCTGCCACCTGAGAACTGCATCATAGGCGGTGTCCTTTGGCTCCATCTCTATATCTGATTCAAGATATCCGATCGCCTTCTGCGTCCCAGTGCAGGCTATCTTATCGTACATAACGAATCTGTAGCGATTGGTCACCCTGTCTGTCTTGACATCAGAGACGCAGTCGATCATGGCTTCTGTCCATTTTCCGGTCTGGGGAAAATAATTCCGCCAGCGCTTTTTGCGCTTATCGATATAGACCACAACTTCCGGCTGCAGGTCTCCCCTGTGCAGGGCATATCTGCTATATATGCTCAGTCTCAGAAGATGGTCACAGACCTCCGCTTCAATGACGGCTTGTACGTCGTATCCGAAATAGGTGACCGTATCCCATACGTAGCCACATTGATGACGATTCGGTCCCCAGTAATATGAGTTCAGCTCTTTGCGGTCTTCCCTCTTCAGCCGGTCAGCGCGGATTATCTCTACCGCCTCCCTTGATGCCGGCTCCGGCGGGAGCATCTGCAGGAGGAGCTTCCTGTTCACTTTTTGCCTCCGTAATATTGGCCGATCAGCTTCTTAGCTTCTCCCATGGACGGGACGCCGAACGTGACTTTGCCTGTTCCCTTGATACCTGCTGCCTTGATGATCTTGGCATCCACAGGCACCTGGTTCTGGAAGGCGGCTTTGAGCAGGACTGCCAGACAGCCTTCCAGGCTCTTATTCTTGCGCCGGATCCCGATGGCGACCTCTTCCTTCTTGGCCGCCAGGGCTTTGGCATATTCCAGCCAGTCCAGCATCAGACCCTGCAGTTTCAGCGCTTTTGCTTCGACGATCAGCTTTCCTACAGCTGCCGTCTCGGCGTCACACATCGACGGGATATCGCCCTCGATGTAAGGACCAGCGAATTCCCCGATCCCGTTCTCTTCGGCCAGGGTCCGGATCCCGTCATGGTCTCCCTCGTTAAAGAGGTTTTCTGCCAGCTCATTCAGCTCTGTGTAGCTGTCGAGCTCTCCAAATTTGTCGAACAATTTGCGTCTCCTTTCTTTTCCTTGCGGAGGTCTAACCTTTCATATCCGCTGGCCTCTCTGGCCTCTTCCCATGTCATGAATCCTTTGCATTTCATGCCTCTGGATCTCTCCATGCAGTATGTCCACTGCCAGCAGGGCCGGCATGGGTTGTTTACGGGTTCTCTGGACATCGAGGTCTCCTCCTTGGTCTACTTTTTACAAAAAGCACCTTGCCGGATTTGAACCGGCGTCTTCCGCAGTAGGTTATTGATACGCATTCCTGGAGGTCTGAATGGCATATGGATACAGATAGATTGCGCGGATGCTCTCCCTGCTGAGCTAAAGGTGCTGATCACAGCCTGCCGGACTCGCACCGGCGTCTTTTGCCTTCCGTGGGTAGGGTAGTATCAGGAGATAAAAACATTTTCCTTTCCGTCTGGTGCATGGTTATAAGGCTCTGCACTCGCTGCTGTGCTAAGGCTGCTTCGGGACCCGGCAAGTCCCTATATGGTCATGGCATGGGTCTTTCGTGTTTGTCTCCAGTCTTAGGATTGCTGTTCTCTTATTGCCCACGCTCGCATATTTGTTATCTGATCACGTAGATCACTGTTCCCCGGCCGCAGTGCTTATAGATCCAGTCGGCCATAGCGTTTTCGGTCCTTATGCAGGCCGGGCTGTTATGGGCACCGAGCTTTCCGCCGAGAAGATACATTCTGTCGTATTTATACCGGGCGTACATGTGGTAGGTAAGGGAATGGATGCCCCAGCCTTCCCAGGTCATGGAGCAGGACCAGTACTGCCACCGCTTCCCTTCCGCGTTCCTGTAGATCAGGCGGTCTGTCTTCCACCCGATCTTGTGGGACCCGGACGGCGTTTTCGTCGTCTTGGTCCCCGGTATATTCGCCGCGGAGCTGCACGGCGCAGCCTTCACCAGCTTGCGCTTGCCCCTGCGGCCGCGATACGCGAAGAGACACATCTTCCCGTATCGCAGATCTGCGACGATCAGGTATTCTGTATCACTGCTGACCGTCTGGGCCTTCTTTTTCACATCTGCAGATGGGGTCTTTGAGTATTTGCCGTGGTCGAAAAAGAGATTTATGCGGACACCGTTGCTGTCGAACATTTTGTACTTCTTCTCGTTTTCGGCCTTTTCTATCTCGACCTCTTCCTTGGTCTTTTGCTTTTTGCCTCGTTTGGCATTGTCAGCATAGACCGGTGTGATCAGCATCAGGCAGGCCAGGAAGATGCACAGCAGGCGTCTCATTCCAGACCCCCGTAACAGCTCGTCATGTGGCCATTACTGTCGAATGTGTACACACCGCCGTAGATTTCGACCGTACCGGTGACCATCTGGCCATACCGCCAGTCACCGGTTTCTGCCTCCGAAAAGTAGTACACGTCGTCGCCGATGGTATGAAATCCGACCAACATGTCCTCTTCGCTCCAGCCGCCTGTGTTCCAATAGCAGAACCTTGCGTCGCCTTCCTGGACCCAGACATGGGTCTGCTGTGTGTCTCCGTCATGGTAGTCTTCCGCAGCATATACAGCCACGGCCGGTCCCGCTGCCAATGTGATTGCCAGAATCAGCACTATCAATTTTTTTCTCATTGCATTTCCTCCTGATCAGACATATTTGCGGTCCACAAGATCTGCGATATTCTCGTCTGTAAGCCCGTAGACCTTCCGGAAGGCCGCCAGCTCCAGAACTGTTATGGTCTCTGGGTTCAGTACCTTCCGCCTGTAAGTTGTTGGCGGCATCCCCATCATCTGCATGGCCTTCTTGGCCGTAATATGGAGATCCGCCTGCCGCTGTTTAAGAAGGCCTGCAAATGTCCTTCTTGTTCCGGATCCCTTCATAGTTACTCCCTTCTCAGATCAGGCCCCATACCCGGCCGGCCGTAATGAATGCCAGTGCCATCAGGGAAGATCCCATGACCGCATTGAGCACTGCTGCCCCGGCAGCCTTCCGGAGCCAAAAGTATGTAGCGGAAAATGTTCCAATGAATACTGCTGCCACCATGACTTCCCTCCTGTTAAAAAAACAGTTCTTCTTTCGGCTTTTAGCCTGCGTTTACGATTTCTTCCGTAGCAAACAGGTAATCGATAGATAATTCCTTATCAATCGCGTTCCTGATTTTGATGCATTCGGTCAGCGTGATAACCGACTTGCCATTCAGCTTTAAGGAAAGCGTTGTAGGCGTGCAGTCGATCACTTTCGCCAGCTCCTGTCTGGAGATTTTTCTCCTTGCCATCTCGGCGTCTAAGTTCGGAAACACGTGCCCCTCCTTTCTGTGGTTGCTCTCGAATATTCGTGATATACATATATATATCCCGATTTTTCGAGATTGTCAACAGAAAATATCTATTTTTCGAGATTTATTTGCGCTTTTAACAAATTGTAATCTTGAATTTTCGATATTCATGTATTACAGTGTTGATATAGGGAGGTAAGAACGATGAATGATTTAGAACTTCAGCTCAAAGAGTTGATCCTTCGCAGATATGGAAGCCTTAAGAATTTCTGTGAAATAATAGAAATGCCCTGGACTACTCTTGATAGCATTTTAAAAAGAGGTATCAGCAAGGCAAATATCAGCAATGTTTTGAAGATATCCCACGAACTCGGAATCGATACCGAAAGTCTTGCCTCCGGCAAAATAGTCCCCGCCGCTGGTCCAGATACGCTTGCTGCGCATTTTGACGGCGACGGCTTCACCCCTGAAGAAATGGAAGAAATAAAGAAGTATGCTGATTATGTGAGGTCACGAAGGGAAGAATGACTAATCTGGAAAAACTTGAAGAGGAGGCCGATCAGGAAGGCATCCCGATCGACACCATAAGATTTGAATCAGAACGAATCAAAGGACTGTACTGTGACGGCAACATTGCTTTATCTGCTGATCTGCAGACATCTGCAGACCGGTCAGCTGTCCTGGCCGAAGAGCTGGGGCATCACTATACGTCCTCCGGGATCATATTAGATATGAATGATACTGGTAACCGAAAGCAGGAGCTACAGGCCCGCGTCTGGGCATATAATAGAATGATCGGCCTGCAGGGTCTGATTGCTGCTCATCGTCACGGATGCAGGAACCGGTATGAAGCAGCTGAATACCTGGACGTCACCGAGGAACTCCTGGAGGAGGCCGTGAATTACTATCGCGGCAAGTACGGAATCATGTACCAGGTAGACAACTTCGTCATATACTTCGAACCCTGCTTCGGAGTTTTCGAATCGATTTCACCGGCCTAAAATTGCGCCGGCGCAAATAAAAAAAGACCCGCAAGGGACGGCCATCCCTCACGGATCTTATAGGTGGTATGCTTACGCAAACCGTTCGACACGGTTAAGTATACCACCTTTCTTTCATATACGCAATTTTGAAGAAAGGATGGTATTTTATTATGGCAAAAATCGAAAAACTTCCATCCGGCACCTATCGCACCAGGGTATATCTGGGCAAGGATGAAAAAGGAAAGAAGATATACAAAAGCCTCACAGCCGGCTCGAAAATGGAACTTAGGGCGCTGGTGTATGAATATATATCCGAAGCCAGAAACCCCTCAGGATTGACGATCAGGCAGGCCATGGCCAGCTATATCGAGTCCTCCCGGGCGGAGCTGTCACCGTCCACGATCCGGGGATACAAGGCATACGAGAAGAGCTTCTCTGCCTATTCTACTTTCATGGGACTTCGGGTGGACACCGTTGGAAAAAGGGACATCCAAACGGTCATAGATAAAATGTCTGTGGAGATGGTAAAGAAGGGCCACCAGGAGCAGAGGATTTCTCCCAAAACTGTAAAAGAGCGCTGGAACTTCCTTTCTGTGGTCCTGCGGCGATATGACAGGCGGATAGACGGGATCAGGCTCCCGAAGAAGGTCAGGGTGGAGATATCGGTCCCAGACGATGACCGGATGAAAGAGATTCTGACCGCTGCCAAAGGGACCGATCTGGAGATCCCGATCATGCTTGCTGCCATCGGGGGCCTGCGCAGGGGAGAGATATGTGCCCTGGAGCCGGAAGACCTGCAGGGTGATATCCTGCATGTGTCGAAGGACATGGTCCTCACTCCCGAAAAGGAATGGATCACGAAACCACCGAAGACATACTCTTCCGACAGATACATAGAGCTCCCCCACCAGCTGGCCGAGATGATCAGGGACCGCGGGATCCCGAAGATAAACCCTAATGCCCTGACCAACCGGCACAGGCGCTTCCTGGCCAGCAACGGCATAGAGCACTTCCGGTTCCATGATTATCGTCATCACATGGTATCGGCCCTGCATGCGGCCGGAATCTCTGACGCCTATATCATGCAGAGGGGTGGGTGGAGCACTGACCACACGATGAAGAACGTCTACAGGCACACGCTGGCCAACCATGACAGGGATGCAGTCCTCGCGGCTAATGCACACTTTGAGGTTCTTCTCTGAATGTCATCTTTGTGTCATCTTGTGTCGTCTAAACGTGGTTTTTTGTATCCATACATGGATATAATTCAGCCATACAGCGACACTAAAAAATGGCGGAAACTCAACATTTGTTGGATTTCCGCCATTTTCCATTTACTGCCGGCAGTCGGGGTCGAACCGAAAGATAAACCTTACTCTTCCTATAATATATAGGATTCCTAAAAACTGTGTCATCTGACGTGTCATCCGTCAGTGTTTTTCTTTGTCTCAGGATACCATAGACGCGGATGCTCTAACAGTCTAAAAAAGATGAAAATATAGGATACCCTATTGACAACTTATATAGGATACCTTATAATGTACTTAACAACAGAAAACCACTACAAAGCAGGAGGAAAATACAATGATGACAATGAACAATCAGTACAGCGCAGCTTCCCTTTATGATGGAGGATGGAGAGCAGAAGACAGGGACCAGATGATTGATGAGTACGGCCTGACAGCAGACGAGGCAGACGAGATCTGCAAAGAGCTTGCGGAGATGAAGGACAGAAAAGAGATGGAGCTGGCCGGAGAACTTGATGAGATGATCGCCCTGGGCTGGACAGATGAAGAGGCCAGAGCGAATCCGGAAGCATTCTTGGACCGCATCGGTGAAGAGTATAAAGAGGGCCTGACAGAGAAAGACATCTGGAGGGTATGGAAGAACGTCTTGGAAATCGAAGAGGAAGCCACAGCAAAAGAGTTTGAGGACTATGGCAAGCTGAAATACATCAATCCCGAAGCCTTCTACGAAGAGGGATGGAGCATTGCAGGACAGGCAGAGGATGAGGACGGAGACGCCTATGACATCGTCCTCAGCGCAGACAAGACAGAGTACAGATATACGAACATTTGAGGAGGATAAAGCAATGACCTACAATTACAAATTACAGTTCAGCACCGACACACAGTGTTACGTAGCAACAGAGTTTTACTACTCAAACGCTAAAGACGTCAGGGACAAAATCAACTCCATCACCGATACCTGTACATGGTGGATTGTTTTTGATCATATCGACAGGAAGATCGTCGAGAAGGATAACGGCACAGTAACTTACACAGAATGGTACGATGTACCAAAAGCACTGGAAGGATTAAGGTGATAGATATGGCACGAACCGAAGCCTTAAAGAAAGCGCAGGACAAATACAGCCAGAAAATCAAGCAGGTCATTTTGAAATTTAATATAGAAACCGAACCCGACCTGCTGGAGCACCTGCAGAAGCAGGACAGGATTCAGACATACATCAAGATGCTGATAAAGCAGGACATGGAAAAGGAGGAGCAAAAATGAAGAAAATCAATGCAAAGCGTGTTCTCAGCGAAC
>Ga0326512_10001855_pt1 | contig 15877 bp, 19 predicted proteins | sample 1_2617_0518_D_FD_203652 | JGI IMG/M metagenome (GOLD analysis project Ga0326512, IMG submission 203652) | Bovine rumen microbial communities from UC Davis, California, United States - 1_2617_0518 | ecosystem: Host-associated > Mammals > Digestive system > Stomach > Rumen | place: USA... | reverse complement strand
ATCATCCTTATGGGTACAATTTGGGACGATCACGATATTTTCTCTAACTATTATGAGTTTTTGGAACTTAACAAAGGGGAATTACGGGTTGAAGTAATCAAGATACCGGCGCTTGATCCTGATACCGACGAATCAAACTTCGATTATGACTATGGAGTAGGATTTAGCACTGAACATTACCGCAGAATACGATCTAAACACGAGTTAAACGACGATATGGCGGGTTGGTTTGCACAATACCAACAAGATCCTATATCAAGGGTAGGAGCGGTATTTAATCCCGAACACATGAATTATTATACCGAACTTCCCGAAGGACAGCCTATCAAGGTAATAACCCACATAGACGTTGCAAGTGGCGGAGAGGACTACTTATCAATGCCTGTTGCGTACTATTACGAGGACGAAAACGGCGATTTGGTTGGATATATAGTGGATGTTGTGTTTGATAGTTCAGAAAAGCATATAACACAGCCACAAGTGGTAGCAAAAATCAAAAAACACCATATAAAGCAAGTTCATGTAGAGGCAAACGCTGGCGGTGAAGGTTATGCAGACGATATTCAAAGGCTTTTAAGGGAAGAAAAATACAAGGATGTATGCAATATAACCACAGATTATGCACCTGTTACTAAACGGAAGCAGCAAAGAATATGGGATAACGCAGAGGATATTAGAAAACTGTATTTCAAAGAGGTTACGCAGAGAGATGCGCAATACAGAAAGTTTATGCAGAACCTATTTAGTTTTTCGCTAAATATGAAAAAGCGCGCACATGACGACGCACCAGATTCACTTTCAGGCCTTGTTGATTTTGAACGTGAGGGAAGCGGTGTATCAACGGCAGAGATAATGTCAAGTCTGTTTTAGGGGACAATATGGCTTATTTAAAGGGTCAACCAAATAAAGAAAATGCCGTTGCCTATTGTCACAATCCGATGCACAAAGGGTATTTATCGGTAAAAATCATCAGATGCCACAAGTGCCTGGATAAGCAATGCACATATCTGGAGATTTATGAAGATAAGCAATATTGGGTAGGCCGAAAGCGTAAGAGGAACGACAAGAAACTAAGAGAATTTATAAAAAAGGACAACATAGAGAGGATAGGAGAGCATATAGCGAGGATCATTTATGAGAGTAGTACACAAGAAATGGGCGATACAGATATTCGGGAACAGGATGACAATATCTGACAGTGAGGGAAAGGTAGTCTATGAGGGTGTAAAGCCTGAAGAAGCATTATGTACGGTTGAGAGGTTAAAGGAACTGATAGAGGTAAAGCAAAAGGAGACAGGAAGTGTATAAGGGGAAATACTTAAGAAAATTCAATATAAGTCCAAAAAGATACAAGGAACTATGCGGATTCTGTGAGCAGTACCCAGAGTGGAAAGAGGAAATAAAGAATTATTCATTCAATAAGGGGATTTCCTACTCAGCGGAACCAAAAAGTAAAACAAATAATAAGTCTAACCCAACAGAGGACGCAGCCATAAGACTATCGGATAATATTTCTAACTGTGAACTTATTGAAAGGGTGGCAAAAGAAGCAGATCCCGAATTTTGGGTGGCAATCATAAAATCGGCTTGTTATGAGGTTTCTGTGACTTATCTGATAAGTTATGATAATTTATCACTGAGTAAATCGGCTTTTTACAACCGAAGAAGATACTTTTTCTATCTTTTAGATAAAGAAAAGGGTAAAAGATAAAAAAGGTGGAATTTTGGCAATAATTTTCTTTTATACTATGTATAGTAGAAAAGCATAGAAGTAGGCTTGACTCATTTTTTCAATTCCTTCAAGTTAGAGCGTTACCGGGTTGGTGGCGCTCTTTTTAAGTGAAAAGGAGATACATTATGACACTTTTAGAGTTTATTTCGGCATTAAGCACCGATGATGTAAATATTTCTGTTGTGGATTCTACCACAGATAAGGCAATTATAACCTTTATTTCCCAGGGTTATGAGGGTGTGGAATCAGACCTTACCGCAAGGCCTGTTGTATCGTGGTCACTTGTAGGCGCAGGAAAGATAACTGTGAAGATTAGAACAGCAGAAGAGCCTTAATGGAGACTGAAACATGCAATTTGGACGCAATATCATTTACACCGATGTTGAGAGTGTAACAAGTGAAAATGTAATACAGATTATCCAAAATGCACTTCCTTATTTCCAGGCAAACTCTTTCAAGTGTCAGGAATTACTTGATTTTGAAGCAGGCAATCAACCACTTACAAGGAAGAAAGTTGTAAGGCCTGATATTGACGTGCAGACGATTGATAATGTCGCCCACGAAATATCAGAGTTTAAAGAAGGCTATCATTGGGGCAATATTATTACATTTGTTCAGCGTGGAACAAAGGATAGTGGAAATTCCGAAGAGACAGATGCTATAGCACTACTCAATGAGGGATATTCAGCCGAAAATGCCGGAGCTAAGCAATCTGAACTTGGCAGATTTATAGAAATATGCGGAATAGGCTTTGTTTATGTAGATATTAAAACAGATTTTGCCGAGGGTGATTCCTACTTTCAGTATGAGACATTAAGCCCTTGTCATGCGTTTGTGGTTAAATCCAGCAGATATGCAGATCATAGGAAGATGTTAGGCGTATCAAGACGCATTGATGATAACGGGGTAGAACATTATACCGCATTTTCTAAGGATAGAAGATTTGAAGTTACCTCAATGAAAGTCGAGAATGGTACAGAGACTAAAACTATGTGGGGGCAGACAGAGAGAAGTGGAGAATACAATCCGCTTGGAATGATACCAATTATCGAGTATGAGCGTTCTAAAGACCGAATGGGAGTATTTGAACGTGAAATCCCCGAGATGAACAGGCTTAATCTTCTTTTATCGGATATAGGCAATGATGTAGACCAAGAATGTCAACAGATTTGGCACGCTAACGATGTAGAGTTCCCTCACAAGAAAGATGCTGACGGAAACCCTACCGATGAGATAGAAAAACCCAAGTCAAATGATTGGGTACGGACTAAAACGACAAGGGACGGCAAGACTCCGTTTATAAAGCCGTTGGGTTCGGCTTACGATTATAACGGGCTTAACAACACCTATTTAACCGCAAGGGCGCTTATATTACAGAGATGTTATACACCTTGTCGTAATGACGATTCTGGCGGCTCAACGGGTGTTGCAATGAGTGATGCGACAGGTTGGAGCGCTGCGGAGCAAGTTGCTTGTAAACAACAGCTTCTTACAGAGGGTTCAAAAATGGAAGAAGTTAAAGTTGTTTTAAGGGCAATAAACAAAAACCCTAAACTTCCGTATGATAGTCCGCTTTTAAAACTGCGTTATATGGACGTAAAGCCAAATATTACAAGGCAGAAAACTTATGAAATGACGGTCAAAACCACGGCGTTGGCTACCCTAATCAGTCACGGAGTAAACGGACTTCACGCATTAAAGTCCGTGAATTTCTTCGATGATGTGGCACAGGTATGGGCTGATAGTAAAGACCTTATTGAACAGTATCAACAGAGTTCTTTTGGCATTGAGGAAGTTAAACCACAGTCCGGTGATCCTGTAAATCAGATAGGCAATAGTCCTCTTATAGACGGAATGAACACAGATGGCAATACGAACCCTTGATGAACTGAATAATGTGTCTGTATCGCCAGAGAGATACTTTGGCGATATGGACTTGACCGATAGTCAGATAGAAGAACGGTTAAGGTTCACTGATGATGCGTATGAGGCTATTCTTGATTCAATGTATGAGATTGATACATACAAAGAGTTTGGTGCAATAGATTATGACGCAATCAGACGCAGGCTTGATGATAGAATGGCGGCTGTAATCGCCGGATATGTTGTTCTTGATGAATATTTAAAGCAATATTGTTCAGATTATGCAGAAAACTTTATTGATGCAACACAAAGGAACATTGATAAGGAATGGTATTTATCCGAGGATAGAGCCTTATTTAATGCCGAGAACAGCGCAAACGATACAATTAACTATAAGGACTATAAAAGAGCCATAGAAAGCGGATTTACCCACAAGAAATGGGTAACAGAGCGTGACAACAAAGTAAGAGAGACACATAGATTGGTGAAAAAACAAGCTATTCCTATTAGAGATTACTTTGTTGTAGGAAATACTTTAATGAGATTTCCGAAAGACTATGATCTTGCGTATGACAGTCCAGAGGAACTTGTGAATTGCAGATGTGTAGTCAAATATTTAAGAAAATAGCCACCTTTTAGGTGGTTTTTTATATTGGCAAGGAAAAGCCATAAACCCCGTAGGGAAACGTAATCGCAAACGATAGAGAAAATCGGTAAAAAGAACATTGTCGTGCAGACATAAAATGCAGAAAGGAAATTAAATATGGCAGAAGAGACAAAGACACCCGAGAGCACTGGGACTGAGGGAACAAAGCCCGAAGAGAAGAAGCCGGAGACAAAACCCGAGACCAAGGAGCCTACTATTCAGGATTTGATGAATGAGGTTGCAAAGTTGAAGAGGGAAAAAGACAAGGCTTCATCCGAAGCAGCGGAGTTTAAAAAGAAATACCGCGAATCTTTATCTGAGGTTGAAAAGGCTTCTGAGGAAAAGGCTGAGAAAGAGGCCCAGAGGGAAGAACAGTTCCAACAGCTTATGCGTGAGAACACTATCAATAAGATCGAGAAGAGTTATCTTGCGATGGGCTGGACAGCGGAAGAAGCATCAAAGGTTGCTATCGCAGAGGCAGATAATGATTTTGACGCAAAGGTTAAGATCATGAAAGAGGTTGATGAACGCAAGAAAAAGGAGTACGAAGCAGCTTTCCTTGCATCAAGACCTGAATTAAATGCAGGCACCGGCAACGGTAAAACATACACCAAGGAGCAGTTCAGTAAGATGTCTCCTGTCGAACTTACAAAACTGAAACGTGAGAACGAGGCTGAATATAACAGGCTTATTTCTCTATAAACAAAGCACCGACTATCCGCTTAGAGGATAGCCGCTAACCCACAAAAGATATGGGTAGAAAGGACTTTAAAATGGCAGCAGGCGTAAATGCAACACTTTTAGCAAACCTTGTTGATCCCGAGGTTCTTGCCGATTTTATTGACAGCAAGCTCGTAGACAACATCACACTTGCACCCCTCGCAACTATCGACAACACCCTTGTAGGAAAGCCCGGAGACGAGATTACTCTTCCTTCATTCGGCTATATCGGTGATGCGGTTGCAGTAGGTGAGGGACAGGACATTCCTATTTCACAGCTTACCACAAGCACAACCAAGGTTAAGGTTTCTAAGATCGGTAAGGCAGTTGAGATTTCCGACGAGGCAATTCTCGCAGGTGCCGGAGACGTAGCAAACGAGGCAGTTAAGCAGATTGTTACCGCTATCGGTAGTGGAGTTGATTCAGCACTTCTTCGTGATGTAAACAACAGAGCAACCAAGACCGCAACAATCGCAGCAGCAACAGACGCATCTGAGGGTATTGCAGATGCGCTTACCGAGTTCGGAGAGGACATCGACGGAGCAAAGGCAATCCTTGTTACTCCCGCTTTCTATGCAAGACTTCGTAAGTCAAAGAATTGGATTCCTAACACTGAGATCGGTGCAGACATTATCATCCGCGGTACTGTTGGTATGGTACATGGATGCCAGATTGTACCTTCCAACAGAGTAAAGTCTCACGACGAGTACAACAAGACCACTGATACTTCCGTTGTTTCCGGCAAGACTTACTACACCTATGCGGCAGGCGTATACACCTCAGTAGCAGAGCCTACCACAGCAGGGCTTCCTACATACTACGAGAAAACTACCGTTGGAGATTCAGCGTACATCATCAAGCCCGGCGCACTTCGTATCTACCACAAGAGAAACACTCTTGTAGAGTTTGACCGCGACATCCTTGCTGAAATGAACTACATCAAGGGTAGCAACATTTTTGCACCTTATCTTTATGACGCTAACAAGCTCATTAAGATCGCTACTCCTACATCATAAGGGGGTGTCCTTATGGGTATGATGACAAGACGTAATGTTAAGGCGAGGGTGGCTTCGGCTGCCCCCGCTGTTGTTGAGAATAAGGTTGAGAAACCTGCAGAGGTTAGCCTTAATGATAAGGTTAAATCAAGCGGACTTTCAAAGACCGAAATCAACAGGATGTCCACGGCAGAATTACAGGAACTTGCCAAAGACTTTGGCGTAGCAGATGCCGAGGAAATGAGCGGAAACCAGATCAAGAAGTTGCTTAATGGGGCAATGGAGGATTGATATGTACGAAGCGTTACAAACTGAAATCATTGACGATCTCAAAATTGAATTACAGAACGAAGAGGGTTTCAGTGAGGAACTTCTTACAATAAAGGTTAAAAGCGCAATCCGTGAAGTGGCAGCCGCAAGGAATTATCCGTCATCTTATAGCGATATGTTCAAAGAGTCAGATATGGCTAATTACTATACTCAGATAAAGGCTCTTGCAATGTACGATTATTCAAAGATTGGTGCAGAGGGACAGGATAACTATTCGGCAGACGGTGAGAATATCATATATTCAGACCGTAGAGAGTTATTCGATGGTGTCCTTCCCATTGCACAAGTTTAGGAGGTGCCTATGAGGACTCCGAGACGCGTCAAACAGAAAATGTATGTTGCATATTACCATGACGGTGAACCGTTGTATGACAGAGACGAAGATGGGAACATCATATACGACACAATGCCTGACGGAGAGGTAGTACCTCGAAAAGTAGGCGAAACTCCTGCCGGATATGATGATCCCACCGAGTTTTGGAACTCTATAACGGGAGACTTGACAGAGGACGAACTACAGGCATTTGGAAGTGAAGCGCAAGGAATGGCAAAAATGACATTCAAGCGTGACGAATACGATTTTGCCGTAGGAGATCTTATATGGAAAGAGTCTGAAATCGAATATATAGACGGTAAGGTTGATGAAAGCTCCGCTGATTACCGAGTAATTGGTATTCAATGTACGGGAAGACACTTCTTTAAGGCTTTGCTTGCAGAGGTTGTATGAAAAGGCTTTATATCTCTATCAACAATTCAAAGTCAATAGATAAGGTTATCAAAGAACTTGAAAAGTACCGAGATAGCCTTGACAACAAGTTAAATGAGTTTATTCGTAGGCTTGCAGATATAGGCGTAAATGCCGCAATGATGACACTTGCTACTAAAGGGCAAGGAGATGCGGAAAGAGACGCAGATTTCAATGTTGAGTTTGAAGTTGACGGAGAAACAATTAAAGGTGTTGTATCAATCAGTAGTAAGCCAAGAGAAACCGCTGACGGAAGATTATTCTATCCACACTTAGCATGGGAGTTCGGCGCAGGTAATCGTTTTAATGGTAGCACAAGTCCTAATCCAAAAGCTAATGAGTTTGGTATGGGGCCTGGGACATTTCCAGGACAAACCCATGTGCCAAATCCCGGTTATTGGTATTATCGAGATGAAAACGGCGACGCGGTAAGGTCTTATGGTACGCAAGCAATAATGCCTATGTATACGGCTACGATTGAGATGTTGGAACGCATAAATGATATTGCTAAAGAGGTATTCGGCAATGGATGATTGGTTTTCTAAAATTCAAAGTAAGGTATTTACACAAGTTGAGTATATGCTTAAAAAGAAATATTCAGACTTGAAGTGTACCACAAGGAATGAGAATGAAACTCCGGCTGAATTTCCTACGCTTTATCTTCACGAATTGCAACCTTTGGAAGTCGGGCAAGACCTGACAAATGAAACTGTAAATGCAATCCGATGTACGATTGAAATTCAAGTGTGGGTAAATACCACAGAGCAGGATTGCAGAAATATCTTAACTGACGCAACATTGGAAATGAAGCGTCTACACTTTAATATCTCCGCTATGCCAATAGTTCAGACCACGGATAAGATTGCGTGGGGTGTGATTAGATGCACACGACTAATCGGGAATAGCGACGATATAGCAACTTAAAACAATGCACCGGCTATTCAGACATACGAGAATAGTCGCTCACCCTTAATAGTTATAGGGTAGAAAGGATTTTAAAATGGCAGTACAACAGGCAGGTCTTTCGACTCTTGGCGTAAAATTCGGTAAAAGATTAGCAATGTAATCAATGCGAAGTTGCTAATATGCCGCCCATAGCGAAATCGTCAAGTAGGCTATGGTGGATAAGTGGAGAATTAAACGGGAAAACGCTTTGCAAGCGCAATCCGAGTGTGAAGGCTATGTTTAAAAGCATAGTCAACCGCAACGAGTAGGAAGTGAACCTAATGTTGAGATACATTAGAATATAATCTTTCCAAGAGACTCCGCTATCGGACGATACATCCGCAGAGGATGTGGTAAAAAGGTACTCTGGGCTATGGTGTAATGCCATAGAAGTAAGGATAAAGAGCCTTACGATAACACAACCGTACGCAGTAGAAACCACGGCAGGCACAAAGCCGACAGCGTTTAAGTGGCTTGAGAGATGTAACTCAATTTCGGGTATCGAGCTTTCAACTGAGACTATCGACGCATCAGCACTTGAAGATCTTGTTACAAGATATGTGCCTGGACGCCAGGACTCCGGTAAACTTATGGTTGCGTAATAAATGCGAAGTAATCATAACTGCCGTCCGTTGTGAAGTCGCTAAGTAAACAACGGATAATTATTGCGGTATTAAGCTGGAAAATCGTTTGCAACGATAATCAGAACCGAAGGCTATACAAAGTATAGTCAGGGGCAACGCATAGGGAGTGAAAAGATATAATCTCCCCACGAGACCGCGACATCGAGCGACACGGGAAACCGTGGTGAAAAGATATGCTGAACTGCATTGTAATGATGCAGAATTACGGATAAAAAGCCGTAAGATAACAAATTGGGAGAATGGAGCGTAACATTCAATACAACTTCCGAAGTAGTAGCACAGCTTGAGGCTATGATCGCAGCTTATAACGCCGGACAGGCAGCAACGACACCCCTTAACACATGGTTTGAGGTATGGTCTCCTAACAACGATAAGGCATTTTTCGTTGTTGCAGCACCTCCGCAGATTCTTCCTATGCCTGAGTTCGGACAGAATGAACTTCAGACGATTGATGTAGTATTCACTATCGGAGAATACAAGGGACAGTCTACGGCAATCGAGCCTGTGGAAAACCCCTAATAAGTCCGGGTAATGGTGGTAATCCGGGCGAGGACACAGCAACCACTTATACTCAATCGGAACTTGAAGATATGACAATCGCACAGATTGAAGCACTTGCCGAGGAGTTAGGCTATACAATAACCAAGACTCTAAAAGCAGACATTATTGAAGAGTTCCTTGAGCAACAGAACGGATAAGAAAAACGGGAAGGCGGCTTTCGGGCTGCCTTTCCCCTATTATCGTAAGGAAAGGGGAAATAAAATATGAAACGAATTACGATAGGCGGTAAGGAATATACACTTACCTTTAATATCATGGCATCACTCTATAGTGAGTGTACTGAAATGATAATGAATGAGTTTATGGCTTTTGGAAAGACTCTTGGGGCAGCAGAAATGAACGATGTTGACGGTATGCTCGATAAGCTGGTAAAGAGCATTTCTAATACAACGGAAGAGACTGTAACACTGTTCTATGCATCACTTCTTGAGTATCACGGAACAAGGCGTGGAGACGGTACTATAAAGGCAAAGGATGATGCACTTGATCTGTTGTATGTTTATCTCGAAGAAAATGAGGGCAAGACTCTCTATGATGTTTACAATGAGCTTATGGAGCTGATTGCCGAAGATAATTTTTTCGAGAAAACCGGCTTGAATCAGAGATTAAGTCAGATGTTCAAGACCAAAGAGCCGGAAACCGAGCCGGAGAAGAAGGAAGAGCCGAAGAAGAAGGCAAAGACAAGAAAGAATACGAAAACTGGCGTCAATTCGTAGATGATATTCGCATACATTATATGACAATCGGTGTAAGCCGAGAGGAATTTTATCACTCTACATTGGTGGAATTGCGGGATTGGGATAAAGTCTACAAAAACCGCAGAATGATAGAAGATGAAAAAGCATTATTTGACGGACAATATACCTATGAAGCGGTATCTACTGCCTTGTCAAATGCTTTTAGGAAAAAGAACACTAAACCGACTCCGTATAGGAGCAAGAGCATATTAGCAGAAATTGAAGAAAAGAACCGTCCTTTGACGGAAGAAGAGAAGAACAAGCAGATAGACAATCTGTTTGCTATGCTTGCTGGTATGCAAGAAAGGTTTGAGAAGTCAAAAGGCGGTGGGGAATAGTCCTCACCGCTTTTTTTTATGAGGAGAAAAGAAATGCCGGATATAGAACAACTCAACATACAAATATCGGGATCAAGCAGACAGGCTTCAAATGCAATTACTTCTTTGATACAAAACCTAAACACCCTCAGACAGAATCTTACTAATTTTTCACAAACGCAGAATATAAGTGGTCTTGGCAACATAGCAAGTGGATTAAATTCCATTGCGAATGCAAGTAAGAATGTAAATTCCGAGGGACTAAAGGCACTTACAAATTCGATAGGTAAATTAGTATCACAGGGGGAAAACCTAAAGAATCTTGATTTATCGTCTTTATCCGGTGTCAATATAAGAGCTGAACAGTTCGGAGGAATAACCGCTCTTGCAAGTTCATTAGGGAAACTTACAGGAAGCAATGTAGAAACTGCGAGTAAGACACTTCCGGCTCTTGCAAGTAGCCTTAAAGCACTTGAAACGGTCAATATACCTAATTTTGGTGGAGACCTGTATGTGTTGGCTGACGGACTTTCTAAATTGGGTTCAAAGGCTATGGGAAGGGCTCAAGGACTCCCTGAGATAGCGAGAGGATTAAGAGAATTATCCGAAATTAAGGAAGTACCGTCACTTCCCGGATTAGCTGAATTAGCGGCTTCATTGTCTAAGATGGGTGGAAAGTATGCAACACAAGCTATTCAAAATATTCCTGATCTGGCTATGTCGTTTAATTATCTTGTATCAACGGTTTCAAAGGCACCACAAGTATCACAGGAGACTTTAAGGCTTGCTGAAGCAATGGCACAGTTAGCAACTGCGTCAAGGTCGGCAGGACAAGGTACGCAACAGTCATCCGCGGGAATAAGTATGCTTCGTGGAGCTATAGGCGCGGCATTACCTTCATTCAACAAGGTTCAAAAGAAAACCTTTAACCTTGCGTCAATGTTTGGAAAACTGTACGCTTCATATTTCCTTGTTATAAGAGCGTTTAGAGGTATTGGCGGTGCAATAGAGAATGCTTCTAAATTAACAGAGGTAGGAAATGTTGTTGCAACCGTATTTGGTGAGGAAAAAAAAGTATTAGAGGATTTTGCTGACACAGCCATTATGAATTTTGGTATGGCTGAACTCTCTGCTAAACAGTTTGCTTCAAGATTCCAGGCTATGGGATCGGCTATGGGCTTAACGAATAAGCAGGTAGCACAAGCAAATGAGTATCTCAATAATGAATTACAAGGTCAAAAGCGCATAGTAGAAGGTGTTGCAGATAGTTATGAAGATTTGGGCAAGTCTACAGCGGATATGTCTGTAAATCTTACTAAATTAGTAGCGGACTACGCTTCATTCTATGATGTTGACTATGAAGATGTTGCGAAAGACTTTGAAGCTATTTTCACAGGTCAGACAAGACCTATGAGAGCTTATGGTATTGACCTTACCAATGCAACATTGAAAGAATGGGCATTAAAAGAGGGGCTTGACGCTGATATTGAGTCCATGGCGCAAGCTGAAAAGACTATGCTCCGTTATCAATATGTTATGGCACATTCTGGCAAGGTAATGAATGACTTTGCTATAACTGCGGATAGTTGGGCGAATGTAATAAGAAATATAGGCCAACTTATAACCCAGATAGGTGTAAAAATGGGTTCGGGGCTTATAAATATCTTTAAGCCTGTTCTTATTGGATTCAGAGATTTCCTTAACACATTCCTCGGACTTGCAGAAAAGGGAATGAATGCGGTAGGAAAGTTGTTAGGTTGGCAAGTTAAATTAGATGATGTCGGCATATCAATGGAAGATGAAATGTCTGATTATGCCGACAATCTCGGAGACGCAGCAGGAAACGCAAAGAAACTCAATACTCAATTAAGAGCCATTGATGAACTAAACAATCTCACTTCTCCCAATAAGGGTGGAAGTGGCAGTGGCGGCTTAGATTTATCTGCCGGTGCAAGTGGCGCTACAGGTGGTGGAATAAGATTTGAGGAAGTTCCCGGAGTATTTGAAAGTGATATTGAGTCATGGAAAGAACTCGGGGAGCGCATAAGAGACAAGATCCTTGAAGGATTCCACGCAATACAGTGGGAAGATATATCAGGCAAGGTTAAACTTAACGCTTCGGGATTTGCTAATCTTATAAACGGACTTCTTGAACCTGACGAAGCAAAGGAGACTCTTGGCGGTGCCTTTGGTAAATTCTTAGCAGAGGGAATAAACTTAGGCTTTGATTGGCTTGTAACCTTTACAAAGACTCTGGAATGGGAGCAGGTTGGCGGAAATATCGCTGATTTTGTCAATAATTTCTTTGAGAATATCGACGCAAAGGATATGGCTGATACTGTTGACAATCTTGTTGATGGTATATGGAAGATATTCAAAACTGCATTATTCGGAGATAAAGATAAAGAAATTAAGGGTATTGACGGCAAAAAAATAGTATCAACGATTGCTGAATTTATTTCTAACCTTGATTGGGATACAAGAATTATTCTTATCAAGGCATTAAAGTTTAAGTTACTCTCCGCAACACTGTCAGGTGTTGGAAAATGGTTTTTTAGTGAAGGCATTAAGACACTATTTACTAAGGCTTTTGAAAAGGCACTTAGTGGAACTACTATTACTCCCGATGTATCAGTGACACCAAAAATAACGGGAATAGGTGGAATACAAGGGTTCTTTGGAGATATGTTAGCTGTGGCGTTGGCTGATGGTTCGCTTATTAAGTCACAAACCGCTAATGCTGTGGCAGGTTCAGCCTCAGGCGCATCTAAAGCCGGAGTTGGTGGTATTGCTGCGATACTTGCAACGATCCTCGGAGCAAGAACAGGACTCGGATTAGGTGAATCCATAGGAATGTTGACAGATTCACAGTTTTTAGATCCCAGTGCTTACGGAGATTATGAGAAGTTTGGCGGAGTCTTTACAATGTTTAAAGACTTGGGTACGGCTATTTGGGATTGCTATACCGATGTTGACTTGTTGAAAGGTGCAATGCAATCCTGGGGAGAAGATTTGAAAAATGATAAGAATGTTCAATTTTGGTACGATACTGAAAACGGTGTATGGGCTAAAATGGGGCAAGGAATTTCTGATTTAGGAACTAAAATATATGGCGAAGATGGTTTTTGGGCTAAACTTTGGAATAAGGGGAACGAAGTCGGAAACAACATTTATGGACAAGATGGATTCTGGCAAAAGTTTTACAAAAAAGGCGAAGAAGTCACAAAGAACTTAGGTTCATCAATCTATGGAGAGAATGGCTTTTGGGCGAAGGTGCGGAACAAAGGCAGTGAGGTTGGAAATTTCTACTACGATCCGAATGAGGGATTATGGGCTAAAATTTATAAAAATGGTAAAGATTTCTTTACCAACTTAGGATTAGACATCTACGGAGAGAATGGATTCTGGGCGAAGGTGCGGAACAAAGGTAGAGAGGTTGGAAACTTCTTCTACGATCCAAATGAGGGATTATGGGCTAAAATATATAGAAACGGCAAGAAGTTTTTCACTGATTTAGGCTTAAACATCTATGGAGAAAATGGCTTTTGGGCTAAAGTATGGGATAAAGCGAGTGAGATATGGACTAAAATATCTGAACTCTTTGAGGGAGGCTTTAATATAAAAATGCCACACTTTAAATGGGATAGTGAGGGCGGTATAGAAGCTCCTCAATGGGCTAAAGGTGTCCTTGAAGCATTGGATTTCCCTACTAAATTACCTAAGTTATCTGTAGATTGGTATGCGCAAGGTGGTTTCCCGGAGACAGGTTCATTATTCTTTGCAGGAGAAGCCGGAGCGGAGATATTGGGTACTGTCGGCGGAAAAACAACGGTTGCCGGTGGTGCTGAAATCACGGGAATATCAGATACCATAAGGCAGACATCAAGCGAAGAAATACAATTACTCCGCCAACAGAATCAATTATTGCAAGGCATACTTCAAAAAGAGTTCGGTATCTCAAAGAATGATCTATACAAAAGTGTAAGATCGTCAGATAACGAATATCGGAAAATGACAGGTCGTTCAGCTTTTGCTTAATGGTCTATGGAAAAATACACCCTCTTATGCTAATATTTAGGCATAGGAGGGTTATTTTTTATGGAACCATTGACGAATTAGGGGTCATTCATTAAAAGGTGGAAAAAGAAACATTATCCCGTGATAGAATAATATTATGAATAACTGGAAATACACAGTAGTTCATCCGTTATAGCGGATATTAGGAGATTGCTTAGGCAGTCTCCTTTTTTGTGGGTAAAAATACATGGCATACGCAGGATATTTATTCAAAATTGGCAATTATACATTTCCATTGTCGCTTATAAGGGCTGATTCATATAGCGCATATAAGAGTGTGACGGATCTTGATTCTTATGTAGACGCTAACGGAGAACTTCACAGAAACGCACTTGAGCATTACGGGTATAAATGTGAGTTTGAGACCCCGGCAATGATGAATAACAAAACATTCAGTCAGCTTATGTCAAATATCTATTCGCAGTTTACAAATGTAGTTGAGAGAAAAGCTATTTGCACGATCTACATTCCTGAACTTGATGATTATGTATCTTGCGATATGTATATGCCGGACATAAAGCCACAGATGTACTATGCAGACGCTAACAAGATTCAATATGATGCGGTAAGGTTCGCATTTATAAGCTACTAATTATGATAGATTATGCAGATAAAGAGCTGTTTCAGCAAGACAGCTTACCGAAAGAGATAACAATTTCATACGATAATGTAACTCTTCGCAATTCAGATATTGTATCAGAGTCATTGGAGATAGTTGAGACTCTCTGTGATGAAGAAAACATCGTACTTGGTTCTTGTTGTGCTTCACAAGTGAAATTCCGTATAGGTTATACAGCACAATCACTGATTGGAAAAGAGATAACTGTATCAATCCAACCGCAAGGGGGAGAGATATTCCAGATTGGTAAGTACATCATTGATTCTGATAGAAGGACTGCGGATAGAAGATATAAAGATATTGTTGCTTATGATGTATTAAAGACAATATTAGAATCAGATGTCATTGATTGGTATAATGCCGTACTTCCTCAAATAGATTCAACTGTCACTTTAAAGCAATTCCGAGATAGTTTCTTTACGCATTTTGGAGTTGAACAAGAGTCTATATCACTAATCAACGACACAATGACTGTTGAGAAAACCTTTGATGCAGAACGATTAAGTGGTAGTGATGTCATTACAAAGATATGTGAGATCAATGCTTGTTTCGGTCATATAGGGAGAGATGGTAAATTCCATTATATCTATCTTGAAAATCTCATTCCTACGCTTTATCCAGCAGAGGACTTATACCCGAGTGAGGACTTATACCCGAGTGATGGAGAGGGAGTAACTCTCGTTGGGGAAAACGGAACTTATATCAACTGTGATTATGAGGACTTTGTGACCGCAAAGATAGATAAGTTGCAGATAAGGCAGGAAGAAGATGATATAGGCAAGATAGTAGGTACAGGAACTAACTGCTATGTCATTCAAAATAATTTCCTTGTATATGGAAAGACAGATGCTCAATTAACCAATATAGCAACTCCTATATTCAACAGATTGCAGAATATTCAATATATGCCTTCAACGATTGAAGTAGTGGGGAATCCTTGTTTTGA
>Ga0326512_10001853_pt1 | contig 15881 bp, 32 predicted proteins | sample 1_2617_0518_D_FD_203652 | JGI IMG/M metagenome (GOLD analysis project Ga0326512, IMG submission 203652) | Bovine rumen microbial communities from UC Davis, California, United States - 1_2617_0518 | ecosystem: Host-associated > Mammals > Digestive system > Stomach > Rumen | place: USA... | reverse complement strand
GTCCCTTGGTTTTTCCACAGGCATTTTGAAATGGGGGGATTACTCATCTTCTTCTTTCTTTTCTTCCGCTTCAGCAATCTTCTTTGCTTCAACTTCATCACCGATAGCAGAGAGATACTTGCCTTCGGTTTCTCTGATAAGATCTATGTTATCCGCTACGACTTGATAGAAGAAGTTGTTTCCTTCTACCCACTTCGTGTGATCTGCTGTTAGGTGACCAAGCAATACTAAATGAGCGTGATGTGCATACGCTTGATTTTTCTTCTTTGCTTGTTTTGCAGAATAGACTCCGAGATCTAATTCCGTATGTCCGTCTGTTCTATCTTTCCTTACCCATCTCTGCCAAGACCTTGAAAGAAGTCCTGTGAGTTTAGGTGTTGCTTCTCTTATTTTTGGAATAAGTACCTTGCCGACATCTCTTAATGCCGCTTTTGTAAGTTCTTCGATAGTGTAGTTACATTGGTCTACATTACTCGTAAACTCGACTTGTCCTGCTTTCGCTCCCGATCTATATACTTTTGTGACCGATTTAGGTAGTGGCAATTGGTCTTCCCTTCTCATCGAAAGAGCACTTAAGACCCTTTCTTCCGTTGTGTTCCTGTGAGTGACAAGACAAACACAGATATTCTAAATTATCAAAGCAAAGCGAGATCTCGGGTATCTCTATGTTCTTTGGAGTCAGATATATCTTGTGGTGAACGATGTACCCTGCTTCCTTGTGACATCTCATACACATTCCACCATCTATGCCCATTCGCATATTTATGAACGATTCTCTGCACTTCTTCCAAGATGCTGACTTATAGAATTGTTCTGCAAAAGGTTTCGCCATTTCTTCTAAAATGAAAAAGACCCAACTCGCCAAAGTAGGTCTCTTTCACAAACTGTTTTTTATAGGAAGTGGTAACTTAATACCCATACTCATTATACAGGATAAATTTTAAAAAGTAGTATCATCTTTCATTCTTTCGCTTAACCTGTCTATTTTGAAGTCCATCTCTCTGTCCACTTCATAGTCAAATATTCCAAAGATGATTTTGAGTTGATGTACCATTATCTCCACATCCGCTATCTCTTCGATGAGATGGTCTGTACTTTGTTCTCCTCTCATCATCTTCGAGATTGCCTGTATCAGTTCTGCGAGTTCTTCCATTGCTATCCCAAGTTGATGATTACTTCCGTAATGCTCAATAACTTCTGCAAGGAACTTGTCTCGGTCATCTTCTACAGGAAATCCATTCACAGCTTGGAGTATGCTTGCGTAACTCTCGGCAGGTCTTGTGTTGTCATAATGACTATGCTCTGAAATGTAGTTAAGTAGTTTCCCCTTGCTTATTAAGTCGCTCATTCCATCACCCCATCATACCTTCCGTGACATTCATCATCTGCTTGCGTGTATAATGGATCTGCGTTCTCGGGATGGCAGAATCTCATACAATCTCCCCAAGGAACTATGCTTTTGTATGGTCTCCAATCTTTACATTCTTTACACTTCATCTCTTCTCACCTCTTGAACAGTAGTCATCATCGTTCATACTGGCTTCATACTGTTGGCAATAAAGTCCTTCGTAAGTCCACTCCTTTTCGTCTTGCCAATAAGACCACTTACAGTCCTTGCAACGGACTACCTTTACGAACTCTTCTGTGGATTGGTCTGCTGGTTTATCTGTGAGTGGGTCAAGGTATTCCGTTCCCCTTACCTCGCACTTCAACTTCTCTACCTCTCTCATCGTCTTGATGACCGCAGTATTGTTTTCTTTAACACCTTTTCCAAGAGTGTCCTGTTCCGATTGCATATCGTGAATGTATCCCCATACTTCTTCAAAGGCTTCTCTTGTGTTGACTTCCTCTTTCTCTAAAGACTTAACCTTTTCTTCCACCGAACAGAGTAGGGTATATATATTTCCCACTCCGTCTTCTAATGCTTCGTGTTTTTCCTCAAGTTCTGCTATTCTGTCCTCTATGTATTCACTCATTTTGCTATATACTCCTCAAATTTCTCGCAAGTTTTGAATATAATTTTGTTGTTAACCCACCTTTGTAACCTCTTGACCTCTTGCGGTGCGTGAGGTTTGTCGTAGACCATCACATAAGGGTAAAACCCCAAGTCTTTCAGCGTGTAAATCCTATACAAGTCCTCTTCCAAGGTACTGTGGTAGTTAGTAAGGCAGAACACTTGAATATGCTCTTTGCTCTTGGTATATGCCTTGCTGAACATCTCAAATTTCGGTGCTAGGTTATCCCTCGGATTGTCCCAAGCGAAGTGTATGCTCTTGGTCTTCATTTTGTTGAGGTAGTCAATGTCCTTTTCGGTCAGCAATCTGATGTCAAGACCTTGGTTAAAGGACAAGGTTGCTTTGGTCTCCATATACTGTTCGTATAAGTCAAATCTATCCTTACAAGCAGTTATGTTTGGGTCAAGTATCTCTATGAGTTTCTGTCCGTCATAGAAGTCGCTGACATCTGCTACCTTGTGAGAGCATCTGCCCTCTTTCTTGCCCACCACACAGAACGGACAACCTCTTGGACATCCTCTTGTAGTCATTGCGATCGCAAAGTCATATTCGGGATATATGCTATAGTCGGGTCGTATCTTCTCGATTTCATCGGGTAAAGTTAGATCCTGTTCGTGATCGTAAACTTCCTTACCGCTTTGCAAGGTGATAGCATATCCTGTGCCACCTTTGACTACCTTGTCTGCGTTAATCGGGTCGGGAATGTCCTTCGAGTAGGCATCGCTGAATATCTTGGATTTATACACTACATCGTAGTGGAAGAGGTCACCTAACCACCACTCAACTGAATCGCCTTGTGCTTTGTGATAAGATGATATCCTCATCAAGGCAAGGTTCGGATAGTTATGACCATCAACATCAATCAATCCGACTTTCATAGATTCAACTCGCGGTAGTCTTTACATTCCTTTGTTTCATCAAATCGGAACATTTCTTTTGATGCTCTGCAAGTCCCCCAATCAACGACTTCTGCCCACTCTACTGTAACGATCTTTAAATGTCCGTCTTTACTTAAGTATCTTATGGTCATATCATTTCTCCTATAACTTTGATTACGCACATCAGCGAGAAGACAAGGTACGCTATTATGAAACCACCTATCCAAGTCATAAGTCTTTCGTACTTCTCTTTTGAGATAGGTCTTTCCTTGAATCTGCGGTCTATCTTCTCGCCTTGCCTGTCAATCCTTGCCCTTAACCTCTGCTTGAATGTATTCATCAAGATTTCTCATCCTTTCGTTGATTTCTTTTAACAGACTTTGGTTGTGTGAAATTGTCGATATAACACACGCTTTGTATTCATTGAGTAATCTATCCTTAAACTCAAGTTCTTTCGTTAAATCGTCTATTTTCCGTCTTTGAGACTGTATCAAAAGGTCTTGCTCTGTCATAGTATTCTCCCTATCATTATTAGCGTTTGTGCTTTCTGCTTTTCGGCATAGTCTGTCGGGTTATATCCCCATACTTCCCTGTCTTTTTGATGTCTTTCTCTTTGTACCTGTGTTGGTGTAAGGAGTGCCATCTCTTTTTTCTTCTCATAGGACTTTATCGAGTTCCGTTTCTTTGCGATCTCCCTGCACTTATCACAGTAACTTCGTCTGTTATTCTTGCAGGTGTACTCAAATGTCTCACCGCACATCTCACACTTCTTTTTGTATGTCCTCATCGGTATAACCTCATTCCTGTAATTCTCTCGATGATCTCTGCTACCGTCTCCATCTTGATGAAGTGCTTATCCATCGCATCTATCCACTCGTTCATCTTGTAGTAATAGTTCACGACATCATCTTCGCCCCATCCGTACTCCTCGGACAGATAAGCACACGACAGAAGAAAGAACCTGTTCATAGACCTTGTGAGAGAAATTAACCTTTGTTTTTCTGTTCTCTTTTTCTTCATTGCATCTTTTCCGACACCCAATAAATAAACCGTCTTCGCCATCTCTTCCAAGTGACAGTATGAGCATAGTCGGGATACCGCTTTCCTTTGATGATATTATCAAGGAGTCCTTTGCGATATTCTTCGGGAACTTTATTCAAAGCACTCTCGATCGCTTTTATCTTGTCTTCGACTTTGCTCAACTGTACCGCTTGGTTTCCTGTCGGGTCTCCTACGCTTGGGGATCTGATACCGCCATAAGAAACTCCTTTAAGTCCGAGAAGGTTCATTCTTTCCTTGAGATAACTCGGGTATCCTTTGACAAACCAAAGGACCTCGTAGTATCTCCATTTTTCAAGTTTGTAGTCTCGTTCCATATTTAATCAATTAGTGTATTTAGGTATTCTTAATTAGTATATTTATATATATTTCTTATTATTCTTTAATGATGGTTTGTCGGTTGTTTGTCGAAAGGGTCGGGTAAGAGTTTGTCGAAGTTACCTTCATCGACTTGGTAAAACCCCCATTTTTCAACGGTTATGAGCGTTCCTCTGTTTGTCGCTTTGGCCTCAATTTCGTTTGTCGCTTTTAGATGGTCAAGTGCAGTCCTTACTTCCCTTGTCGAAAGACCTGTTTCTTCGGATATTTTGGCAACCGATGTAAGCATTTGTCCTTTGAAGATCTCCTGTCCTCTGTACCTTTGAAACTCGTAGTTCGCATTCAGAAGGATGTGCAGGAAGACCGCTTTTGTGTTCACATCTTTGTACCATTCCCAATCCATCATCTTCCTAAACAGTTTGATATATCCACCCATTTTATGTTTCTCTAATCATTATTCCGTGTCTCCATAACATCAGTTTCTTCTTGAGTAGGTAGAGGTCAGTCCTTACTCCCTTAAAATCCTCAACGACTTCCTCACCGTCCTGCTCATAAACGAAGTCTGCTACATACTTCACGCTTCTGATGGTCTTACCTTTGTACTCCTGCTTTGGAAGGAGCTCGTAAGTCACCTGCCGTTGCAGATTTTTGATGACTCCTGCCTTCTCCAAGAGTTTCAGCTCTCGCCATCGCTTGTACTCGCCTTGACTATCGAACTCGCCTTCCTCGGTAAAGACCTTCTTCGCTCCATATTTAGAACGAAAACTCATATACATCACCGCCTTTAGATCGTGCCTTTTGGTAGGTAGCATAACCATCAATCAAAAGGGATGTCCTCATCTTCAATTTTTGAGAAGAAAGAGTAGGTGTCATCTTCGGGAGTCTCTTTCTTTACCTTCTGCTCGGGAGTCTCTTTTTTGCTCTCCATAAACTCAACTCTGTCTGCTACGATTGAAGTCGTAAAGTATTTCTTTCCGTCTTTTTCGTATGATCCTGTTTGTATCTTTCCTTCGATGCCGACCATCATTCCTTTGGTGACATACTTCTCAACGAGTTCCGCAGTCTTTCCAAAGCAGGTTATTGTCGGGAAGTCCGTCTGCTCATTCCCTTCTTTGTCCTTCCCTCTGCTGATCGCAATTGAGAACCTTGCATAGCAGATATTTGATGGAGTGTACTTCACCTCGGGATTCTTTGTTAGTCTTCCTGTAAGTAGTATCTTGTTCATTTCTTGCCTTTCTTTGCTTAAAAATCGCCTATCTCACGCATTTTTATATGCTTGTTGATATATTTATCAGTCGAGGAAATTTACCCCGAAAACCTTTATAAATTCGCCTTCGCCATATTTACTGTCAAAAGCATCTTGTGCAATCTGTTTCAGCATCAACGCTGTGTCATTGTTTCTGTGAACGATGTCGTGACATTCCCTGCATAGTGGAACTACAAGTCCGTACTTATCCGAGAGTTTACGAAACCGTCCGAAGATACAATGGTGCATTTCTGTCGCAGGTCTTTTACACAAGAAACAATCGTGTTCATTGATCGCTATTATTGACTTTCCCATTCTGCTTTTAACCTCTCTATTTCTTCGGGAGTCATAGTGTCTATTCCAAGGTCTTTTGCTTCGCCTACGATGTAATCAATGAGTCTGCTCATCTGCTCCGTATCGTAGTTGGAAGACCCTTCGTAGAAGTACACTTCCGTCCACCCTTTTCTCGATGCCCCTACAAGAGCAAAATTGCCTGTTCCCTGCGGTTTTACATCGGTAAGCATCTCTTGTACCTCGTCAGCAATTTCGGAGCGTACAACGAGCGGTTTCATCACTCCTGCTTCTTCGATTGCTTTGCGGTAGACTGCCGTCCTCGGTTCTCCGATTTTTTCTGCGATCTCGCCCACAAGGACCCACATATATGCGTTTGCGTTTAAGGACCTCTTTGCCCTGTACTTCTTGACCTCGATTCGTAGCAGGTCTTTCTCAAGTAGTTCTGTCAGACCTGCATCAGAATCAAGTTCCAAAGATATGACAGGTTTGCCGTTGATCATCTTGGCATCGACTAACCTACCTGTAGTATTCATTGCCAAACCACCGTTCCGTCCTTATCAACTATCACAAGGTTGTTGATTTCTCCTGCTTCGTTGTAACTGATCTCGGAAACCCTAAACTTGTTCAAGATGTTTTGTGCCTTCTTGGTCAGTTTTGGTTTGGGTGATGAATCATCTTCGTAAAAGTCTTTAGGGAGTTGAATCCATATAAACGGTGCCGTGTAGAGTTCTCTTCCGATGCCCCAACATACACACGCTCTCTTGAAAGAGTCAGAGGACTCGCCCTTTTCTTTCTCGGTCTGACTTTCCACTCCGCAGTCTGCCTTGTAGACCCAAGAATCACCGCATTTGATTCCGACTCGGCAGAAAAGGTTGCCCTTACATTCAAAGTGATCCCTTTGCCAATTCTCTGCACCAACTGTCTCATCAAGGATCTGCATATCCACTCTTGCGTTCTTGTAAAGCAGGAAAGATACTCCCTTCCCTGTGACCGTGCCTATTCGCAGGTCTATTTCGCTTGGTTTTAATTTTCTAAATGTCATAATTGCTCCTTCCTTTGCTGAATCCGAACATCTCCAATTGTCTTTCATCTCGGAGTTCTTGTACTTCGGGACTTGCTCCGAGTTCGGGATGTTCTTCAACTATCTTCCTTCTGCATCTTGTTACACTTTCAAATGTTGCGACCTTGTACTCTCTGAATCTGTTAAAAAAGGCATTGACCGTCACCATAGTCACTCCGTGGTTCTGCAGGTATCTACCGTACAACAGTTCGTTTGAGTCCCTTGTCTTTGGATAGTCAGTCAAGATGGACTTGACCTCTGCTTGTAATGTCTTTAGTTCCATAATGCTTCTGCCACCTCTAACGCAATGTCCTCTGCTTCTCTGTAATCATCGATGTCCCCTTCTGCTTGGATATAGTCACGAAGGTCAATGAGTTTTGCTTCGATCTTTTTTCTGCACTCGTCACAGATGTTCGTCCTGCTAAAGAGTTCAAGGTCAAGACTCCATTCTCCGCACATCTCGCACTTTTCCATTTCCTCTATCCAATCACTTCCGCAGTTAGGACATACACAGAAGGTCTCGTATGTAACTCCACCCATTCCGTTCAGCTCTGAATGTTTTTCCTTGACCTCTTTAGGTCTTTCAAACTCAGTGTCGCATTCCCTACAGTAGTACATACAAGCACCCCCATATAAACCACAGTCCTACTATACAGAAGACTGTTGACCCGATCACATAGACCGCACACACAAGGTCTCTTACCTTTGGCGGTAACGCTTTGATTTTTTCTTTCATCTCTCACCTCTTAAGACTGCTTCAAATTCAGTCCTCTCAACTCTCTTTTTTCCTCTTGGTTTCCTCGGGAGAAGTCGGCACTCTGATAGGACCGTATCCACATAAGGTCTTGTTAGTCCGTACTCCTCGCAGATCTGTTTCACCGTTAAAATCTCCATTTGCTCCTTCCCAATCAAGTTTAACTTGATTTTGACTTTAAAAAAATAAGGTCATTGACATCAACTCCGTAGAGTTTTGCAAGTTTGAAAACTTGATCTATCTTGGGACAGGTCTTACCCATTTCCCAATTGCCGATCGTTGTCGGGGTAACTTTGATTGCCTTCGCCACATCAGACTGATTAAGTCCTGCATTCACCCTTGCTCCTTTAAGTGTTAAACTCATCTATATCACCATCCTTTCAAATATCTAAACTTACCTGTCCTTTAAGAGGTTCATCTTCGTCAACCACTTTGACCTTCGTTTCCTTCTCTTCTGCTCTTCTCTTCGCTTTGTACTCGTTATACTGTTGTCTGAATCTGTAACTATCTCCGAAGATGTTCCACGATGCCTTAACAACATTCGGTTCATAGGGTCTTATCTTCTCAAGGTCTTCGATCGCTCTTGAAGATATACTGCATCCGCAACAACCTGTTCGCTTGAGTCCATAGACCTCGTATGCATCAGAGTATCTGATTCCGAAGGTTTCCTTGTACCATTCCTTGTCCTTGTCGCTGACATAGAACAGAGGTCTTAATCTGTACTGATGGTTTGATGTTTCCGCAAAGCACATTGTTGCGTTTGCTTCGCCCTTCCTCGGAACAGACCTCATCCCACCTTCATCTCTTCTCTCACCTGTTATGATCATCTCATAGTCTTTTTGGACTCTGTGTGCTACCTGCTTCTTGCAGATGTCACAACATTTAGCACTTACCTTGAACGGTATCGGGTTCTCGTTTAAGAAGTCCCACATATATGCTGACGAGTTAATAACGAGTTGAATGTTTGGTCTCGGTTCACCTTTTGAGTTGCAACAACAGAGGAAGTTGATTCCCTGCTCTGCATTCGGGTATCTCTCCCGAAGTTCCTGCCGTTTTGCCTGTTTATCCTCTGCAAGGCCGTATTCCGTCTTAATGGACAATGGCAGGTGTTTTGACTGTACTGTCTCAAGTGCGGAAGACATAATCTTCGATATAAACGGTTGTCCGTATTCCCTTGTTGCCGTGACTATGTTCTTCTTTGGTCTGTACTCGGTGATCTTTACACCGTACTTCTCTGCGACTTCCTTAACATGTCTTTTGGTCGCTTCCATCTCAAGACCTGTATTAAAGAAGCAGTAGTCCACAGGTGGAAGGTTGAACATCTCTCTTGTTCTCTCGATAAGATCGAGGAGTATATCGCTATCACTTCCACCCGAGTAGCTACATATCGCCTTGGGATGTTGCATAAGTCTTGTGCATATTATCCCCATAAGTGCGAGGAACTTGTCGGGAGCATCGAGGTCTGCGTATGCAGGTCTGTCCTCGTATACCCTGCTCCTAAATTCTCCTTCTTTTGCTTTTCTCATTTATTCTCCTTGGGGAGTTTAACCACCAACTCCCAAAGGCATCGTCTTATTCTTCTGTCCAATAAGTCCCGATAGTTTTGTCTGTACTATCCCAAATGTCGTTTACCTTGCCATCTACTATTGCGACTGCGTGGTTTGCCATCTTTGCGAAGTATCGGCATTTCTTGACTGCTATTTGTTTGCAGAACTCTTTGCCTGTGTACTTCGTTCTGTCTGCTTTTCGTGGTTGAGGATGTTTTTTCCATCCATAGAGTGCCATTATCTTCTCGATACCTTGGTCGGTGTCTACAGGGAAACCTGTCTTGATGTGCAGTTCTGCTCCATCCCTAACCACTTGATCGTAAGGCACTCCTGTTGCCCTTGCGATTGCCCTGTAGGTACAGTCTCCTGTGATCCTGTTGTGAGGGTTCTCGTTGTGGTAGTGGAAGGTATCCGTTTCGGGATACTTCTGTTCTCTTGTCATTTGTTCCTTCCTTTCAGTTTTCAAGATACATTGGTTTGTCATCATCAGCACCAAGGTTACCGCCCTTGATGGACTCCCCGAAGGGAGTTTCGACTCATCCCTCACGGCGTGTAAAAAGCAATTGAAGACGATCATTTTCACGCCATTTAATAACTGCAAATTTATACTTTTTTATAGCATATTGCCGTGCTTCTTCAAGTGTATCGAAATACCACGATTTTTTATTACCGCCACTAAACGCTTGACTCATAACTTCATACTTCTTTGTCATTGCTTTTACCCCCTCATACATCCTGCCCAATTTGCAGTTTCATTTGCCAATGCCCACTCTTTCCCTGTGAGGTATACAATTCCTGCAGGGTAGCAAAGCAAATGGTTAAGTTCGCCTATTAGTTTTTCGTACTGTTCTTCTTCCTTGTCTGTGATCGTTCCTGCTTGCCTTTTGGCATCTCTCTCGTTCAATGCACGGTTTCTTCTAAAGAATATATCGTGCTGATGTTTTTCCATATTGAATGGGTATCTCTTCATTTGTTCCTCTCCTTATTCCACTTCGAACAAAACACCGTGCGGTTCTTCTTTTGCTATGTCAAGCATTTCATCGAATAGATCTGCAGGGTTTACCACTTTCTCAAGAATCCACCTTTGATTTGCTCCGTCTGTGTAGGTGCCGTAGATCCTTATGCCCTTACTGTTCTTGCTTAATGTTAAGTACATCATCTTTGTTCCTTCCTGCGGAGATATACCGCTCCGCTCGGTATTGAGTGATTTATTCTGCCCTGCAGATTGTTTGACCTTCTTCATCGGTCTCGGTTATTATTACCCAACCGCTCTTTTTGAGTAGGTTCTCAAGGTATTGAGTTTTTTCGTTCATCGGTTTGCTCCTTCCGTAATCAATAACTACTTGATTCACTTATTATTATAATCAAGTCTAACTTGATGTCAAGAAAAATATCAAATGTTTTTTGTTTTTTCATTAAAATTTTTTTGATTTTCTTAAAAATATGTTATTATTTGTATGAAAGGAAGTGACTGCTATGACCCTTAAAGAACAGACAGAAATTTTTGCAAAGAACATAAATAAATACCTGCAGGAACGAAAACTCACGCAAAAAGAAGTTGCTGATGCGATCGGAGTGACTCCCCAATCTTTTAACTATTGGTGTATGGGCAAAAATCTGCCGAGAATGGACAAGGTTCAACTGCTTGCGGAGTTCCTCGGAGTAAAATACACGGACTTGATCTGTGAGAATGATATGGAAGAAGCACTTGAAGATGCCTTCAACAATCCCGATATGAGAACGCTCTTTTCTTTGGCAAAGAATTGTACTCCCGATCAGATACAGGCAACGATCACTTTGCTTGAGCAGTTCAAAAAAATGAACAACGAGGAGTGATACCCTCGATGTATGAATGTAGTAATAACGAGAATTGTAGATTTGCCCTACGGAGTAAAGGGAGCAACAGTAAAAGACGAGAACGATGACTTTAATGTCTACATAAATGCGAGGTATTCACCCGATGTGCAGGTCATTGCATTCCGTCACGAGGTGGAGCATATCAAAAACGGTGACTTTTACACGGAAGACCCTGTATGGGTAAAGGAAGCGAAAAACCGCTTCTGAAAATCGCCAATTTAAGCGATTTTATTTGACCTCATCGATATATTTATCATTGAGATTTAGGTATGTTTTTAGCAAAAAGAAAAAGGACTTGGAAGGTGGATTCCGAAGTCCTTTAGGAAGGAACAAATTCTCGTAAGATGAGAGATTTGTACTTCCATTTTAACAGGAAGGAACAACAATGTCAAAACCGATCAAAAAGAGTAACGGAAAATGGAGAGTACAAGTCTACCTTGGTACAGAGAACGGCAAAAGGATAATAAAGACCATTACTGCCGATACTAAACAAGAGTGCCTGTATAAAGCAAGTATCCTCAAACACGATGGTCTGCCGAAGTCCTCAAAGTTGACTGTAAGAGATGCCGTAGTGCAGTACATAAACTCAATCGAGGGAGTCATCTCGTATAACACGCTCCGAGGGTACAGAGTTATCCTCAAGAATTACTTCCAAGAGCTGATGTCTTTGCCTGTGGAAAAACTCACGAATACTATCGTGCAACAGGCAATTTCGGAAGAATCGCAGAGACTGTCCCCGAAGACCATCAAGAACGGTTGGGGACTTATATCAACGAGTTTGAAAAAGGTCTGTGGAAGAGTCTTCGATGTTCGCCTTCCTCAAATGCAGATAGAAATTAAAGAGTTCCCTGCTACACAAGAGATAGTTAATGCTATTAAGGGAACACCTTCGGAACTTCCCTGTCTCTTGGCAATGTGGTTGGGAATGAGAATGGGAGAGATAAAAGGACTTGACTGTTCATCGGTCAAAGATGGACTCTTGCATATCTCACAAACAAGGGTATACAAGGACGGACAAGAGATTTTAAAACTGACTGCCAAGAATGACCGCTCCATCAGAAACCTGCCTATACCGTCTTATTTACTCTCATTGATAGAGAATACCGAAGCATATAAAAACTACCGTGAAACAGGCGAAAATGCCCCTTTAATCGGTACTCCACGCAACAGGATATACAAGCGGTGGAAGAAGATATGCAAGGACCATAATTGGTCAATGTCTTTCCACGATTTAAGGTCAGTAAACGCTTCCATCTGTATCGTCCTCGGAATCCCCGACAAGTACACGATGCAGAGGAACGGATACAAAAGCGACTACACTTTAAGGCAAAGGTATCAGAACTTAATCACTCCGACTCGGCAGGAGGTTGACCGACTTATTGACGAGTATTTCGCATCACTCTTGGGTTGAATCTTGGGTTGAATTTTGCCCGAAAAGATGACAAAAGATTATACAAGAACAAACAAGATTGCACAAGATTAAAAACCTTGTAAGCGTTGAAATATAAAGCAAAAACCCCAAAAGCGTTGAAACTCTTGGGGTTTGGGATTGGAGCAGGTGAAGGGAATCGAACCCTTCGACTGTTGCGTATTTGCAAGGGTTAGAGCGTGGTGAGTTGCGTGATTGGGTTGCATTTTGAACAGAATAAAAATCGAGGGAGCGTAATGCCCCCTCTTTTATTGTCTTGTTTCGGTCTTACTCTGTCTCTATCGGAGTCAGCACATATTTGCTTCCGTCCCTTGTGATGGTGTGGGTCTTTGTGCCGTTGGCATCGGTCTTAAACCAACCGTCTATTTTGCCGATGGAGAGTCCTGTGTAGTCCCTTCCACCATCGTACAGGCAGAAGTCATACGCTCCATCTCCGTCCACATCGCAGAGGACTGTCTGACCTTTTGCGACTGACATTCCCTGTGTCCACACCTCGGTACTTGCGTGATCCACGAAGAGTTTCGCTTCAATCGTTGCGACCTTGGTCTGCAAGTCGCTCAATGCTTTTAGAATGTCGAGGTTTCTCACTTCGTCTGCCTTGCTCGGTGCGAGGGCGAGGAGTTCTGCTTTCTGCTCATCGGTGAGTTTGTCCTCTATCCAAGACTTCTCGATTTTCTCTTCCATCTTGGCGAGGTCGAAGTCCCTTGATTCAAGGACTGATTTATAAAGTTCGTATACTGTCATTTTGATTCTCCTTTATGCGTTCAGTACGGCACTTATCTTCTTGTCAATGTACTTCTGTATGTCGGCACGATAGGTCACTTCCGTGTCCCCTGTATCTGCCCAAATGTTGTTGTCTCCAAGAAGCGTTCTGACTTCGGTTGGGGTCAGTTGGTAGGTCTGCGGAGTGGCAATTGGATATAATACTGTCATCGGTTCTTCGTTTGCATAGTATTGTGCAATCAATGCTTTGAACTCGGTTGCGTTGGAAACACCAAAAACCTCGTCAACATTTTTCCATTGAATGGTGATGGCACTACTTGACGCAAAACCAACAGCAGGTCTACCGCAATAGTTCGCCACCACCTCGGAACCTCTCGCAAAGTTCCCAACAGGTTTTAATGTTTTTGAGCAAACTATTGTTGGGAAGTATGTGTTGTCATATGTCTCCGTTCCGTCATACTCTACCATCGCCCTATCCACCGTCAGCACTCCTGTGGTCACATCAAGCGTTCCACCGTAGACCGTGCCTGCTTCGGTTGGGAAGGTGATGGGGTAGGTTTGTCCGAGGTATGCGTGGTACGAGGTGTCCGTGCTTGGGTAGTTGATGGAAATGTCGTTGTTGTAGGTTGTGCCGTAGGTGTCTCTCATTGAGAACCGTATATAACTCGCATTGCTTGGAGTAACATATACTGCGTTTATTGGGTTTGATGCTATTGCTGATATGAAGTTCTTATCAGCATCGTAGTAACAAATTCTGAAGTTTAACCCACTCGCACCACAATGGTAATAGTACGATGTGTTTGGTTTCACAAGGATATAGTTCTTGCACCTTATCGCATTGTTAAGAACGAAGTTTTGTCCGTTAACATTGCTGATACCACCGACTTCCCACTCTTCGTCCCACACATTGATGCCCGTCCTCTGCACCACCGCTCCTGTCCAACCGCTTATGGGGCAGATGTTGGAGTAGGGAGCATATTCTGTCGGTCTTGTAGTGCCTTTGACGAGCATCATCGGAATGTTCCAATCAACGGTTGCACCACCAGCAACTGAAATATAGAATCCCGCAACTGACACGCTACTGTTCGCAGTGAAACTCACACTTCTGTTAATAAATGCTGTCTCATCGTCTATTTTACAAGCGATAATGAGATTGTCGCTCATTATATATGTGCCACTACCGAGAACGATAGGCGAAGGTGACTCCCATGTATTTCGGAAGTATACGATATTATTCCACCCACTTGCCGTGTTTGTTCCTGTGATTCTCATATACCCTTTGGAGTATGTTGCGGTGATGCCATTCTCGGTTCTTGTCCACCCTTCTGTAAACACCTCTTCAAACGGCAAGAGGTTCGCTCCACCCCCCGCTGGGTACGGACTGTCCTGTCCGTTAAGGTCTTGCTTGGGAGTGATGTCCACGAGAAGGTCGGTGACAGGCACATTGTTTGCTCCGTCTGTGAAACTTGCTATTTCGCCTTGTGCCGTGTCGGTAGGTAGGAACGGATAAATGTCCTCGACTGTGCCGTTGGTGACCTCAAAGGTATGTTCTCCTTGAACATCGGTAATCGTGACTTCGTGTCCGTCTTCGGTCGGTGTGACCTCAACTGTCGGTGAATATCCGTCTGCTCCTGTCTCTCCTCTCTCGCCTTGTTCTCCCTTTTCGCCTTGCTCTCCTTTAGCACCTGTCTCGCCTTTCAAGTTATGAAAGTCAAAGTCCATTACCTTATGGTCTCCGCTCTCGCTGACTGTTACTTCTACGGACGGAGTACCAACTGACGAGTCTACACTTGCCGTGGCGGTAAGTCCAAGAACGCTCTGACTCGCTTGCTCCGCTTCGTCTGCCGACTGACTCGCACTCTCCGCTGACTGACTTGCGTTCTCCGCTGATTCGCTTGCTGACTGTGCGGATTGTGCTGATGCGAGGGCAGATTGCTCCGATGCTTGGGCAGATGCTTCCGATCTGTTCGCAGCTGCGTTGGTGATAGAGACATATTGGTCAAACTGACTTGCCGTTATCGGTTGAGTCTCTAGTCCCTCGGCTCTTACATTCTTGGTGATGTTTATTGCGATGATTGGGAATGTGGTCAACCTCTCAACGAGGACATCACCCTCGACCACACTTCCTACCAAATTGACTTGGATTTCCCCTTTTGTGAATGCTAGTTCATTGGGGACGAAACAAGAGTTGTCTTCGTCAAGAATCTGACCATATACATTTGCTCCTCTGCCCCACACCGCCTTCACCGAATCGTACCCTTCCGTCCAATTCGCACCGAGATCAAAGACTGCCTTGAAATAGTTTGCGGTTTTAGAAGCACCTTTGTCTACACCACCTGTCTTCACCAAGTTCTGCTCGTCTGCTCGGAATGTGAGTATTGCTTGTTCCATTTAGTTCTCCTTATTTATCCTTTATAGTTTGCGTTCCAAAATAAAACGCTATGACCATTAAGTAAATCTGCTCTATGTCCATATCACCGTTGATTGCCCGTACTGCGACTACTGCGGTCAAGGCAAGAGTGACAAGGGACTTTATCTTCAGAAGGTTGATTACACTATCAACAATAGTCGGTTTCTCGACAGTTTCGGTCAGTTCCTTGTTAGGAGTGTTCTGCACGATAATAGTCTGTCCAACAGGGTTCTGTCCGACAGGAGTAGTCTGAACAGGAGTAGAGACGGTTGTATCTTCTTTGACCTCTTC
>Ga0326512_10001852_pt1 | contig 15887 bp, 11 predicted proteins | sample 1_2617_0518_D_FD_203652 | JGI IMG/M metagenome (GOLD analysis project Ga0326512, IMG submission 203652) | Bovine rumen microbial communities from UC Davis, California, United States - 1_2617_0518 | ecosystem: Host-associated > Mammals > Digestive system > Stomach > Rumen | place: USA... | reverse complement strand
GAATCCAAGGGTGATACCGTACAGCCTTTCGAACAGAACGACTTGAACCGTGTTAGTATTTGTGTTGCCGAGTAATCGGTTAATAGGATAAGAAAGATAAGCCGTCCTTGCTTACCGGTTGTATTCAGCCGGTAGCAAGGATGGTTACCTTTATATATATGAGAAGATTAATATACCTGCTCTTTTTCCTTGCTGCGCTGACATCTCATGTGTCAGCCCAGTTTACTTCTGACGGTTTCTACCGTGTCCAGAATTTCGGAACCAAGCGTTACCTGTACCTTACTGATTGTACGGGTTACTATGACATGAATCGTGATATCGGTGACTTCGGTGCCCTGCAGATGTTTACCGGAAAGGATAAGACCGTGTCGGATGCCGCCAGTATTATCTATATCAAGAAGTATGGTTCGCAGGTAGATATTCAGGGACAGGGTATAGGTATATACAAGATTGTGAGCAGATATGTGGACCTGAACTATATCAGCTCTGGTGCCTTTAAGGGTACCTATACTGTCAGTGCCACTGAGCAGGGTATCACCAAGTATCTGGACGACGAGGAAACCAATAAGGACTTTGAGAAGGGTATTGTAGGTACCAACCGTAACTCTCCCTACAGAAACTGGCTGATTTACCCTGTTAACAGCGGTACGGATGACTATTTCGGCATTAAGCCCTTGTTTTCCCTTAACGGCAAATATTACTATCCCTTTTATGCGGCTTTCCCCTTCAAGGCCGCTTCATCGGGAATGAAGTTCTACAGTATCAGCAAGACTGATTCTGAGTTGGGTTATGCTGTACTGACCGAGATTACCGGTGTTGTTCCCTCAAAAACGCCTGTGCTGGTGGAATGCTCCTCGGATGCGCCTGCATCCAACCGCCTTGACCTGATTGAGTCCTCGGCATCTCCTATAAGTCCCAACGGCCTGTCAGGAACGTTTTTCTGCAATTATGAGCGCAGGAATAAGTCCGAATACTCTCTTATCGCATTCAATCCTGCCAGGATGCGTGTGATTGGTGTAACTGGTCAGGGTAAGTTGGGTTTTGTCACCAGTACCCGGTATCTTAACCAGATAAACGGTGATTATTACATTCCGGCCAACACCTCGTACCTGAATGTTCCTGAGGGAAGTCCTGCTGACTTTACTATTGTTACGGAAGAGGAGTACAATCAGATTCTGGCTAATCATCAATACACTGTCACCTTCATGATTGACGGTACTGTGTACAGGACTGAGAAACTGAAGGCCGGCCAGCAAATCAGCGCTGACACTCCTGTGCGTGAGGGCTATACCTTCAGCGGCTGGAGCGGATTACCCGCTACCATGCCTGCACGGGATATTACCGTAACGGGTACTTTTACAATCAATAACTATAATATCACATACAAGCTTGACGGCTCGGTTTATCAGGTAGTATCCGTTCCCTACGGCTCAACTGTCACGCCTTTGAAAGTCGAGAGGGAAGGATATGTCTTCAGCGGTTGGGACGGACTGCCCGCCACCATGCCTGCACATGATGTTACTGTAAACGGCTCTTTCTCCATAGCCAGTTTCAAACTGACTTATATGGTGGACGGGGCTTTATATCAGACGCAGACGGTCACATACGGTGCTACAGTCGCACCGCTCGACAATCCCATACGTGAGGGCTATACTTTCAGCGGTTGGAGCGGATTGCCTGCCACCATGCCGGCGCATGATGTTACCGTAACCGGCAGTTTCACGTCTATCGTATATACAATCCGGTATATGCTGGACGGTCAGCTCTTCCTGCAACAGGAGGTGTCTTTCGGACAGACAATCACCCCTCCGGTTCCGCCGCAGAAGACCGGCTATGCCTTCAGCAGGTGGGAGGAGCTTCCTAAAACCATGCCTGCGGCCAATCTGACCGTGACGGCTGTTTACGAGCCCATTAAGTACACCCTTACCTACCTTGTTGACGGTGAGGTGTATAGGACCGTTCAGGTACCCTACGGCGCTCCTCTCGTCCTCATAGAGGATCCAGTAAGAGAAGGCCACATATTCAGCGGCTGGAGTCAGATTCCCGCAACAATGCCGGCGGAGGATATCAGCGTTTCGGGTACATTCGCTAAGGGTACGTTCAAACTTGAATACATTCTTAATGGAGCCGGATTTAAGGACTATGTGTTCTTCTCCACAGAGTATCAGTACGGTCAGACCGTGGTTCCCTATAGCCGTTCACCCAGATCCATAACCGGATATACCTTCACGGGATGGGGTGAGGCACCGGCCAAGATGCCGGGACATGATGTCAGGGTGTACGGAACCTATAAGGGAAATGACTATGTTGTTACCTATATGATTGACGGCAAGGAATACCGGAAGGTAACGGTGGCTTGCGGTGATACCATTCCGGAACTGCCGTTCCAGCAGGAGGGCTATACCTTCAGCGGCTGGAGCGGACTGCCCGTCACCATGCCTGCCCAGAATATTACCGTAACGGGCAAGGTTAGCGTCAATTTCTATATCCTGAAGTATGTGCTGGAGGTAGGCGAGAAGGGTGGTACCCAACTTTTCCGCACAGCTAGGTATAGCTACGGAGCCGAGGTTCACGCCCTGGCTTCTGCGCCTTCACGTCTTGGATACACATTTACCGGATGGGAGCAGATTCCCGCTACGATGCCGGCCTCTAATGTCACGGTACGGGGCAGGTATCAGGCCAATATATATAAGGTAAGGTACTATGTAGGTGACCGTATGGTTTATCAGCAGGATGTCGCCTGCGATGACTCTATACCCGCCTATACCTACGAGACAGCGGGCTTCGTCATAACGGATGCCGACTGGCAGGGAACCCGTTATAGCACCATGCCTGCCAGGGATGTCACATACAATGTCTCTCAGGAGATGATAGATGACCTGAATGCCATACATTCCGACGAGGAAGAGCGCAGGATGGCGTTTGACCTCTCTGGTCGTCGTGTGTCAGCCGTAAAGCCGAACGGGCTCTATATCGTCAATGGGAAGAAGATCTTAAAACGCTAATCAGTACTTTAACACAGAACCAAACTATATTGCAATGATTAAAAAAAGATTGCTCACAGTTTCCGCTCTTTTCGTCACGCTAAGCGTGTCTGCTCAGGATTATTTCAATCATATGGACCTCGGCGTCAGTGTGTCCAGTACAGGTATCGGTGCTGATATCGCTATGCCCGTAGGTGACTATGTGCGTCTCCGTGCCGGTTTTACCTATATGCCCAAGTTCAATGTCAACAGCAGCTTCGGCATTGATTTCATGGGTGACATCTCGGATGACAAGCTGCGCCGGATGAAGAATGTAATGCGAGATTTCTCGGGACAGGTCATTCGTGATAAGGTTGATATGCAAATGAAACCCACCTGGACCAGCTTTAAGTTCCTTGTTGATGTTTTCCCGATTCCCAATAATAAGCATTGGAATATAACAGCAGGTTTCTATGCCGGTCCTTCACGTATCGGCGAGGCCATAAACGATGAGAGCGCCATTCCTATGCTTGCTGCCGTTAATATGTATAACAATATATACGCTAAGGCCTGCTTGGGTGAATATCTGTACAATGTGGAGTTCGAGGACGGTTCCATGCATCACGGCGACATTCCTTTCCCTAACGAGTTCATCAAGACGGGTATGATGGGAATGCCGCTGGGACGTTTTGCTGACGGAGACAGGGCTGTGATGGTTCCCAGCGAGAACTGTCTGGCCAAGGCTGAAATGGAGGTCAGCAAGTTCCGTCCCTATATAGGATTAGGCTATAACACCACTCTCTCCAAGAATGCCAGGTGGAAGATGGCCGTTGACGCCGGTGTGCTTTTCTGGGGAGGAAAGCCCAAGGTATATGTCGATAACGTCTATAAAGTCAGAAGCATCGAGGAGGATAGCCAGTACTATTACTATAACACAATATGGCTGCCAAAGGACGAGTACGGCGATTATTGTTATGACGGTGAAGGAAATCTTATCAGTATAGATGCTCCCACCCAGCGTATCGACCTTATCCGTGACGTTACCGGCATCCCCGGCAAGGTAGGTGATATGGTGGATACCGTTAAGAAGTTCAAGTGCTGGCCTGTAGTCAGCCTGACCTTCTCCTACAAGCTGTTCTGAGGCACGCTCTGTTACAGATACAATAAAGCCCCGTTCTGAAGTGAGCGGGGCTTTGTTTGTTTAATGGTAGGTTACTTTACTTCCCAGATATCGTTGGTCTCTAAGAGTTCGGCAAAGTTATGGTATTTCTTCTGTGCTTTCACCTCTTCAATCTGAGCTGTTACGCAGTCGTCATAGGTAGGAGCCTCAACGTCACGGATAACGCCTAAGGCTACGGGCCATTCCATCTCTGCCAACTTCAACTGCAGGGTGTTGTCCTCGCATTTGGCATCGTGAACTAGTACGTCAGCCTCTGTGTAGCCGTCCTCGCCCAGTTTCACGGCTTTTACTCCAAAACCTTCCTGAACAATACCGTACTCGTTGTTCTCACCGAAGAGCATCTTCTCGCCATGTTTCAGGTAGATGGCATTCTTGGCACGTCCGGCCTTATCGTAAACGGCATCGTGTGTACCGTTGTTGAAGATTACACAGTTCTGCAGAATCTCGCAGACGCTGGCTCCCTTGTGCTCGTAAGCGGCTTTCAGTATCTCTATGGTGCCGGGGGCGTCTGTGGCTACGGCACGGGCAAAGAAGTGGCCTCTGGCACCGAAGCAGAGCTCCGCAGGGCGGAAGGGGTCCTCTACTGTTCCGTAGGGTGATGACTTGCTGACAAAACCTCTGGGGCTGGTGGGACTGTACTGTCCCTTTGTCAGACCGTAGATACGGTTGTTCAGCAGAATCATGTTCAGGTTGATGTTCCTGCGGTTAGCATGTATGAAGTGGTTACCGCCGATGGCCAGGCCGTCACCGTCTCCGCTTACCTGCCATACAGTCAGTTCTGGGTTGGCAACCTTGGCACCCGTTGCAATGGCAGCGGCGCGGCCGTGAATGGTATTCATGCCGTATGTGGCCATATAGTGGGGCAGACGGCTAGAGCAGCCGATACCGGAGATGACAGCTGTATTCCAGGGATCAACACCAATCTCTGCCATAGCCTTGTGAAGCGATGCCAGGAAGAAATGGTCGCCACATCCGGGACACCAGCGTGGCTGTCCTTTCTTGAAATCATTCTGAGTATATGCCATAATGAATATCCTTTCTTTATTTGTTCATCAATTGTGTGAAGTTCTCTACTAACTCTGCGACCACGAAGGGTTGGCCCTTTACCTGGTTGAACTGGCAGGGAACAAAACCGTCCACTTTCATGCGCAGCCAACCGGCCAGCTGACCCATATTCTGCTCAGCAACCACCACCTTGGGATACTTCTTCAGTACCTCGGCGGTATTCTTGGGCAGCGGGTTGATAAACTTGAAGTGAGCCTGTGCCACCTTCTTGCCTGCGGCACGCATCTCATCCATTGCCGCATGCAAGTGACCGAAAGTGCCGCCGAAGCCTACTATCAGCAGTTCTGCATCATCCTTGTCGCCCAGCACTTCCAGGTCAGGAACCTGGATGGCGTCTATTTTAGCCTGACGCTTGCGTGTCATCAGGTCATGGTTCTCAGGGTTTGTGCTGATAGCGCCCGTCTTGTCGTCTTTCTCCAATCCGCCCAGAATATGCTCGAATCCCTGACGTCCCGGTACGGCCCAGTAGCGGGTTCCGTTCTCAGCACGCATATAGGGAGTCCAGGTTCCTTTCATCTCCTCGGGAACGTATGGGGGATTGATGGCGGGATAATCGGCCAGATTAGGCAGCTTGAATGCACCTGAGCCGTTTGCTACGTATGCGTCTGTCATCAGAATAACAGGAGTCATGTGCTCCAGAGCTATCTTGCAGGCTGCATAGGCTGCATCGAAGCAGTCTGTGGGGCTGGAAGCGGCAATCACAGGCATGGGACTTTCGCCGTTACGGCCGAAGAGAGCCTGTAGGAGGTCTGTCTGCTCACTCTTGGTAGGAAGACCTGTGGCAGGGCCTCCACGCTGAACGTCCAGTACTACCAGCGGCAGCTCCATGATTACAGCCAGGTTCATTGCCTCGCTCTTCAGACAGATACCGGGACCGCTGGTACTGGTTACAGCCAATGCTCCGGCAAACGATGCGCCCAGGGCAGATGCGCAGCCGCTAATCTCGTCCTCGCACTGAACGGTTGTGACGCCCAGGCTCTTATGCTTGGAGAGCTCGTGCAACACGTCCGTAGCAGGAGTTATAGGGTAGGAGCCCAGATACAGTTTCAGACCGGCTTTCTCAGCAGCGGCAATGAAGCCGTATGCCGTAGCCTTGTTACCCGTAATGTCCATATAGCGTCCGGGTACCTTATTCTTGGTCTCTATACGATATACGTTGGCCACGCTGCTGTGCGTGTTGTGTCCGTAGTCGTATCCGGCCTGGATAACCTTGATATTGGCCTCGGCAATGCCGGGCTTCTTGGCAAATTTCTCCTTCAGGAAATTGAAGGCGATCTCCAGATCGCGGTCGAAGAGCCAGCATACCAGTCCCAGGGCAAACATGTTGCGGCACTTCATCATGCTCTTCACATCCATACCGCTATCTGCCAGGCAGTCCTTTACCATAGTTGTCAGGGGGCAGGCAATCACACGGTCAGGGTCGATGTTCATCTCGCCTAGGTAGTCCTCTGTTTTGAACTGAGCCTTCTCCAAGTCCTTAGGTCCGAAGCTGTCAGTATCGATAATGATAGCAGCATCGGGTTTGGCAAATTTGTACTGGGTTTTCAGCGCGGCGGCATTCATAGCCACCAATACATCACACTGGTCACCAGGGGTAAATACCTGGCCTGCACCGATGTGAACCTGAAAACCGCTCACGCCTGTCAGCGAGCCCTGCGGGGCGCGTATGTCTGCGGGGTAATCGGGGAATGTACTGATGCTGTTACCAACGGTAGCAGAAACGGTAGAGAAGATGTTTCCGGCCAACTGCATTCCGTCGCCAGAATCACCAGAGAATCTTACAACTACAGATTCTTTTTCCTTAATTTCCATGATTGTTCTGTATTTTGTTCCTAAATTTCCACTAATACCATAAAAAAAGTACCCCCGCCGGGAATCGAACCCGGATCGACGGTTTAGGAAACCGTTGTTCTATCCATTGAACTACAGGGGCTTTTCTGATTACGGGTGCAAAGTTATGAAAAAAACGATAAACAAAGCACAGAACTATGCAATTTATTTTACCGAACGTGGTAAAAATGACATTTTACCGCATATTGTCCCTACATTATATATATTATATATATTATAAAAGGGCTGTAATTTCTTACAGCCCTCGCCATTAGATTTTTCTAGCTATGGTCATGCATCGCTTGTTTGCACATGGCAAATGTATGCCTATATTCTGCATTGCGAAAATTATTTCGACAAATACAATATTTCTATAGACGGATTCTGTAATTCTGTCTTTTTATGCATTTCCTCCCGAATTTCCGACAGGTATGGTTTTAGCCTGCGGTGTGCGCTTGAAGCTGATATTATTCTGCAGAATCTGTCCTGGGTTGATAAGGGGCAGTATCTGCTTGGGCAGACCGGCTTCCTCGCTGCGTATGGCCAGGATTCCGCGGGCGGCTCCGATGGTCATGTCGGCAATATGCTGAACCAGCCCTGCAGGCAGCACCCATTGGTCCCCATTCAGGTCATACATAGCGCTCCATCCTTCGCGTGCAAACTCAAACACTGTCTGCACGCCCAGTATCAGCTGGGTAATGTCGTTCTTCTTGTATTCAAAGTTTGTCACGCACCTTATCAGTCTTTTGTCCGTTTCACAGTTGAACTGCAACTGGTTGTTCACCTGAAGCTCGCCCTCAGGCCACTGCTTGGACAGGTTTACGAATTGCAGCTCCTGTACATCTACCAGCCGGAACTGGATCTGAATCTGTTTCTGTTGTTCCATGATTTTTATCTATGTGTTTTAATTGTCATTGCGTTCAGGTAATAGAACTTATTCTTGTTATTGTTTCTCTCGCCCGGGGCTATGGTGATGGTGATTCTGCCGTCTGCCGTAGGCTGTACATTCTTAACGTGGGCCGTATGGCTGATATTGTTGGCAGCTTCCAACTTGTCGGTGTGCGTCTTGATACCCTGGACGCTGAATGCAGTCTCTCGCCAGTCCTTGCAGTTCTGCCGCGAGGCAAAGAATGTAAAGTCATACTTCAGCTCCGGGTTCAGATGCCCCAGCGTCAGGATACAGGCCTTCTTTGCCTTCTGAGTGCCGAAACTTTCCGCAGCATAGCCCCACATACATGTCTGTGACACTTCCTTCGGCATCAGCATATTGGTAGTGGTGTAGGCAGGCCCGTTCGCATTAGTTCCCAGGAAGGCGTCTGAGCAAGTCAGCGTTATGCCGGTAACATTCCCGTTGGTATCCGTAATCCATGTAAAGGTGCGCATCTGGGGCGTGATACAGTTCCAGGTAGCTTCGGTATCCGTCCTGTCTCCGAAGTTAAGCCTTACCAGTCCTGTGGGGGTGATGTCGTTCTGCTTCTTAAAGCCCTCTTCATGCAGTTTCGTTATCTCAAAGGGCTTCTGAACAGCTGCATGGGCTGCTACCTGGCAGGCATGGGCAGCTGCCTCGTCCACTCCCTCGGGCTTGTATTTCAGACCTACAGGTGATATACCGGTCAGTGTCTCCAACCAAGTGCAGGCCGCCGTGTATCTGCCGAACTTCAGGTCCAGGTGATAGCCGTCGCGGTTCATGTTGTCCCCCAGATAGGTAGTCCGCGCATTCTGGATAGCCGTTCCGCAGGGCACCATAAACGAGAATTCCGGGTGCAGAATCTGTGTCCATTGTACCGCATACCGGATACTGTCATACATCGCTTCCTGGCTGCGGCTGTAGTTGGCAAAACCTCCGTGCCCAGAATCTTGCGAGTATGCCCATGTCATGTGCCATCCATAGCGTACATCCTGCCCCGTCTTGATACTGTCAGTGTACTGTATCAGTTGTGAAAGATAAGGCTCGTATGTCGTTGTCAGACCGCTGTAGTGACTTGCTTGCTGAAAGCTGATGAAGTCCCATTGCTCATCCGTGATGATAGGCGGCAGCAACGCATGGGGTGTATTGTTGCGTATGCCGTTCACCACCTTGCGGTATTCATATACATCGTGTTCCTGAGTCAGGTCCGTCCAGTGCTGCTCCAGGCTTTGTCCTCCCTTGTAGGCATTGCCTATTATCATGTGTACACCGGCTTCCTTGGCCAGTTCGTACAGATATTGCTCCACCGCATCTTGCGAGAAACTATTGCCGATGGTCAGCAACCTGATGGTATCCTTTCTGACCGGTTCTGTTGTCATCACCTCTTCCTCTGCGTGTGCACAGAGTGCTGAAAATACAGCAATCAATATGAAAATATTGTGTTTCATCTCTTATGTTTTGTTTACGACTGGCAAAATTACGATTAAGTGAGTGATTTTCCAAATTTATTTGAGAAAATCCGAACGTGAGTAATTTTGGGAATGTTGTCCCATTGTTACGGTTGAGCCAGGCTTGACATTTATAACAAATAGCAACAGGCCGTTTCGCTCCTGACGAAACCCCGTAGCAGGTTATCGGTGACCCTCCAAACGTTTTTCCGTCAATAATCATTACGAATACAATGGCTTGGCAGGCCCCTTTTCATTATTATACGTTGTCATCCAATGCTATTACCCATTCAAACTTCTTTTCCCATCGCCAGATGGTAACACGGGCAATATCCGTCATATTGATAATCTGCTGCTTGGACAAGCCTATACGTATCAGGTAGAGTACTCTCATCTCCTTCTCGCTGACACGCTTATGTTGCTTCAGGATATCCTCATGGAAGGTTGGATACAACTCATCCACTGCATTGTAGAGTTGCTTCCATTCCGCCAATGACATTTCTTTCTTTCCCTTGGAAGCCTCGCGGACAGCGCGGATAACATCCTCGGCTTTCCCCTCGAACTCTGACTGGTGCAGCAACTTGATGAACGTCTTGTTCTGTTCCTTCTTCTCCTCCAGCATCTCCTCTGTCTTCCTGAGTACATCATTGTTCTCCGAAAGCTCCTGGTTCACCAGTTGCAGTTTCTGTTTCACCTCATCCAGTTCGCGGGATGACTTCTTCAGGGATTCCCTGGATTCTTCCAGCACTTTCTCCTTACGCTTGATATTCTCGCGCAGCTCCTTGTCCGCGTCAGACAGGCGCTGCAGCTCGGTAGAAAGTGCGGCCACTTCCTTCAGATGCCGCTGCTTACGCTTAAAATTCAGGATGTAACCTATACTGGATATTAGCAGGGCTACCAGGAATGCGATAACAGATATACTCTTGTACCGTTCCTTCTCTTCCTTCAGATCCTGTTCCTTCTTCTGATCCAGGTGGTATTGATAGGCATTATTAACGGTGGCTGCCAGTTCCTGACGGTTTCCGAAGTCCAGAGAGTCGCTCAGCAGCATAAAGTCGGCGGCATACTGTTCAGCCATACGAATGTCTCCCGCATCATTATACATCTTAAACATCAGCTTGGCCGCATCATATTTAAGATAGACATCATCTCCTTCCTCAAGAACTCTGTTGAAATAGACAGCAGCTGAATCAACCTTACCAATGGACTTGTAGTAAATGCCAAAAGCGATACATGAATACGTAGGTTTACCTTCCAGCGGATTCTCCTCAATCAACTGGATGCAGTCTTTCGCTTTGGATGTCTTATTCAAAACCGTGTAGTTGTCCAGAAGGTGTACGAGTATACTCTTGGATAATTCATTTGTCTTTCCTTCGTTTAATCGGAAAAACACAGAATCGAAAGCGGCTTCCGCCTCATTGTTTTTTTCAAGGGCCTTGTAAGCCGAACCGACATGGAAGAAGGGTATGATGGGGTCAGTCTTCGTTTTCTCGCTTAATTCCAACTCCTTCTGGGCTGCTTTCAATGCCTCATTATAATTCTGTACTTTATATTCCAGATAATTGATATTAGAATAGGTATTACACAGCATAACGCTGTCACATTCTATGTGGGTACTTTGGGCATACCCCAGAGACTTGAAAAAATGCTCCAGTGCCCTAGGGGTGTCCTGTAAATCGCGATAAGTGCTCCCTGCATAGTGGTGAACCTCCTGCTTGTCGGCAACGGTGCCGTTGTTCTCGAAGTAATTCACCAGTTTCTTTATCATGATATCCGAGGTGGGTGTCTTATATGCCTTGTCATTCAGGCGGATACGCAGCAGGTCATACTTGCTTTTGACGTACTCATTCTCGCCCCTGACCACCACTTCCAACGAATCCAGCATAGCCAGCGCCTGGTTGGGATTACGGTCACCCAATGCCTTGATCTGTTCCATTCTTCCAAGTGAACGGTCACGTGAACAGGCTGCCAAAAGCAGTACTGCGAACACAAAAACAATGCCTGAAAAACGAAATTTCATAACCAAAACAGCTAAATTCGGCAACAAATATACAAAATAAAAATGGAATATAAAGCCTCATTCGGGCAGAAACTTGTTTCATTTTGTTTCATTTTGTTTCATTTTGACGTGTTTCAAATATGAAACAATGGTATTTCACATTTATATTATACTTTTATATTTCAGACTGTTGCAATGTTTCATCTTGTTTCATAACATTTTTTAACAAAAAGTGAAACAAAATGAAACATCATTTTTTTTCCGGTTTTACTGATAGCTCGTAATTTTGCATCCGGAACAATTAAAACCAACACAAAACAATTATGAAAACAACTGTAAAATTCTTCGTGATTCTGTTCGCACTTGTCATGCAGGTGTGTAGTGTGTACGCAGACAACAAAGACAACAAGGGTACACCCGTAACTGTAAAGAGTACCAAGGACACACCAACTGTAAGTGGAAATATCGGCCCCAGAAGAGCCAGAGCACAGGTAACAACACTTGATATCGATATATATCTGGATTTGACAACACGTTGTCTGAACTTCTGCGACCCTGAGGGTAGAAACATCACTTATAATATATATAACGAAGACGACTTCCTGGTAGCCGGCGGCACCATTTCATTCGCAGTTGAGGAGGAATCAACCGTATCACTGGCTGACCTGCCGGACGGAATCTACACACTCTCCATCACCTGCGACGGTAAAACCTACGAAGGCGAATTCGGTTTGGAGGAATAACTGATTCCTGAAAACAGTATTTCTGACAAGCGTTATACTAGCAGGTCATCGCACGCTGTTTGGCACAACCTTTTTGATCCTCACATTGTTTCTTTAATTTTCGGGAAGTCTGAATGTCACCAAAAACTGCAGTTCAGACTTCCCCAGTGGGGGGAACAGTCTTAATAAGAAGGAACACAAGAGCAGTCCATGACCGGAAAACTAACAGAAAACAACAGCAATGAAACGTTTACTTATCTATCTGACAGCTATCATGCTATTTCCGCAGTTAATATCAGCGGTAATACTTGTACATAAGCCCGAACAATCATTTTCCGTGTCTCAGACATGTGTGGTTACGCATAAGACATGCAAAAAGCCAAGTTGTACGGCCCCTCATATCTGGGTAGCCTACAATGCACATAAGCAAACCGGATCCCAGGTGCTGAACAGAAGCCTCAGAAGGCAGAAGCCTGCAGAAAGGGCTAGGTATCTGGCTCGTGGAAATGCGTCACAAAGGACTAACAACAGGTTGGCTCAGGCACAATAAACCCGTATAAAGACAACGTAAAGACACACACACAGAAGGTTTTTTGTAAAGAAAAGAATGTTTAAGGTAAAGTGTTGGTAACGCCTGCCATGCTCCTTGTATTAAGGGAACAGGCAGGCTTGCCTTCTTTTATCGGGATTAGCCCCGATTCCTGAATTTTCATACCTCCCGTGCAGTCCCGAAGAGGGGCTTCGCTTCGGAAAAACCCAGATAAATTTGTTTTTTCTCTCGGTTTGCACTAACTTTGAGGTTATTGTCCCGAAATTACTTCATCTCGGCATAAAAAAGAAAGGATTCTTTTGTTCTGCTCTCGATTTTTCGTAATTTTGCAGCCCGATATTTATATATAATAAGGTAGAATATGGAAATAGCAAGCAAAATAATGGTGGCCGTACAGGCTGTAATTGAGGAATTGTACGGCGTGCAGGTGCCCTCGAAGATGGTGCAGCTGCAAGAGACCCGTTCCGAGTTTGAAGGCCAGTTGACACTGGTAGTGTTCCCCTTCCTGAAGATGAGCCGGAAAGCCCCCGAGGCAACGGCTCAGGAGATAGGCGAGCAGCTAGTGGCTAAGGTTCCCGAGGTAATCAGTAAGTTTAACGTAATCAAGGGCTTTCTGAATCTGACAATCAATCCCGCCCAGTGGATAGAGCTGTTGGAGAGCATTCAGCAGAATCCCACTTTCGGCTTTACACCCGTTACGGATGAGAGTCCGCTGGTAATGATTGAGTATTCAAGTCCCAATACCAACAAGCCCCTACATCTGGGTCATGTGCGTAACAACCTGTTGGGTTGGGCGCTGGCCAATGTAATGCAGGCCAACGGTAACAAGGTGGTGAAGACCAACATTGTGAATGACCGTGGTATTCACATCTGCAAGAGTATGCTGGCATGGCTGAGGTGGGGTAACGGCGAGACACCCGAGAGCAGCGGCAAGAAGGGCGACCATCTGATTGGCGATTACTATGTGGCCTTCGACAAGCACTATCGTGAGGAAGTGAGGCAGCTGATGGCTCAGGGTATGGATGAAGAGCAGGCCAAGCAGGAGGCTCCGCTGATAAAGGAAGCCCATGAGATGCTCGTGAAGTGGGAGCAGAATGACCCCGAGGTCCGTGCTCTTTGGCGCAAGATGAACGAATGGGTATATGCCGGCTTTGACGAGACATACAAGGCGCTGGGCGTAAGCTTCGATAAGATATACTACGAGAGCAACACCTATCTGGAGGGTAAGGAGAAGGTGGAGGAAGGTCTGCAAAAGGGATTCTTCTACCGTCGTGAAGACGGCTCGGTATGGGCCGACCTGACCAAAGAGGGCCTGGACGAGAAACTCCTGCTGCGCTCTGACGGTACCAGTGTCTATATGACGCAGGATATCGGTACGGCCAAGCTCCGCTTCCAGGACTACCCCATCGACAAGATGATCTACGTGGTGGGCAACGAACAGAACTACCACTTCCAGGTGCTCAGTATCCTGCTGGACAAGTTAGGCTTCAAGTGGGGCAAAGACCTTGTTCACTTCTCCTACGGAATGGTGGAACTGCCTAACGGTAAGATGAAGAGCCGCGAGGGAACCGTAGTGGATGCCGACGACCTGATTGCCACCATGATCAGCGATGCCCGTCAGATGAGTGCCGACAAGGTCAATAAGCTGGAGGGCATTACCGAGGAAGAGGCACAGGAGATTGCCCGTATCGTAGGTATGGGCGCCCTGAAGTACTTCATTCTGAAGGTGGATGCCCGTAAGAATATGCTATTCAATCCCGAGGAGAGTATTGACTTTAACGGAAATACCGGTCCCTTCATCCAATATACCTATGCCCGTATCCGCAGTATCCTGCGCAAGGCCGGTGACGTGGACTTCTCCGCCTTGGCCAGGGATACCGAGTTGAGTGATAAGGAGATCAGCCTGATTCAACACCTGCAGGGATTCCAGGCAGCTGTCAAGCAGGCAGGCACAGACTACAATCCCAGCTGCATTGCCAACTACTGCTACGAGTTGGTCAAGGAGTACAACCAGTTCTATCACGACTTCAGCGTGTTGCGCGAGGAGGATGAGAAGAAACGCCAGTTCCGTATCGCCCTCTCCGCTGCCGTCAGTCAGGTGATAAGAAACGGCATGGGACTCTTAGGTATCGAAGTGCCGGAAAGAATGTAAGAAAAGCCTTTCCCCTGCCCCCTCCCCAGGAGGGAGGGAAACTATGAATTGCGATTATGGATTACGAGAAGCTAAAGGGAATTGTAGATTTCAACGCCATTGCGGTGGATGCCGGCTGTAGCGGCAACCCCGGCCCTATGGAATACCAGGGAGTCTATCTGGGCAATGAGCAGCGGCTGTTCCATTACGGTCCCGTACACGGTACCAATAACATCGGCGAGTTTCTGGCCATCGTCCATGCCCTGGCGCTCATCAAGCAGAAAGGCTGGGACATGAAGGTGTACAGTGACTCTTACAATGCCATTCTGTGGGTGAAGAACCGCAAGTGCAAGACCAAGTTGGAGCGTACACCTCAGACAGAAGGCCTCTTTCAACTGATAGCCCGTGCCGAGGACTGGCTCTGGAAGAATCCGCGACATGCACTGGTTCTGAAGTGGGAAACTAGCCAGTGGGGAGAGATTCCCGCCGACTTCGGGAGAAAGTAGTTCTCAATTCAATTCATAAGTTATAATCGGAAAATGGCGTTGACGATGGCGTTGACGTTGAAAAATGGCCAATGGTTAGAGTGCTTTACATATTTCGCATAGTAATGTTCCTTACCGCAATTTCGCTGGTGGGGAAGGTGGCTTTTATGCTTTACAATGCCGGAGAATACTGTACGCTGCTGAATATCTGGGATGTGCTGTGGGCCGGCCTGCCGTTTGACTTAAGCATAGCCGCCCTGCTGACATTGCCGGTATGGGCTGTCACGGCAGTTACGATGTACCGTCCGAATCTGCGCCTGAGAGCCGTTCTGTGGCCTTATCTGGTTGTCATGACCTTGTTCACGGTCATCGTAACGGCAGGCGACGTAGTAATGTATCACCACTGGAAATTCAAGTTGGATGCCTGCATCTTCAACTATATGTCCTCCCCCGGCTCGGCAGGAGCCAGTGCCCCTATGTGGTATATAGTCACCTGTCTTTCAATGGCAGCGGTTCTGATAGTCGTAACCATCACAGCCGTCATTGTAATGACTCCCAAGCGTATTACCGAAGAGGGGAGGGGAGTAAACAGGACCAACTTTCTGGC